>CAJDWO010000041.1_pt1 | contig 10832 bp, 6 predicted proteins | sample 7391601 | NCBI WGS metagenome assembly CAJDWO01 (sample SAMEA7055735, study PRJEB34461) | soil metagenome | biome: terrestrial ecosystem; feature: Peninsula; material: soil | place: Antarctica | collected 2016 | reverse complement strand
CTGTTCCCGCCGTGTACGCCGTTTGGCGTACAGAAGATGCTGGAATACGAAAACATCCCGGTCGAGGGTCAGAACGTGGTGGTCGTGGGCGCCAGCAACATCGTCGGCAAGCCAATGGCGCTGATGCTGATGCAAAAGGATGCCACCGTCTGTATCTGCCATGCCAAGACACGGGATCTGGCGCAGTTCACCATATTGGCCGACATCCTGGTGGTCGCGGCCGGCCGACCAAACCTGATCCTGCCGCAGATGGTGCGCACTGGCGCGGTGGTGATTGACGTGGGCATCAACCGGCTGCCTGACGGCAAGCTGGTCGGCGACGTCGATTTCGAAGGCGTGCGCCAGAAGGCCTCCTACATCTCGCCGGTGCCGGGTGGCGTGGGCCCGATGACGGTGACGATGCTGGTACACAACACGGTGCAGTCGGCGTCGCGGATGGCGCCTACGGCTTGCCAGGCGCCCATGCTGCGTGGGTGTTAAAAGACTACCTGAGCGGCCTGTCGCTCCCGGGTTGCGCCATGTCGTAATGCGGACACTTCAACCTTGCGCCGTCTCGACAATCCTGTGGCCGGATAATGACGTTCGGGCGCATGGCGCCTGATCACCCATACTCTCAATGCGCCGAGGCGGCGCACTTCAACTTATTAGGTAACCCGCAATGGCTTTGATGTCTTCGATCCAGGAGTTCGACCCCGAATTGGGCGCCGCGATGGCCGCCGAGGCCCAGCGACAACAGGACCATCTGGAACTGATCGCCTCCGAAAACTACACCAGTCCGCGCGTGCTGGAGGCGCAAGGCAGCGTGTTGACCAACAAATACGCGGAAGGTTATCCCGGCAAGCGTTATTACGGTGGTTGTGAGTTTGTCGACGTCGCGGAAACCTTGGCCATCGAGCGCGCCAAGCAGTTGTTTGGCGCTGACTGGGCCAACGTGCAACCGCATTCGGGCTCCAGCGCCAATGCCGCGGTCTACATGGCGTTGCTGCAACCGGGCGACACCATCCTGGGCATGAGCCTGGCCCACGGTGGACACCTGACGCACGGCGCCAAGGTCAGCTTCTCGGGCAAGTTCTATCACGCCGAGCAATACGGCATCGACACTGCAACTGGCCTGATCGACTACGACGCGCTGGAAGCGCAGGCGGTCGCCTGCAAACCCAAGATGATCATCGCCGGGTTCTCGGCTTATAGCCGGCCGCTGGACTTCCCGCGTTTTCGCGCCATCTGCGACAAGGTCGGTGCCTTGCTGTTCGTCGACATGGCGCACGTGGCCGGGCTGGTGGCCGCCGGCCTTTACCCGAACCCGATTCCCTATGCTGACGTGGTTACCACCACCACACACAAGACCCTGCGCGGCCCGCGCGGGGGCCTGATTCTGTGTCGTGCGAATCCGGAGATCGAGAAAAAGCTCAACTCCATGGTGTTCCCCGGCATGCAGGGCGGCCCGCTGATGCATGTCATCGCCGGCAAGGCGGTCGCGCTCAAGGAGGCACTGCAGCCCGAGTTCAAGGCCTACCAGCAGCAAGTCATCGTCAACGCCAAGGCGATGGCCGAGGTGTTCATGCAGCGCGGATTCGACATCGTCTCCGGTGGCACCGAGAACCACCTGATGCTGGTGAGCCTGGTCCCGAAAGGCCTGACCGGCAAGGACGCTGACGCCGCGCTGGGGCGTGCCCATATCACCGTGAACAAGAACGCGGTGCCCAACGACCCGCAGTCGCCGTTTGTCACCAGCGGCATCCGGGTCGGCACACCGGCCATCACAACGCGCGGGTTCAACGAAGCCGAGTGCCGCGAGGTTGCCAACCTGATGTGCGACGTGCTCGACAAGCTGGGCGACGCCGCGGTCGAGAAGGCGGTGGCCGAGAAGGTGGTGGCGCTGTGCCGCCGCCATCCGGTTCCCTCCTGAGATCATCACCCAACGCGGCCCGACCGCTTTTTACGGAAACCTGCCATGGCCTTGAGTGTGTTTGACCTGTTCAAGATCGGTATCGGCCCATCGTCCTCGCACACGGTCGGTCCGATGAAGGCGGCCGCGATGTTCGCCCGGCGCCTGCAAAAAGTCGGCCTGCTGGAGCAGGTGAGCCGGGTCGAGGCCAAGTTGTATGGCTCGCTCGGCGCGACCGGCAAGGGACACGGCACCGACACCGCGGTAATGCTGGGGCTCGAAGGCGCGATGCCCGACACCATCGACCCGGACAGCGTCCCGGCGCGTATCGCTGCAATCCGCGCGCAGGCGCGCATCGTGCTCGACGGCATTCATGGCATCGCGTTCAACGAACGCAAGGACCTGTTGTTCCTGCGTCGCGAAACCCTGCCGTTCCATTCCAATGGCGTGCGTTTCAGCGCGTTTGCGGCGGACGGCAGTCTGCTGGACGAGCGGCGCTATTTTTCGGTCGGTGGTGGATTCGTCGTCTCACAGGAAGAAGCCGACAAGGCTACCGATGATCCGCATCTGGTGGCCGATGCCACTGTGTTGACCCATCCGTTTTCCAGCGGAGATGCCTTGCTGGCCATCACCCGCGCCACTGGCCTGTCGATTGCGCAGGTGATGCGGGTGAACGAACATGCCTGGCGCACCAATGCCGAACTCGATGCCGGACTGGACCAGATCTGGGGTGTGATGAAAGCCTGTGTCGAGCGTGGTTGCCGCACCGAAGGCCACCTGCCCGGCGGCATGCGGGTCAAGCGCCGTGCCCCCGAACTGCATCGAAGCCTGAGTGCACGGCCCGAACAGGCACTCAAGGACCAGCTCTCGATCCTCGATTTCGTCAATCTGTATGCGATGGCGGTCAATGAGGAAAACGCCGCCGGTGGTCGCGTCGTGACTGCGCCGACCAATGGCGCGTCCGGCATCATCCCGGCGGTGCTGCATTACTACCTGCATTTCTGCCCTGGTGCGAGCGACCAGGGTATCCGCGACTTCCTGCTGACTGCCGGCGCGATCGGCCTGTTGTACAAGGAAAACGCGTCCATCAGTGGCGCCGAGGTGGGTTGCCAGGGCGAAGTCGGCGTGGCCTGTTCAATGGCCGCCGGCGCATTGGCCGCGGTCATGGGCGGTACACCTGAGCAGGTCGAAAACGCGGCCGAGATCGGCATGGAGCACAACCTGGGCCTGACCTGCGATCCGGTCGGCGGGCGGGTGCAGATACCGTGCATCGAACGCAACGCCATGGGTTCGGTCAAGGCGCTGAACGCGGCGCGCATGGCAATGGGCGGCGACGGCACCCACTACGTGTCGCTGGACAAGGTGATCAAGACCATGCGCGACACCGGCCGCGACATGATGACCAAATACAAGGAAACCAGCCGTGGCGGGCTGGCGGTGAACGTGATCGAGTGCTGAAATGAAAGACGCCCCCCGTCTGTCCGGCTTCACTGCGTGTAAGCCGGCCGAACCCCCCACTGGGGGGCGCCCCCTACGGCCTGGCAAAGCCAGTTCCGTGGGGGCCTGGCCTCGTCTGGTGCGCGGCCGCAAGGGCTGCACTCCTGGGCGGGCCACCTGGGCTTTGGCGATCAGTCAATAAATGGACACACCGTGAACCGTTTTTCCATCTTCAGCATTGCCCGCAATGCCATGTCGTATCACGAGAACTGGCAGAAGCAGTGGCGCAGCCCCGAACCCAAGCGGGAATACGACGCCATCATCGTGGGTGGTGGTGGCCATGGACTGGCCACCGCGTATTACCTGGCCAAGGAACACGGCATGCGCAACATCGCCGTGGTCGAGCGGGGCTGGCTGGGCGGCGGCAATACCGCGCGCAACACCACCATCGTGCGCTCCAATTACCTGTGGGATGACTCGACGCACCTGTACGAAAAGGCCTTGCAATTGTGGGAAGGCCTGTCGCAGGAGCTGAACTACAACACCATGTTCAGCCAGCGCGGCGTGATGAACGTCGGCCATTCGCTGCAAGACATGCGCGACATCCACCGGCGCGTGAATTCGAACCGGCTCAACGGCGTTGACGGTGTCGTGCTCAGTCCCGAAGAGATCAAGGCCATGGTGCCGATCATGAATACCTCGTCCACGTTGCGCTATCCGGTCATGGGCGCCTCGTTCCAGCAGCGTGGCGGTGTGGCGCGCCATGACGCGATCGCCTGGGGATTTGCCCGTGCCGCCGATGCGCTGGGGGTGGACATCCTGCAGAACTGCGAGGTCATCGGCATCCGGCGCGATGGTGACCAGGTGAGCGGCATCGAGACCACCCGCGGCTTCATTGCATCAAAGAAGATCGGTATCGTTTCTGCCGGCCACAGCACGGTGCTCGCCGACATGGCCGGCATCCGGCTGCCGCTGGAGAGCCACCCGCTGCAGGCGCTGGTCAGCGAACCGCTCAAGCCGGTGTTGCACACCGTGGTGATGTCCAACGCGATCCACGCCTACGTGAGCCAGTCCGACAAGGGTGATCTGGTGATCGGCGCGGGTATCGACAGCTATCTCGGTTATGGCCAGCGCGGCAGTTTCCAAATCGTGGAGCACACGCTGGAGGCGATTTGCGAGATGTTTCCGATCTTCCGACGGGTGCGCATGAACCGGCAATGGGGCGGTATCGTCGACGTGTCGCCCGATGCCTGTCCGATCATCTCCAAGACCGACATCAAAGGCCTGTATTTCAACTGCGGCTGGGGCACTGGCGGCTTCAAGGCCACGCCGGGCTCGGGTTGGGTGATGGCCTACACGATGGCGCAGGACCGGCCGCACGCACTCAATGCGGCGTTCGCGCTGGATCGTTTTTATACCGGCCACCTGATCGACGAACACGGCGCGGCCGGTGTCGCGCACTGACGGCGCGTCGCGCCACCATGGATTGACAAGACGATGCTGCAAATCACCTGCCCCTGGTGCGGCCCCCGCGCCGAAAGCGAATTCAGCTGTGGTGGCGAGGCGCATATCGTGCGTCCGCTGGACACCGACGCGCTGGACGACAGACAGTGGGGCGATTACCTGTTCATGCGCAAGAACCCCAAAGGCCAGCACTTCGAGCAATGGCATCACAGCCAGGGATGCCGGCGCTGGTTCAATGCTGAGCGTGACACGGTGACCTACCGTTTTTCGCAGTTCTACAAGCCGGGCGAACAACCGCAGGGTGTTGCCGCCGTCTATGACGAGTCTGACCCGTCCTGGGCAAAGACCGACGCTGGTTCGGTGGACGGCGGGGGGAGCCAGGCATGACGGGTTCCCGTATCGACAAGGCCGGCATCCGGCTCGACCGTAAACACACGCTGAGTTTCCAGTTCAACGGCCGCAGCTACCAGGGGTTTGCTGGCGACACCCTGGCGTCGGCGGTGCTGGCGGCGGGCGATACGGTGTTGTCGCGTTCCTGGAAATACCATCGCCCGCGTGCCATCCTGACATGTGGTGTCGAGGAACCCTCCGCGCTGGTGCAACTGGAGTCCGGCGCGCACACGATTCCGAACGCCAAGATGCCCGAGGTCGCGTTGTACGAAGGCCTGCAGGCGCAAAGCGCCTTGCCATGGCCGAGCCCGGCCAAACACCTGCTGAGCGTCAACCGCTGGTTCACGCCGCTGTTCCCGGCTGGCTTTTATTACAAGACATTCATGTGGCCCGCAAAGGCCTGGATGTGGTACGAGCGCTTCATCCGCAAGGCCGGCGGCCTGGGTGCGGCCCCGACGGTGGAGGATCAAGATCGTTACGTGCACCAGAATATCCACTGTGATGTGCTGATCGTCGGTGGCGGTATCGCCGGCCTGGCAGCCGCACTGGCGGCCGGGCGCAGCGGTGCGCGGGTCATACTGACCGATCTCGGTGCCTACCTGGGCGGGGCCGCGCACCGTCTGACCGGCACGATCAACGGCAAGTCGGCCCGTGCCTGGGCCCTGGAGGTTGAACGCGAACTGGCGCAGTTGCCCGAGGTACGCATCATCCGTCGCGGTGTCGCGTTCGGTTACCACGATCAGAACTTCGTCACCATCCGCGAAGCCTTGACCGACCACCTGCCGCTGGCCGATCGCAAGGGCTTTCGTGAACGGCTCTGGCGGGTTCGCGCCAAGCAGGTGGTGCTGGCCACCGGCGCCCACGAACGTCCGATGGTGTTTGGCAACAACGATCTGCCAGGCGTGATGTTGGCGTCGGCCATGGCCGACTATGCCGAGTTGTATGGCGTGCGGGTGGGGCAGCAGATCGTGATCGCAACCAGTTGCGACAGCGCTTACGACGACGCGCGTTTGCTGGTCGCCGCTGGCGCCAAGGTCACGGTGGTCGATAGCCGCAGCGGTGCGCTGCAAGGCGGCGGCCGGGCGCAGCGGGCGCAAGCTGACGGAGTCACCGTGTTGCGCGGTTTCGTGCCGGTATTGGCCAAAGGTTCGTCCTCGGTGTCCGCTCTGGTCGTGCGCCAGATGGAAGGCGACAAGGCCAGTGGCGAGACGCGTGACCTGCCCTGTGATGCGATCGGCATGGCGGGAGGCTGGAACCCTGCCGTTCACCTGTATTCGCACTCCGGCGGCAAGATGCACTGGGACGAGGACCTGGTTTGCTTCAAGCCCGCCGTGGTGATGCCGGACCAGGCCTGTGTCGGTGCCTGCATGGCGACCTGGAGCCTGGGCTCCGCGCTGGACGAAGGCAGCCTGGCCGGTGCCGCCGCCGCCAAGCAGGCAGGCTTCGAGGCGCGAGCCGAGGCTTATGCCGTCGATGAGCTGGCGATCGAACCCACTGGCGCATTCTGGATCGCCGAGACCGGACAACCCCTCTCGCGCCGCCCCAAGGCCTTTGTCGACTACCAGAACGACGTGTCGGCCAGCGACATCGAACTGGCGATCCGAGAAGGTTTCGAGTCGATCGAACACATCAAGCGTTACACCGCCATGGGTTTCGGCACCGACCAGGGCAAGCTGGGCAACATCAACGGCATGGCGTTGGCGGCGCGGGCGATGGGCAAACCGATCTCCAAGGTCGGCACCACCACCTTTCGGCCGAACTATCTGCCGATCTCGTTCGGCACGTTTGCCGGCCTGGAGCGTGGCGAACTATTCGACCCTGCGCGCAAGACCAGCCCGCACGAAGCACATGTGGCTGCCGGTTGCCTGTTCGAGGATGTGGGCCAGTGGAAACGACCCTGGTATTTCCCCAAGGGCGGTGAAGACCTGCATGCTGCGGTGCGCCGCGAGGTGCTTGCGGTACGCAACGGTGTCGGCATGCTCGATGGGTCCACACTGGGCAAGATCGACATCCAGGGGCCGGATGCCACCAAGCTGCTGAACTGGGTGTACACCAACCCATGGCTCAAGCTGGAGGTGGGCAAGTGCCGGTATGGCCTGATGCTGGATGAAAACGGCATGGTGTTCGACGACGGCGTCACCGCGCGGCTCGGCGAGAACCACTTTCTGATGAGCACGACCACCGGCGGCGCGGCCCGGGTGCTGGGCTGGCTGGAACGCTGGGTGCAGACCGAGTGGCCCGACATGCAGGTCTACATGACCTCGGTCACCGACCACTGGTCGACCTTTGCCGTGGCCGGTCCCAAGAGTCGCGACGTGGTGCGCAAGGTCCTGACCGAGGTCGACCTGTCCAACGAGGCGTTCCCGTTCATGAGCTGGCGCACCGCCAAGGCGGCCGGTGTGCCGGCGCGCATCATGCGCATCAGCTTTTCGGGCGAGATGTGTTTCGAGGTCAACGTGCCGTCCAACGCCGGTGCCCATGTCTGGAAGGCGTTGATGGAAGCGGGTCAGGAGTTCGACATCACGCTGTATGGCACCGAAGCGATGCACGTGCTCCGCGCCGAGAAGGGTTACATCATCGTTGGCCAGGACACCGACGGCTCGATTTCACCGCATGACCTGGGCATGGGTGGCATGGTCTCCAAGACCAAGGATTTCCTGGGCAGACGTTCGCTCTCGCGCAGCGACACCGCGCAGAGTGGCCGCAAGCAGCTGGTCGGACTGCTGACCGACGATGAGAAACTGGTGCTGCCCGAAGGCACGCAGCTGACCGAACAATCCCAGGCCACTCCACCACCAGTGCCGATGCTCGGCCATGTGACCTCGAGTTATTTCAGTCCCACGCTGGGCCGCTCGATCGCGATGGCGGTGGTGCGCTCCGGCCAGCAGCGGATGGGCCAGAAGGTGCATGCTGCGCTGGCAGACGGCCGCTATGTGGCGGCCACCGTCTGCAGCACGGTTTTCCACGATCCGGAAGGGAAACGCCTTCATGCTTGATGCCGTCCTGAACAGCCCCCTGTCCGGCCTGCTGGGCCGCCAGGCGCGTGACCTGCAGGTCGATGGCCGACCCTGCAGTCTGGCCGAGATCCCGTTTGTCGACATGCTCAACCTGCGCGGCGACGCCAGTGACCCACGCTTTTCCAAGGCAGTGCTGGATACCACCGGCATGGTTCTGCCGACCATCGCCAATACCGCCAGCATCGACCCGCAGCGCCAGTTGTTGTGGCTGGGTCCCGATGAATGGTTGCTCAAGCTGCGTGATCGCCAGGGCGAGGCCGTCGCCGCCGCTTTGCAGGCGGCATTGCAAGGCCAGCACAGCGCGGTGGTCGATGTCGGTGATGGCAATACCACGCTGCTGCTGCAGGGACCGGGCAGCGCCGACCTGCTGGCGCGCGCTTGCCCGCTCGACCTGCATCCACGTGCCTTTCCAACCGGCGCACTGGCGCAAAGCCATGTCGCTAAAGCCAGCGCCACCGTGCTCTGCATGTATGCCGGCATCCAGTATGAACTCACCGTGCGGCGCAGTTTTGCCGACTATCTGGTGCGCTGGTTGTGCGAGGCCGGTGGCTGAGCGCGCGCCCCGTCACGGTCACTGTGCTGCAGCACCAGTCAATGGTTTACAGCCTGGGCATTGATACCGGCGGCACGTTCACCGATGCCGTATTGGTCGATGCGGGCGGACAGGTCGTGGCGTCGGCCAAGAACCTGACCACGCCATTCGACCTGTCGATCGGCATCGGGGGCGCGCTGGATCGATTGCCGACGCAACTGCTGGCGCAGGTTGCGATGGTGTCGCTATCCACCACGCTGACCACGAATTCAGTGGTCGAAGGCAAAGGCGCTCCGGTGTGTGTATTGCTGGCCGGTTATGACGCGACGCAGATCAAAGTCAGTGGCCTGGTCGAGTTGCTCGGCATGGATGCGATCGTGTCCTTGCCCGGTGGCCACGACGCCGGTGGATTTCCGCTGCAGTCGATTGACGAAGCGCTGACCCGGGACGCGATCGTACGGCAAGCACCGCGGGTTTCAGCGTTTGCGGTCTCCGCCGGATTCGGTGTGCGCAATCCCGAACATGAGTTGCAGATTCGCGCGCTGGTCCAGGCCTTGTGCGACAAACCGGTGACCTGCGGCCATGAGCTGGCGTCCAGCCTGGGTGCGCCCCGGCGCGCCTTGACGGCGGCGATCAATGCCCGCATGGTCTCGCATGTGAAGGAGTTGATCGAGGCGGTGCGTCTGACGCTGGCTCTGCATCACATCGACGCGCCATTGATGATGGTGCAGGGCGACGGTTCCCTGGTCAACGTCGCGCGTGCGCTGCGCAGGCCGGTGGGGACGGTGTTGTCGGGTCCTGCTGCCAGCGTGCTCGGCGCGTGTGCGCTCAGTGGCCAAGCCGATGCGATCGTCGCCGACATGGGCGGCACCACCACCGATATCGCCGTCGTGCGCAGCGGTCGGCCCGAACTCAGTTTTGACGGTGCGATGGTCGGTCAGTGGCGACCGATGGTCGAGGCGGTGAAGGTCTACGCGATTGGGCTTGGCGGGGACAGTGAGGTGCGTTTTGGTGGCGGTGAAGGCCTGGTGATCGGTCCGCGCCGGGTCGTGCCGCTGAGTCTGCTGGCGCACCAGCATCCCTGGGTGATGGCGGTGCTGGAACGCCAGCAGACGGAGACACCCCATGCCAGTCAGATCCGGTTTGCGCAACGCCTGCAGGCCGATGCGGCGATGGTGATGCGCCTGTTGCCTGACGAGGCCCTGGCCTGGCAACGCCTGGGTGACGGTCCAGTGGATCTGGAGCGTGCCAACGTCGAAGACCGTGCGTTGTCCAAGGCGATCGCACGGCTCGAACGCAAGGGCCTGGCCATCTACAGCGGTTTCACCCCCAGCGATGCGGCGCATGTGCTGGGCCTGTCGGCGCATTGGAGCGCGCCGGCGGCGGTGCTCGGGGCGCGAATCTGGGCGCGCCAGATGCGCCACCTGTACGGATTGGGCACCTGGGTCCAGGGCGATGCACTCGCGCCTTCGCGCCAGGTCGTGGACAAGGTGGTTGCGACCATCCACCACAAGCTGATTGAAGCCGGTCTGAACGACGCCGGCCAGATGAACGAAACCAATGCCGGCAAGATCGCCGCTTTGCTGACGACGATGGCCATGCAGGGCGCGCAAACCTCTGCACCGGGTGCGGCGGCTCCGGTGTTCAGCCTGCGGTTTGCTCCCCATCTGCCGCTGGTGGCGGTGGGTGCTCCCGCATCCATTTATTACCCGGAAGTCGCGCGAGGCCTGGGCATGGCGCTGGAGTTGCCGCCGTTTGCCGAAGTGGCCAATGCGGTGGGCGCGGTGCTGGCCCCGGTATCGCAACGGGTGCATGTGACGGTCACCCAGCCGGTGCGCGGTGTGTTCCGGGTGTTTACGCCCACGGGTCCATGCGACTTCGACAGTCTGGAGCCGGCGATCGCGCATGCGCAGCAACTGGCCAGCGCAGATGCGATGGTCCAGGCGCTGGACGCCGGCGCCGCTCATGCCGAGGTGGTGCTCAGCCAACAGGAAAACCGGGTCGACAACGACATCGATGGCTCCTTGTTTTTCGAGGCCCGCGTCACCGCCACCGCCTCGGGGCCACCACTGCGCCGGGTCGATCGGACGCGACCAGCATCTGA
>CAJDWO010000111.1_pt1 | contig 10905 bp, 10 predicted proteins | sample 7391601 | NCBI WGS metagenome assembly CAJDWO01 (sample SAMEA7055735, study PRJEB34461) | soil metagenome | biome: terrestrial ecosystem; feature: Peninsula; material: soil | place: Antarctica | collected 2016 | reverse complement strand
GACGCCGACCTATTCCGGATGTCCGGCCACTGAAGTCATCGCCGCGTCGATCCGGGACGCGCTGGCTGCGCACGGTGTGTCGCCGGTCGAGGTGACAACCCGCCTGTCACCGCCCTGGACCACCGACTGGATGAGTGAGGCGGCACGTGAGGCCTTGCGTGCCTACGGCATCGCGCCGCCGGTGGAGCGAGCGCCGGGTTCCGACAACACCCAGGCGGTCAACATCCAGGCCTTGCTGGACCCGGCCCGGCGGGCTACCGTACCTTGCCCCTTGTGCGGTTCGCCGCGCACGCGACTGTTGTCGCAGTTCGGCTCGACTCCCTGCAAGGCGTTGTACCAGTGCAGCAGCTGCCTGGAGCCGTTCGACTATTTCAAAGCCGCATTGACCCCTTATGGCCACCACTCGATTCCATTCCTTGCAGGTTCAGCATGTCGAGCCTGCGACACGTGACGCGATCGCGGTCACCTTCGTATTGCCGCCCGAATTGGCCAACGCGTTTGCGTATACGCAAGGCCAATATCTGACCTTGCGCACCCACCTCGATGGCGAGGAAGTCCGCCGCTCCTATTCAATCTGTTCGGCGGTGCAGGACCAGCGCCTGCGCGTTGCGATCAAGCGGGTCAGTGATGGTGTGTTCTCGAATTGGGCGGCATCTGCCGCTGCAACCCGAAGCGCGGCGTCATGTTGTGGCATTTGCGTCGGGAAGCGGCATCACGCCGGTGCTCTCGATCGTCAAATCCATCCTGCTGGCCGAGCCGCAGACCCGCGTCACGCTGGTGTATGGCAACCGATCCTCTGGCTCCGTGATGTTCAAGGAAGAACTGGAAGACCTCAAGGACAATCATCTAGGCCGTTTCAACCTGGTCTGGATCATGAGCCGGCAATTGCAGGACATCGAGTTGTTCAATGGCCGTATCGACCACGACAAGGTGAGCCGCCTGTTGACCCACTGGATCGATCCGGCCGGTATCGACGCCGCCTTCATCTGCGGACCGCAGGACATGATGCAGGAGACCGAGCAGTCTCTGAAAGACAAGGGTGTTCCGGCCTCGCGTATCAAGACGGAACTGTTCGGCACGCTGCTGGACGATGGGCGTCTGCGATTACCACGTGCCAGCGTGCAGGGCAGTGGCCAGTGCACCGTGGACGTGGTGCTGGACGGCACACGGCACAGCTTCGTGATGGACAAGAACAAGGATAACCTGGTCGACGCCGGCATCAAGGCCGGACTGGAGATGCCGTTTTCCTGCAAGGGCGGCGTCTGCTCCACCTGCAGGGCGCTGGTGGTGGAGGGTGAGGTCGACATGGACATCAACTTTGCACTGGAAGATTACGAGGTGGCGCGTGGCTTCGTGTTGTGTTGCCAGAGTTATCCGATCACCGACACCTTGCTGATCGACTTTGACCGAGATCACGCCCATTCCTGATTCGGTCATACACAATCGGATCCTCGCTGGCGCTCCGATGCGTCGCAAAATGCAAGGACCAGACAGAACATCAGGAGACAAGCGATGCCGAAACACACAACACCGACCGACCTGCTCGAACCGATCGAGCATGCCAGCCGCGACGAGATCACTGCCCTGCAATTGCAACGGCTCAAGGCCACGCTTGAGCGCGTTTATAACCATGTGCCGCATTACCGCAAGGCCTTCGATGCGGCAGGTGTGCATCCTGACGATCTGCATACCCTGCAGGACCTGTCCCGGTTTCCGTTTACCACCAAGCAGGACTTGCGCGCCAACTACCCGTTTGGCATGTTCGCGGTGCCACGCGAGCAGGTGGCGCGTATCCACGCGTCATCGGGCACCACCGGCAAACCGACCGTGGTCGGTTACACGCTGACTGACATCGACAACTGGTCCAACCTGGTCGCGCGCTCGATCCGCGCGGCCGGCGGGCGTGCCGGCGACCTGCTGCACGTGGCCTACGGTTATGGCCTGTTCACCGGGGGGCTGGGCGCGCACTACGGCGCTGAGCGACTGGGTTGCACCGTGATTCCGGCCTCCGGCGGCCAGACCGAAAAGCAGGTGCAACTGATCCAGGACTTCAAGCCCCGCATCATCATGGTGACGCCGTCCTACATGCAGGTGATCCTGGAGGAGTTCCAGCGCCAGGGGCAGGACCCGCGCGGCACCTCGCTGGAGATCGGCATCTTTGGCGCCGAACCCTGGACCGAAGCCATGCGCACCGAGATCGAAGCCATGTCCGGCCTGGATGCGGTCGACATCTATGGATTGTCGGAGGTGATGGGCCCTGGCGTTGCGAGTGAATGTGTCGAATCCAAGGACGGCCCGGTGATTTGGGAGGATCACTTCTACCCGGAGATCGTCGACCCGGATACCGGCGAATTGCTGCCCGATGGCCAGGAGGGAGAACTGGTATTCACCTCGCTCACCAAGGAGGCGTTCCCGATCATTCGCTACCGTACCCGCGATTTGACGCGGCTGCTGTCGCCCACGTCACGCGCGTTCCGGCGCATGGGCAAGATCGTGGGTCGGTCCGACGACATGTTGATCATCCGCGGCGTGAATGTATTCCCGACCCAGATCGAGGAACTGGTGTTGCAGCACGGCCAGTTGTCGCCGCTCTACCAGATTGTTGTCAGCCGTGAAGGTCTCATGGACGATGTTGAGGTGCTGGTTGAACTGCACAGCGCACACGCCCAGCAGTCCGATGACGGGGTGTGTTGCCGCCGCTATCGGTCGAACGCACACAAACCGGCAAGGCGCGCCGGGTGATCGACAAACGCCCGAAGGTATAGCGCCATCGGCCGCGCCGCAGTTACGCGGCGCGTCCAGCGCATGAACGCGTGAAAAACTGCGAGAAGACGGGCTGGCCGGCGCGGGCGCCCGCATCCCGGCGACCGCATCAGGCGGTGTCGGTTTGTCTGAAGCGCCCCAGGTCGCGATAGTGGTTCATGGCATTGACCAGTGCCGCCTGAATGCCGGGCTCAAACGCCGCATGCCCGGCGTCATCGACGATCTGCAACTGGCTGCCCGACCACGCCTGGTGTAGTTGCCAGGCGGCGGCAGGAGGGCAGATCATGTCGTAACGCCCTTGCACGATCAGCGCCGGAATACCTGCCAGGCGGGCCACGCCGCGCAGCAACTGCTGCGGCTCCATGAAGCCGTGGTGCAGAAAATAGTGCGCCTCCAGACGCGCCACCGCCAGCGCATGGGCGTCCGCTTCAGCGTCATGCGCTTCGTCGGCTTGTGGCAGCAGGTGCAGGCAACGGCTCTCATATCGGTTCCAGGCCCGTGCTGCCTGCAGGCGCAGCGCGGCATCGTCGCCCGCAACAGCAGGCCAAGGCATCGCTGCGGATGGGCCTGTGCGTATGCCAGAGCCAGCGTCGAACCCCAGGAGCCGCCGAACACCACCCATTGGTCGATAACCAGCATGGCGCGCAACTCTTCCATGTCGGCCACCAGCAGCGCGGTCGTGTTGCTCCGGGTTTCTCCCAGCGGCGTCGACTGCCCGGCGCCGCGTTGGTCGAACAGGATGATGCGATAAAACGCCGGATCGAAAAACTGGCGATGTTGCGGGCTGGTGCCCGAACCGGGACCTCCATGCAAGAGCACCACCGGCACGCCATGGGCATTGCCGGACTCTTCCCAGTACAGGGTGTGCAGGTCGTCCACCGGCAACATGCCGGTGCGTGTGGGCTCGATCGGAGGATACTGTTTGGACGTCGATGGCATGGTGTACAACTCCCTGCGACGGAGTGCGTCGTGGATCTGGATGATATCTACGCGTACAGTGCCTCGATCTCGTCGGCATACGCCTTGTAGATGCTGGAGCGCCGCACCTTCATGGTGGCAGTCACTTCACCGTCGTCGTGGTCCAGCTCTTTGGTGAGCAGGTGGAACTTGCGGATCTGTGAGACTTGCGCCAGGCGCGCGTTGCCACTGGCGATCTCGGCCTCGATCAGGGTGCGCACCACCGGCAGCTCGACCAGCGAGCGAAAGTGCGTGAACGCAATACGCTGCGCCTGCGCCCACTGCGCCACCGTGTCGAAATCGATCATCACCAGCGCAGAGACAAAACGGCGTGCGTCGGCCACCACGATGCACTCCTTGATGTAAGGGCTGGCCTTCATCGTGTTTTCGATCTCGGATGGCGTGAGGTTCTTGCCGCCGGCCGTGATCATGATGTCTTTGAGTCGATCCACGATGCGCAACTGGCCCGACTCTTCGCGCACCACGTCACCGGTGTACAGCCAACCGTCCTGGATGGACGTGGCCGTGGCTTCGGGGTTTTTGTAGTAACCGACGAACACCATGTCGCCGCGCAACAATAACTCGTCCTGCTCGCCAACACGGTACTCCACACCCACGGTTGGTGTACCCACGGTCCCGATCACCACATGGTCCACCGGGTGGCCGGTGACCATGCCACTCGATTCGGTCAGGCCATAGACCTCGATCAGTGGTACCCCCATCGTGCGAAAGAAGCGGACAACATCCGGCGGTATCGGAGCGGCACCCGTGAGCGCCACCTTGGTCTGGCGCAAGCCGCAGAAATTTTGTAGCGCACGAAACACCAGCAGGTAATACAGCGCAAAACGTGCCCGATCGACGATGCTCCAGCGCGCACGGGACTTGTCGGCCAGCGGTGTGCAAGCGGCCACCGCGCGGTCGAACAAGAGTCCGCGCAACCCGCCAGCCTCCTGACGCTTGATCAGCAGCGTGGCGTACATTTTTTCCCATATGCGCGGGACACCCAGGAACACGCTGGGTGCCACCTCGCGCAGGTCTTCCTGTACCGTTCGGATCGATTCACCGAAATTGACTTGCGAGCCCAGATAGGCGGGGACGAAGCTGGTGAGCATTTGCTCAGCCACGTGGCACAGCGGCAGGTAGGACAAGTGACTCGATGCCGAAGTGAGGCGCAGGCGCTCGATGATCCCCGGCGCCACGCCTCGAATGTTGCGCCACGACAGCATCGCGCCCTTGGGTTTGCCGGTCGAGCCCGAGGTGTAGATGATCAAGCCGATGTCGTCCAGGGTCTGCGCGGCAAGCGCGGAGTCGATGGTGGCCTGCGCGCCCGATTCGGCGCCCAACTGCTCCACTTCGCCAAAGGTCGTGATCAGTGCACGCTCTTCGGCCGTGAAGCTGCGCAGTCCCTTGGTTTCGATCACGACGATCTTGCGCAGGCGCGGCAGTGTGGCGCGCGCCTCCAGCAGCTTGTCGGTCTGTTCCTGGTCTTCGCAGACCATGATCTCGATGTCGGCGTGGCCAACAACATAGGCGACCTCGCTGCTCGGGCTGGTGGGGTAGACGCCCACGGTAACTGCGCCGATCAGGCCCACGCCCATCTGCGCCAGCAACCACTCGACGCGGTTTTCCGAGAGCACGCCCACATGGCCGCCTTGCGCCACACCCAGGGCAGCGAGTCCCAGCCCGAACGCGCTGGCCCGCCGGTGGTAGTCGGCCCAGGTGAAAGGTTTCCAGATGCCGAAATCCTTTTGCCGGATGGCCACGTGCGCCGCATCGGTGCGGGCGCGCTCGCGCAACATCTGCGGCAGGGTCTTGTCGGGCAGAGGTGGAAATGCTGTCATGACAACCAGCGTTTGCGCCGCTTGTAGTGCTTGATGTTCTTGAAACTCTTGACGCCGGCACCGTCGCTGCCCATGCCGAGGTAAAACTCGCGCACGTCCGGGTCGTTGGCCAGGCGCTCGGCACTGCCGTCGATGACGATCTTGCCGTTTTCCATGATGTAGCCGGTATGCGCCACCGCCAGCGCCACGGTGGCGTTTTGCTCCACCAGCAGCATCGAGGTGCCGCGCTCGGCGTTGATGCGCGCGATGATGCCGAAGATGTCTTCCACCAGTTTCGGACTCAGGCCCAGCGATGGCTCGTCCAGCAGGATCAGTTCGGGTTGTGCAATCAGCGCGCGGCCGATGGCCAGCATTTGCTGCTCGCCACCTGACAAGTAGCCCGCCAGGCCCTTTCGCCGCTCGTGCAGACGGGGGAAGTACTGATAGACCAGATCGAAGTCGGGCTTGGCGCCCCTGCGCCCGGTCAGTGCATAGGTGGCAGCCACCAGGTTTTCTTCGACCGTGAGGTCTTCGAACACGCGTCGACCCTCCATAACATGCGAGAGGCCGGCGCGCACCAGCGCATGCGGGCTGCGCCCGTCGGTGGTGGCGCCCTGAAAGAGAATACTTCCGCGCTCCACCTCGCCGCGCTCCAGCGCCAGCAACCCCGACACCGCCTTGAGAGTGGTCGACTTGCCGGCACCGTTACTGCCCAGCAGCGCCACGATCTGTCCATGCGGCACCGTCAGCGAAAGCCCGCGCAGCGCTTGCACGGCTTTGTTGTAGACCACCTCGATGTTGTTGATAACGAGGACGGCCGGCTTGCTCGCCGTGGTGCTGCCGGGATTCATCGCTCCGATGCGTTCAAAGCGCGATCCAGTCGGAGGTGGGCACCATCTTCTGCGCCTTCATGTCGGCCTTGTAGACACGACCTACCGGAATCGAGTTGCCCTTGATCGTGATCGGCACACCAAACAGGCCGCCGGTGTCAAAGTCCTTGATGGAGTTGAGCGCGGCCTTGAGGTTGTCGCCTGTGAGTGGCTTGTTGGCATCGAGCGTGCGCTTGGCCGATTCGACCAACAGCATCGCAGCCAGAAAACCCTGGATGTAGGCAGTGCTCTGGTATTCCGGGTGAAGCGCCCGGATTTTCTCCAGCATCGGGGCTTTCTCGGTGTCGTAGTAATAACGGTAGGGCATCACGCCCATGAAACCATCACCGTTCTCGCCCATCTTCATGACGGTGGAGCTGTCCATGGTCCAGAACGTGCCCATCCATTTGCTCTTCATCCCCTGTTGCTTGCCCTGCGTGATGAACTCGGGAATGGGCGCCAGGATGTAGCCATGGAAGATCGTGTAGTCGGGCGCGGCACGGCGCAGCTTGATGACCTCGGTGGACACGTCCACGCTGCCGGCCGGCGTCATGATCTTCACCGGCACCGACAAGCCCAGCTTCTTCGCCAGGGCTTCACTTTCGTCGATCGGGTCGCGACCAAACTCGGAGTCCGAATAAACGAAAGCCACCTTGGCGCCTGGCTTCTCCTTGGCGATGTGCTTGAGCAAAATGCCGAACATTTCGGTGTAGTCGGGGCCGACCAGAAACTGGTGCGGGTACTTGACCGGATCGTTGAGCTCGGTGGCAAACGAGGCACCCGTCATCAGAATGTTTCCGTTGCGGTCGAGTTCGGGGTTGATGGTCTTGGAAAAACCGGTGGAGTCGCCGTAGTAAAGGTTGACCTTGTTCTGGCTGGTGATCTTCTTGAACGCCGCCACCGATACATCGACCTTGTAGGCCGTGTCCTCGGGTACATAGCGTACCTTGCGACCCTTGATGCCGCCGGCATCGTTGACCATCTTCACGTAGTCCTTCATGCCGGCGTCGATGCCGATGCCCGCAAAGGCAAAAACGCCCGTCATGGGGATGGAGCCACCAATGACGATGTCTTCACCGCTGGATTGCGCGTGCACCGCCAAAGGAGCGGCGAGGCTGGCGCCGGCTGCGATCAGCATGCTGCGGCGGCGCGCAGAGGAAAGCGTGCTTTTGGGAGTGGTGGGGATGGTCATGCGTGACTCCTTGCGTGGTTGTGGCGTTCGCTTCAGGTGCGGAACGGCCACAGGTGGAAAAAGCGGCGAATGCGCCGCCACACTTCAGCGAGCCCCTGTGGCTCGAATACGAGAAAACCGATGATCAGCAGGCCGAACACGATGGTACGGACCGGCGAGAGGAACACGGTGAGGGAGGCGCCGCCAGGCATCACGTCGACCACCAGTTTGAGCAACTCGGGCACCAGCGTCATGAAGGTCGCGCCCAGCACCGCACCCAGTTGCGTGCCCATGCCGCCGACGATGATGGCGGCCAGGAAGAAGATCGACATGGAGAGCGGAAAGCTCTCGGGCGTGACCACGCGAAAAAAGTAGGCCCACAACCCGCCGGCAACCCCGGCGTAAAACGATGATAGGCCGAACGACAGCAGTTTGGTGCGCAGCAGCGGTATGCCCAGCACCTCGGCCGAGATGTCGCGGTCGCGAATGGCGATGAAAGCGCGGCCGACGCGGGTACGAAACAGGTTGGCCGAACCCAGCAGCATCAGAATCGTGACCGGCAGGATCACCCAGTACAGCCGGAACGAAGTGTCGAGCACGACGCCGAAGATCTGAGCCGGCGGCACCGTCAACCCGGTGGTGCCGCCGGTGAGCGCGAAATTGGCAAACAGAAAATGCGCAATGAACGTTGCCGCAATGGTGACGATGGCCAGGTACAGGCCCTTGACGCGAAGCGACGGAATACCGACCACCATGCCCCCCAACATGGCGACAAAACCGCCAGCCAGGATGTTGAACAGGAACGGCGTACCCAGGCGAATCTGCAACACAGCCGCGGTGTAGGCGCCCAGCCCCATGAAGGCTGCTTGACCCAGGCTCACAAGCCCGGTGTAGCCGGTCAGGATATTGAGGCCGCTGGCGCTGGCGACGTTGATACTGACCAGGCAGGCAAGGTACAGCCAGTAGCTGCCAGCATAAAACGGGAACAGCACCAACAACGCGGCCAGCACGACCAGCCAGGCTTTTTGTGTGCGCGAGTCGAACAGTGCCGCATCAGTGCGATAGTTTTCCTTGAGGGTGCCAATGCGCATGCCAGTCCTTGTGCCTCAGAGGCGCTCGATGTCGTGGGTGCCGAACAGACCGTACGGGCGCAGCATGAGCACCACCACCAGCACGATGAAGGTGGCCAGCAACTTGTATTCTCCGCCCAGATAGAAACCGGCAAGCGCCTCGATCAGTCCGATCAGCAACCCGCCCACCAGTGCGCCGAGCACGCTGTCCAGCCCGCCGACGATGACGACTACCAGTATCGACAAGCCAAACACGCCCATCGCGCTGGAGATGCCTCCGATTGAGCCGACGATGATCCCGGACACCGCCGCGATCATGGCCGCCACGACCCAGGAGAGCGAGAACACGCGCGGCACGTTGATGCCCACCGAATAGGCAGCTGCCTGGTCACTGGCGGTGGCCCGCAGCGCCACGCCCCCACGCCAGAAGCGAAATACCAGCAACACGGTGACAATGAATCCCGCAGCAATCACAGCGCCCCAGAACACCTTGGGCGCCAGAAACGCCTCACCCACCATGATGGGATCGCTGGGCATGAAGTCGGGCAACCGGCGTTGCTCTGCACTCCATATCACTTCCACCAGCCCGACCAGCACCGAGCCCAGGCCGATCGTCACCATGAAGACGGAGATGGGCGGCTCGCCCAGCAACGGCCGGATCATGGTGCGCTCGATCACGCCGCCCAGCACACCCGAGGCCAGCACCGCGGCCGGGATCGCCAGCCACAGCGGCAACGCGAACATCGCTGCGAACGTGAAGAACAGGTAAGCGCCCGCCATAAGCATTTCGCCAATGGCCAGGTTCACCACCTGCGTGGCCTTGTAAATGATCACGAACGCCAATGCTGCCAGCGCATAAAGACCACCACTGGCCAGGCCGGTGAGAGCGACCTCGAACAGTGTGAGCCAGTCGATCATGCCCGCGTTCCGGCAGTGCCGGCGTGCAGGCGGCGACGCAAATCGCCGACGTCGCCCGAACCCAGGTAGGCGCGCACCACCTCGGGGTCACGCTGCACCACCTCGGGCGCGCCCTGGGCAATCACCTCGCCGAAGTTGAGCACCACCACATGGTCGGACAGATCCATGACGATTCCCATATCGTGCTCGACCATCAGCACCGTCACGCCCCACTCCGCGCGCACATCGAGGATGAAGCGCGCCATGTCCTCAGTTTCTTCGCGATTCATGCCGGCCACCGGTTCATCGAGCATCAGGATCTGCGGTTGCATCGCGAGCGCCCGGGCCATCTCGACACGCTTTTGCAGACCATATGGCAGCGAGGCCACGCTGGCATGGCGGATGTGATCGATTTCCAGGAAGTCTATGATGCGCGCCTCGATGTCGGCACGCAGCTCCGCCTCTTCGCGCCGCGCGCGACCGAGATAGAACAGCGCGTCCAGAACGTTGGTCTTGAGGTGGGCGTGGCGGCCGAGCTTGATGTTGTCGAGCACCGTCAGGCCGCGAAACAGTGCAATGTTCTGAAAGCTGCGCCCCAGTCCCAGGCGTGCGCGCTGCGGCGCTGGCAATTGCGTGATGTCTTGGCCCTTGAAGCGCACGGTGCCGGCACTCGGACGGTAAAAACCCGAGATGGTGTTGAACAACGAGGTCTTGCCAGCACCGTTGGGGCCGATGACGGCGGTAATGCTGCCGCGCTGGACAGCGAAACCCACACCGGCCAACGCGCGCACGCCGCCAAATGCCAATGTGAGGCCATCGACTTCCAGCAAAGGGGCGGCGGCTTGGCCGCGCGGGGCCGTAAACTACTTACTGACGAGTAGAGTGTCCGTGCGAATGGCCACCCGCGAATCAGGATTAACCCCAACGTTGCGCCGACATGCCCAGTTCAACTTCCCCCACATCCCGCCGCCGGGCGCCTGTCTCACCTTGGGCCAGTGCGCTGGATCGCGAACAACAACGCGAGACCAAGCGCCAGGCGGTGCTGCAGGCGGCAACGCAGCTGTTCAACGAACGCGGCTTTCACGCCACCTCGCTCGATGACATTGCCACGCGCCTGAACGTGAGCAAGCCCACGCTCTACTACTACGTCAAGAACAAGGACGAGATCCTGCTCAGCTGCGTGCGCCAAGGCCTGGACATGATGCTCGAGCACATCGAGGATTCGCGCCGCTCCGGCGGCAAGGCTTTGGACCAGTTGTTGGCGTGCATGCGTGTGTATGCGCACATCGTCATGCAGGACTTCGGCATGTGCCTGATCCGCGTGGGGGACGAACAACTGCCGCCCGACAGTCGTCGCG
>CAJDWO010000036.1_pt1 | contig 10943 bp, 8 predicted proteins | sample 7391601 | NCBI WGS metagenome assembly CAJDWO01 (sample SAMEA7055735, study PRJEB34461) | soil metagenome | biome: terrestrial ecosystem; feature: Peninsula; material: soil | place: Antarctica | collected 2016 | reverse complement strand
CGGAAATAACGGATGCCCTCGTCCGACATCTTCTTGGTCTGGTGCGCAGTGTTCTTGCCCTCGCCCGCCTCGCCCATGCCGTAACCTTTGACGGTCTTGACGAGCAATACGGTCGGATGCCCTTTGGCCTCGTTGGCATGGTGAAAGGCTGCATACACCTTCTGTGCGTCATGGCCACCCCGGCGCAGACTCCAGATCTCCTTGTCCGACATGTTGGCCACCATCTCCAGTGTCCGCGGGTCACGTGCGAAGAAATTCTTGCGCACGAAGGCGCCGTCGTTCGCCTTGAATGCCTGGTAGTCGCCGTCCAGTGTGTCCATCATGATTTTGCGCAAGGCGCCATCCTTGTCGCGCTCGAGCAGCGGATCCCAGTTTTCCCCCCACAACAGTTTGATGACGTTCCAGCCGGTACCGCGGAAATTGCCCTCAAGCTCCTGGATAATCTTGCCGTTACCACGGACCGGACCATCGAGTCGCTGCAGATTGCAGTTGATGACAAACACCAGGTTGTCGAGGTTTTCCCGCGCCGCCAGGCCAATCGCACCGAGGCTTTCAGGCTCGTCCATCTCGCCGTCGCCGCAAAACACCCACACCTTGCGGTTGGCGGTGTCGGCAATGCCGCGCGCATGCAGGTATTTCAGGAACCGCGCCTGGTAAATCGACATCAGCGGCCCCAGCCCCATGGACACCGTGGGGAACTGCCAGAAATGCGGCATCAGCTTGGGATGCGGGTAACTCGACAACCCGTTGCCCCCAACCTCCTGTCGGAAGTTGTTCATCTGCTCCTCGCTCAAGCGGCCTTCCATATAGGCCCGCGCGTAGATACCCGGTGATGAATGCCCCTGGATGTAGAGCAGATCACCACCATGGCCTTCGCTCTCGGCATGCCAGAAGTGGTTGAAGCCGGCAGCGAACATGTGTGCCACCGACTGGAAAGAAGCGATGTGCCCGCCCAGGTCGCCGCCGTCGGCTGGGTGCAGCCGGTTCGCCTTTACCACCATCGCCATCGCATTCCAGCGCATGTAGGCACGCAGACGGCCTTCGATTTCCAGGTTGCCGGGGCTGCGCGCCTCCTGTTCGGGCTCCAAAGTGTTGACGTAACCTGTGGTGGTCGAAAAAGGCAAGTCAATGCTGTTTTGCCGGGCATGTTCGAGCAATTGCTCGAGTAGATTGTGCGCGCGCTTGGGTCCTTCGGTCGAGATCACCGCCGACAAGGCATCCATCCATTCCCGGGTTTCCTGGGCATCGTCATCACCACTGACCACACCGGCCTTTTCAGGGGAGTCTTGCGCCATCTCTATCTCCTATGTTGTGACCCAATATGAACACTGTAATGGACACTGTATCTTGATTCTGCCATACACCAACTGAGATTTCAAATAACGCGTTATACATTCGCATAGTGAAATTTAAATGTTTTCGCCAATGGCAACTGCCAACCACGCCGGCGACGCAGTCCCGTGCACTCCCATACACTTCCGCCATGTCGCTCTCATCCACCAACAAGGCGCCTGCATCCGCTGCACCGGCGCAGCGGATGCGCCATTGGTGGTGGCAACTCAATCCGAAACGGCAGGACCGTTATGCAGTGTTGGCGCCCTTGGCCGCTGTACTGCTGTTTCTCGCGGCAATCGTTGCATCTTTTGGTTACTTGCGACTGGAAGAGGTGGATCGCGAACACGAGGCGGTGAGACGCGACGTCGAATACACCCAACAACGCCTGCGTCTGCGCCTGCTCGAGCGGCAGGAACAACTGATGCGTATCGCACGCGACATCTCCAACAGCGACCTGGACACCGAGGAATTCCAGGTCCGTGCGGAGGCCTTGGTGATCCAATATCCGGACCTCGAACGCGTGAGCTGGGTCGACCAGGACTTGCGGGTACGCGCAACCTACGCCACTGCCAGTTTGCAGCCAGGCGCCTCACCCCAGACCGGTGAAATGTTGACGTCGGCCGAGACACGCAACAATTTCGAACTGGCGCGCGAGACATTGCAACCCATCTATGCGCAACGTGCGGCCAACGGTGCCGTCGTTCCCCTGCTGCAATTGCACATCCCGATGAACGACGGCACGCGATTCGCCGGCGTCGTGCTGGCTGAATATTCGGTTGACGGCTTGTACCGGTATGGTGTGCCCGCCGAGGTATCGGCGCGCTACGCCATTTCCCTGCTCGACGACCAAGGCGCGCGGCTTGCGGGAACCAGCGTGCCGGAACGGGCTCCGGCCAGCACCTGGCTGCCATGGGGGGTACCGGTCAATGAATATGAAGTACCGGTTTCGCCCGTGGGCAACGGTCTGATTCTGCGCGCGCAGGCATATCGCACATCACTCGGGGTCATCGGCAGTGGCCTATTCTGGCTGGTGGGGGTGCTCAGCATGATGACCGCCTGGATGCTGATCGCCAACTGGCGCCACAACCGCAGGCGCCACCAGGCGCAACAGGCCCTGGTGGCGGAAACCAACTTTCGCCGGGCGATGGAAAACTCGATGCTGACCGGCATGCGTGCGATGGACCTGCAAGGGCGCATCACCTATGTGAATGCAGCCTTCTGCCAGATGACCGGCTGGAGGGAGTCCGACCTGGTCGGGCGCACGGCACCCTTCCCTTACTGGCCCGATACCGACCATGCAAACCTCAGCCAGCAGTTGACGGTCGAATTGTCCGGACAGGCGGCCACGCCGGGCGGCGTCCAGATGCGGGTCAAGCGACCGGACGACTCCTTGTTTGATGCCCGCCTGTACGTGTCGCCATTGATCGACGCACGCGGCACCCAGACCGGCTGGATCACGGCGATGACCGACATCACCGAGCCCAATCGCATCCGCGAACAGTTGTCGGCCTCCTTCGAACGTTTCACCACCGTGCTGGAGGCTCTGGACGCGTCGATCTCGGTTGCGCCGCTGGGCAGTGATGAAATATTGTTCGCCAACAAGTTGTACCGGCTCTGGTTCGGCAACCAGTCCGATGGCCACCTGCGTCTGGTCGCGCAGGCAGGCATTCCGACACAGGCGGTCAACGACGAATCGCTGGACCATGTCGATTCTTTTGTCGGCATGCCGACCGATGTTCTGCCCGATGCCGAACCGGAGAACGCCGAGATCTACCTCAGCGAATTGGGCCGTTGGCTTGAGGTGCGCACCCGTTACCTGAGCTGGGTCGATGGTCGCCTGGCACAGATGGTGATCGCCTCCGACATCACGGCACGCCGGCTGGCCGAACAACAGGCCGCGGCACAGGCCGACCGGGCTCAAAACGCCAGCCGTCTGATCACGATGGGTGAAATGGCGTCGAGCGTGGCCCATGAGCTGAACCAGCCGCTGACCGCCATCAACAACTATTGCCAGGGCATGGTGTCGCGCATCGAAGCCGAGCAGATATCCCGACAGGACTTGCTCAGCGCGCTGGAAAAAACCGCACGCCAGGCCCAGCGAGCCGGCCAGATCATCCAGCGTATCCGCTCGTTCGTGAAGCGCAGCGAGCCTAAACGCGTCTGGTCGCGCATCGGCGACATGGTCGATGAAGCGGTGGAGCTGGCAGAAATCGAATTGCGCCGGCGCAACGTGCGCCTGACGTGTCAGGTGGCGTCGCGTTTGCCGATGCTGATGGTCGATCCGATCCTGATTGAACAGGTGCTGATCAACCTGCTCAAGAACGCAGCCGAATCGGTTGACAGCGCACAGCGCCCGACCGCACAACGCAAGGTCGAACTGACTGTGGTGGAGACGGTGGTGGACGGCCGGCAGCTGATCGAATTTTCGGTACTCGACTCCGGCAGCGGATTGCCGCCCGAGGTGCTTGACCGGCTCTACGAAGCGTTCCATTCCACCAAGAGTTACGGTATGGGCATCGGCCTGAGCCTGTGCCGCTCGATCGTCGAATCCCACCAGGGTCGGATCCGGGCGGAGAACATCTACAATGGCGCCGAAGTTACGGGCTGCCGATTTTCGTTCTGGCTACCCGTGGGCGAGCCAGCCAGCGTTGCTCCACAGACACTGCACAGCCCCATCAAGACCCCAGGATAGCCGCATGAGTTTGATTCCAAAGAAGGGAACCGTCTATGTCGTCGACGACGATGAGGCGGTGCGAGATTCGCTCCAGTGGCTGCTCGAGGGCAAGGACTATCGGGTACGCTGCTTCGATTCTGCCGAGTCCTTTCTGAGCCGCTACGACGCACGCGAAGTCGCATGCCTCATCGTCGACATCCGCATGGGCGGCATGAACGGACTGGAATTGCAAAACCGCCTGCTCGAAAATCACTCTCCGCTGCCCATCGTCTTCATCACCGGCCATGGTGACGTGCCGATGGCCGTGGACACGATGAAGAAAGGCGCGATGGATTTCATCCAGAAGCCGTTCAAGGAAGACCAGTTGCTGCGGATCGTTGAGCGCATGCTCGAACATGCCAAAGAAACCTTCACCGAACACCAGCTCGCTGCCAGCCGCGACGCACTGCTGTCCAAGCTGACGCTGCGCGAGTCCCAGGTGCTCGAACGTATCGTCGCAGGCCGGTTGAACAAGCAGATGGCCGACGACCTGGGCATCAGCATCAAGACGGTGGAGGCGCACCGCGCCAACATCATGGAAAAACTCAACGCGAACACGGTCGCCGACCTGTTGAAGATCGCGTTGGGTCAGAACACAGCCAAGACCTGAGCCAATGACACAAACCACCACCGCACAAGTCATCGATGGTGTCGCATTGTCGCGGCAGCTTCGTGCAGACGTCGCAACCCGTGCCACTGCGCTGACCCGCAAAGGCGTACGGCCCGGGTTGGCCGTGATCCTGGTCGGAGAAGACCCGGCCAGTCAGGTTTACGTGCGCAACAAGATCAAGGCGTGCGAGGAATCCGGGCTGCATTCTGTGTTCGAGAAATACGACGCGAGCCTGAGCCAGGAGGCGTTGCTGGAGCGGATCGAAGCGCTCAATGCAGATTCGGCGATCCACGGCATCCTCGTGCAAATGCCGCTGCCCCGCCACATCGACCCACACCGGGTCATCGAGACCATCGCCACTGCCAAGGATGTCGACGGTTATTCGACGCAAAGCGCAGGTGAACTGATGACCGGCGCACCCGGCTTCAATCCATGCACACCGTATGGATGCATGAAACTGATCGATTCGACCGGCGTCAATCTGCGCGGCAAACACGCGGTCGTGATCGGACGCAGCAACACCGTGGGCAAACCGATGGCGCTGATGCTGCTGAAGGCCAATGCCACCGTGACCATCTGCCACAGTGCGACACCCGATCTCAAGCTGCACACGCTGCAGGCAGACGTCATCGTCGCGGCGGTCGGTCGACGCAATGTCGTGACAGCCGACATGGTCAGGCCGGGCGCGATCGTGGTCGATGTGGGCATGAACCGCAACGACGAGGGCAAGTTGTGCGGTGACGTTGACTTTGCCGGCGTCAGCCATGTGGCGGGTTTCATCACGCCGGTGCCCGGTGGTGTGGGCCCCATGACCATCACGATGCTGCTGGTCAACACGATAGAAGCGGCAGAGCGCACTGCGTCCCGCTTGTAAACTGGCCGGTCAACCCCGATGTGCGAACAGTGGCGTATTGCCACTGACGTTGCCGAGCTAGAGACCATGAATCCACTATTGCACCACGGCGGCCTGCCGCAATTCGACCAGATCCAACCGGAACATGTTGCGCCAGCCATCACCCAATTGCTGGCAGACGCCCAGACGGCCCTGGAAACGGTCACTGCCCCCGCATTTGAGGCCGGCTGGACTGCGATCGCCACGGTGCTGGATGTCGCCACAGAACGTCTCGGCCGGGCCTGGGGCGCCGTGAGCCATCTGAACAGCGTGGCCGATACGCCGGAACTGCGGGCAGCCTACAACGCCAGCCTGCCCCAGGTGACCGAATTCTGGACCCGTCTGGGTTCAGACGAACGCCTGTACGCCAAATACAAGGCGATACCCGATGCATCGCTGAATGCCGAGCAGCGGCAGGCGCGCAAGAATGCGCTGCGTGACTTTGTCCTCGGGGGTGCGGAACTTGGCGGCAGTGACAAGCAACGTTTCTCCGCGATCCAGGAACGCCTGGCCGAACTGGGACAGAAATTCAGTGAAAACGCGCTTGACGCGACGGACAAGTTCAGCCTGTTCGTCGACACCGACACCTTGGCTGGTGTTCCTGAAGACGTAGTGCATTCCACCCGCGATGCGGCCAAGGCATTGGAGCGCGAAGGCCACCGGCTGAACCTGAAACTGCCGTGTTATCTGCCGGTGATGCAATTCGCCGACTCCCCCGCGTTGCGTGAACAGATGTACCGCGCGTATGCGACACGCGCCTCCGAGCAGGCGCAAGAGGATCTGCGCCAATACGACAACGCCGGCCTGATGCGAGAGATCCTCGCCTTGCGCCAGGAAGAAGCCCGCCTGCTGGGTTTTGCCAACTACGGCGAACTGTCACTGGCGGCCAAGATGGCGCCGTCACCCCAGGCAGTGACCGAATTCCTGCATGACCTGGCCCGGCGCGCCAAACCGTACGCGTTGCAGGATCTGGCTGACCTGCGCAGTTTTGCACGCACCGAACTGGGTATCGCCGATCCACAGGCCTGGGACTGGACCTATGTGGGAGAGAAACTCAAGCACGCGCGGTATGCTTTCAGCGAGCAGGAGGTCAAGCAGTATTTCCCACTGCCTAAGGTTTTGGCCGGCCTGTTCAAGATCGTTGAGACCCTTTTCGACGTGGCTATCCGTCCGGACACGGCGCCAGTATGGAATCCCGACGTTTCGTTCTACCGGATCGAACGTGCCGGCACCGGCCTGGTCGGTCAGTTCTACCTCGATCCCACGGCACGCGACGGCAAACGCGGCGGCGCCTGGATGGATGATGTCCGTGCCCGCTGGTTGCGGCCGGATGACCGGCAACTGCAGACACCGGTGGCCCATCTGGTATGCAACTTTGCCCACGGTCTCATGAAGGGCGACGTACGCCAGAGCGCCATGTTGACCCATGACGACGTGATCACCTTGTTCCATGAATTCGGGCATGGGCTGCACCACATGCTGACGCAGGTCAACGAGCGCCAGGTCTCGGGTATCAGCGGCGTCGAATGGGATGCCGTCGAATTGCCTAGCCAGTTCATGGAAAATTTCTGCTGGGAGTGGGACGTGATGCGCCACATGACCGCCCATGTGGACACCGGCGAACCGCTGCCACGCGCATTGTTCGACAAGATGCTGGCAGCCAAGAATTACCAGAGCGGCATGCAGACGCTGCGCCAGATCGAGTTCGCGTTGTTCGACATGTTGCTGCACACCACGCATGCGCCGAACGACGACGTGTTGCCACTACTCGAACAGGTGCGCCACGAAGTGGCGGTCATCGAGCCACCCAGTTGGAGCCGCACGCCCAATACCTTCAGCCACATCTTTGCCGGTGGCTACGCCGCCGGCTACTACAGCTACAAGTGGGCTGAGGTGCTCAGCGCGGATGCATATGCGGTATTCGAGGAATCCGCCACGGATTCCGGCTTGCCAGATGCGAAAACCGGTAGAAAATATCGTGAAGCCATCCTGGAGGCCGGCGGAAGCCGCCCAGCCATGGAATCATTCAAGGCATTTCGTGGTCGTGAGCCGACACTCGACGCGTTGTTGCGACACCAGGGCATGGCAGGTACCGGAACGAGCGTAACTGTTGGGAAGGATTGATGATATGAAGAATCGGAAGCTGGCTCTGGCTGCAGCCATCACAGCCCTTGTTGCGCTGGCATCGATGTCCGCGCAAGCTCAGAGCGTCTACCGTATCGTCGGACCGGATGGCAAGGTCACCTTCTCCGACAAGCCCGCGGTTGCGGCTGCCAACGTCACGACCCGCGCCACCAACAGCCGGCCGGTGGACGCGAATCCCCAAAACGGCAACCTGCCGTATGAACTGCGCCAGGTCGTGGCGCGTTATCCGGTCACGTTGTACTCCAGCGCGGGCTGTGTGCCTTGCAATGCAGCACGGTTGATGCTGCAGGGTCGTGGTATTCCCTATGCCGAATACACCATCAGCAGCAACGATGACGTGGAAGCCCTGCAACGCTTGAGCGGCGACAAGTCCTTGCCTTTCCTGACCATCGGTGGCCAGAAGATCAAGGGGTATGCCGAGGCAGAATGGAAGCAGTTCCTCAATGCCGCGAACTACCCTGCGACGTCCCGGTTGCCCAGCAACTTCCAGTATCCGGCGCCCAAGCCGTTGGTCAGCAAGCAAAATATTTCGCCGGTGCCCGATGCTGCCGAGGCACGCGAAGTTGGAGAAGAGCCCTCTGTCGAAGCCCCGACCGTGCCCGCTGCCGGTCCGTCACCGAGCAATCCGGCGGGTATCAAGTTCTGAGCCTACAGGCCGCGGCAACGCGGCGTTATCGGCCTCACGCTCACGTAGCGTCGAACACCATGGTGCGCACGCCCGTCGCGGTTCCGAGCAGGCACAGATGCGCCTTCTGGTGCGCAAAAACCCCCACAGTGACAACACCCGGCCACTGGTTCACAGCACTCTCGAATGCCAGCGGGTCGGTGATCGACAGACCCGACACGTCCAGTACCTGTTGACCGTTGTCGGTCAGCAGCGGCTTTTCGCCGTCCAAGCGCACACGCGCCGTTCCACCCAGCGCGGCAAACTGGCGCATGATGCGCGCACTGGCCATGGGTATCACCTCGACCGGCAACGGGAAACGTCCAAGGGTATGCACCAGCTTGGACTCGTCGGCGATACACACAAAACGCCGCGACTGTGCCGCGACGATCTTTTCACGCGTCAGGGCAGCTCCACCGCCCTTGACCATATAACCACTGTCATCGATTTCATCGGCGCCGTCGACATAGACCGCCAGGCTCTCGACCGCGTTGGAGTCGAACACAGGGATGCCGGCCGCACGCAGGCGCTCGGTGCTGGACTGTGAACTTGACACAGCGCCACGGATCGATGCCTTGATCGTGGCCAGCGCATCGATGAATTTGTTGACGGTCGAGCCGGTGCCAACTCCGACCAGCTCACCGGGAACGACATATTGAAGGGCTGCCTGGCCGACCATGGCCTTGAGTTCATCTTGAGATGGCATTTTGGATTCTTGCGGTGGTAGCCGCTGAGGTTTGGGACAATCGGGACATCCACTCTGAATTATCCGATGTCACTGATTCCTTACGCTCTGGCCCGCCCCTTCCTGTTCGGACTCGATCCCGAAACCGCCCATGAACTCACACTCGATGCTCTGGCCCGCACCCATCGCACGCCCCTGGCCCTGGCGTATTGCGCCAGCCTGGTCGATGATCCAGTGCAACTGGCGGGTCTGCGTTTCCCCAACCGGGTCGGTCTGGCAGCGGGGATGGACAAGAACGCGCGCTGCATCGACGCTTTCGGGTCAATGGGTTTCGGTTTCGTCGAGGTCGGCACGGTCACGCCGAAGTCGCAACCGGGCAACCCCAAACCACGCATGTTTCGCCTGCCGCAGGCGAATGCCCTGATCAACCGGCTCGGTTTCAACAACCATGGGCTGGACACATTCCTGGCCAACGTGCAGCAATCGTCGTTTCGAAGCAAGGGTCGTATCCTGGGACTCAATATCGGAAAAAACGCCAGCACACCGATGGCGCAAGCTGCGCAGGACTACCTGGCTTGCCTGGACGGTGTCTATCCGCATGCGGACTATGTGACCGTCAACATCTCCAGCCCGAACACCTCCAACCTGCGCACCTTGCAAAATGATGTCGCACTCGATGCGTTGCTTGCAGCCTTGCAGGAGCGGCGTGAGGTCTTGCGCCAGCGCCACGGCCGCCAGGTTCCGCTGTTCGTGAAGGTCGCACCTGATCTGGACGAGACCCAGGTCGGCAGCATCGCCCGGTCGTTGCTCCAGCATGCGATGGACGGCGTCGTCGCCACCAACACGACGATAGACCGCCGCGCGGTCGCCCACCTGGCCCATGCACAGGAAACCGGCGGATTGTCGGGCACACCGGTGTACGAACTGAGCAACCATGTGATTCGCCTGCTGCGTGCCGCATTGGGCAAGTCGTTCCCGATCATCGGCGTGGGTGGCATCCTCAGTGCCAGCGACGCAGTCGGCAAGATCGACGCCGGCGCGGACCTGGTGCAAATCTACACTGGCCTGATCTACAAGGGCCCGGCATTGGTGCAGCAAGCCGCCGAGGCCCTGCGCGCGCACGCCCGCGCCCGCCAGTCACCTTAAGCTCCGGCACCGTGTTTCCGCGCCAGAGTGTCTGCCACCTGGCCGGCAATCGCCAGCGCACTCGTCAGGCCCGGCGACTCGATGCCAAACAGGTTCACCAGGCCGCTCACGCCATGCTGGGCCGGACCCTGGATGACGAAATCGGCCGGACCGGCTGACGCGGGTTGCAACTTCGGACGAATGCCGGCATACCCGGGCAACAAGGCACCATCGGGCAGCGCCGGCCAGTATTTGCGGACCTCGGCATAAAACGCGTCGCCACGCGACAGGTCGACGACCAGGTCATCGGGTGATCGCACCCATTGCACATCCGGACCGAACTTGGCCTGGCCACCCATGTCGAGCGTCAGGTGCACACCCAATCCGGCGCCTTCGGGTACCGGGTAAATCAACCGCGTAAACGGTGAGCGCCCAGCCAGGGTGAAATAGTTGCCCTTGGCGTAATACGGCGTCGGCACGTATTGCGGCGCCAGTCCCTGGATGCGCTGTGCCAGCAGCGGCGCATCGAGCCCGGCTGCATTGACGAGCACACGGCTGCGCAAGCGTGTTCCATCGATGGTCAGCAATTCAATTCCGGTGTCCATGCACCGTGCTGACACCAGACCCGAGCGAAGCACCAGCGCACCACCTGCATGCTCCATGTCAGCCAGCAACGCCAACATCAGCGCATGGCTGTCGACAATGCCCGTGCTCGGCGACAACAGGGCGCTTACACAATTGAGCGCCGGTTCGAGCACCTGCGCCTGTGCATGC
>CAJDWO010000038.1_pt1 | contig 11075 bp, 10 predicted proteins | sample 7391601 | NCBI WGS metagenome assembly CAJDWO01 (sample SAMEA7055735, study PRJEB34461) | soil metagenome | biome: terrestrial ecosystem; feature: Peninsula; material: soil | place: Antarctica | collected 2016 | reverse complement strand
CCGCAGGATCTGGTCGTGATCGCGGTCAAGGCGCCGTCACTCAAGGCGGTTGCGCAACAGATCGGTCCCTTGCTTCGACCCGATACCACCGTGCTGACCGCGATGAACGGCGTGCCCTGGTGGTTCCTGCATGGTTTTGGTGGACCGCTACAAGGTCGTGACCTGGAATCGGTTGACCCTGGCGGTGCGATTGGCTTAGCGATTGGCGCCGAACATGTAGTCGGCGGCGTGGTGCACGCCAGTTGCTCCGTTGCCAGCCCCGGCGTCATCCGCCACGGCTTCGGCAACAAGATCATCCTGGGGGAACCTTCGGGCGAGCGCAGCGCGCGGGTGCTGGCCTTGTCGGCCTTGCTGCAAGACGGCGGGTTTGACGCGCCGGTGTCGGACCAGATCCAGCGCGACATCTGGTACAAGCTCTGGGGCAACATGACGGTGAACCCGGTCAGCGCTTTCACCGGCGCCACCTCGACCGAGCTGATGGACGATCCGCTGGTGTTGGCATTCAGCTCCCGGGTGATGCTCGAAGCGCGTGCCATCGGCGCCGGCTTCGGCGTCACGATCGATCAGGCGCCGGCAGACCGGCACGCCATCACCCGCAAGCTCGGTGCTTTCAAGTCGTCGATGTTGCAGGACGTCGAGGCCGGCAAACCGGTCGAACTCGATGCATTGGTGGCGTCGGTACGTGAACTCGGCGAGCTGGTCGGTGTGCCAACACCAGAGATCGACACCTTGTTCGGGCTGGCGCGGCTGCACGCACGGGTGCACGGTTTGTACTGACAATGACTTCCTGCAGGAGATCGCGCGCCCTTTGTCATGAAGGGATTGGATTTCTTGTTCTGATGGAACACCTACTCATTGATCGCGGCCTCCACATCAGGCCCTTTGGTGCCTGGCCACTACGCCTTGCCAAGCCTCTGCAGCAGCGCCATGGCTGCGGCGGGCGCACGTTCCTTGGCGCCATTGATAAAGAACACCAACACCTCGCGCTGCGCGGCCGGGAGATCGCGCTGGGTGATGCGTGGCAATGTTGCGGGCGTCGCGCCACAGGCCCAGTCACGCGCCGTCTGAGCCCATTGGTCCAGTGCCTTGGGCGCGTAACCCGCCTTGAACCGGCTCTGTGCGTTCATGAGCCTCGCATAGACCAGGCCGGTGGGCAGGTCGGCGAAAGAGGGGAACTTGGCAGAGTCGGTGAACACACTGGCGCAGTGGTAATGGCGCAGCAGCGCAACGAACTCCGGCACCATGAAACTGGCGTGCCGCACATCGACCACATGGCGCAGCCGGTGCGATCCCTCTTTGCGTGGCAGCAGCGCAAGAAAGGCTTCGAAGTCCTCGGCATCGAAGGTCTTGGTCGGCATGAACTGCCACAGGATAGGCCCCAGCTTGGAACCCAGTTCGGTAACACCGCTGTCAATGAATCGCCGAATCGATGGGCCGGCTTGCGCCAGCACCCGTCGATTCGAGGCGAAGCGGTTGGCCTTCAACGAGAACACAAAACCGTCGGGCACCGCATCGCGCCAGCCGGCAAAAATGGCCGGCTTGAACGTACTGTAGTAGGTGCCGTTCACCTCGATGGCGGTGAGGTGTTGGCTGGCGTATTCGAGCTCGGCGCGCTGCGGCAGGTCTGCCGGGTAGAAGGTGTTGCGCCAGGGTGCAAAGGTCCAGCCGCCGATGCCGACGCGGATCGAGGGGCTGCGGGCCAGAGGCTTGGGGCGTGCCATGGTTTTCTTGGATGCCGATGTGATGGACCTTGAAACGATAGTAGGTTATCTTTGCCGCCAAATCGCACCACCATGAACCGATTGCAATCAGAGCTGAGCCGCCTGTACCTCCCGCTGCCCCGCACTCGCGCGCAAGCCAACGCGCAGCCATCGGCGTTGATAGACCCATCGGACAGAGTGCGTGCCATGGTGATGGAACTGAGCAGCCCGCCGGGCTGGGGTGCGCTGTCTCAAGTCTGGCACGGGGTGCAGGCCGAGCTTGAGCTTCCGGCTCCGGCCATTGCGGTGTCCGGCATCAGCGGTCTGCAGCTTTGGTTCTCGCTCGCGGAGCCGGTTGCTGTCACGCGTGCGCATGCGTTTCTGGAGTGCTTGCGGAGGCGGTTTCTGGCCGATATCGAACCTGGCCGCGTTCGCCTGATGCCAGGCGCGGATGCTTCGTCGCTGCGTCAGGATCTCCACGCCGCCCTGATACCTGCGCTTCAGATGCACACCGGCAACTGGTCCGCGTTCCTGGCGCCCGACCTGGTGCCAGTGTTTGCCGATACACCGTGGCTGGACATTCCCCCCAATGAAGAAGGTCAGGCCAGCTTGTTGCGCGGGATCGCGGTGATGGAGACGGCCGCGTTCGAGGCGGCATTCGAGAAGCTGGTGCCAGTCGCGCAGGAAGTGCAATCCATCGCGGCGGTTGCCGCCAGCGCAGGTGACCCTCTTGCGCCCGAGCGATCCGATCCTGCGGATACGGCTGCAGACGCTAAGCGATTTCTGCTCCAGGTCATGCATGACGTCACGGTCGCGCTTGCCCTTCGGATAGAAGCGGCCAAGGCGCTGCTGCAGCACGCAAGCGATAGCCGATAGTAATTGGCAATAGGCAATTCGCTTGGCGCTCGCCTGGTGGCCGCTGGCACTACCCACTCAGGACCGTAGCAGGGTGACCTCGCGCAGTCGCCTGTGTGCCGGGCCTTCCCAGGCGACGGGCAGCTGGTTCCTCGCCTGCAGATAGTGGTGTGTGAAAACGTCCAGGTACGCGCTGAGTGCTTGCGCGGCCAAGTGTTCACCCGCCAGTGCAAGGCACAAGGCTGCGACCTCACTGGTGCACAAATGGCCGATGCGGCGCGATCTGCGCAGCTTGTATTCCGACAACCGCTCCGGTTGCAGGCTGAGCACGGGCAGGGCGGCGAGGTAGGGACTGCGTGCGAACATCTTGCGGGCCTCGGACCAGGTTCCGTCCAGCAGAACGAATAGCGGGCGCTTGCCCGCGCCTTCGCCGGGTGGGCCAGGCGATTGCACAGTGCGCACCACCCGATCAGGTGATGCATATTCCCCGGGAAACACAACATAGGCTTGCCATTGCGGATCACCCAGCAGGCTCAGGAGCGCGAGGTCCGTTTCGGTGCGTGCCCAGCCAAAGGCAAAGGTGTCTGCCACCACGTCGGCCACCAGCCAGCCGGTGTTGCTCGGCTTGAGCGGCTCGATGTCGGCCATCAGCAGGCACACGGCTGCATGCGTGGGCACTGAAGGCCGCTGCGCGCACATGCAGTGGGTTGGCACCAGCCGGCAGCCCGCACAGCGCTCGTGCTTGAACCCGCCCCGGGCAAGAAAGGGCTTGCTACTGCGCGCAAGTCGCGCCGCGCGCAGGAGGGAGACAGCGTGGGGCATGGGCGATTGTCACGCTGGCGGCAACACGATCATCCTGGGGGAGCCTTCGGGCGAACGCTGTGCGCGGGTGCAAGCGCTGTCGACCCTGCTGCAACGAGGTGGGTTTGACGCGCTGCTGTCGGACCACACGCGCAAGCCCAGTGCATCGGCGGGTATATTGCGGCATGCAACCTCGACAACACAACCGCGCCGACCTGGCACGTATCGCCGCCGACGCCATGCAGGAACGCGGCCTGGAGCCAGACTTTTCGAGCGCGGTAATGGCACAGGTGCAGGCCCTCGACGGGCCGGCACCGACCGATGGCGATGGCATCAGCGACCTGCGGCAACTGCTCTGGTGTTCGATCGACAATGACGACTCGCGCGATCTGGACCAGTTGAGTGCCTGCGAAGTGCTGGACAGTGGTGCGGTCAAGATATATGTTGCGGTCGCCGACGTGGACGCGTTGGTGCATAAAGGCAGCGCCATCGACGCACATGCCCACCAGAACACCACGTCGGTCTATACCGGCGCACGCATCTTCCCGATGCTGCCCGAGCGCCTGTCTTACGATCTGACCTCGCTGAACCCGGACGAGGATCGGCTGGCGGTGGTCACGGCGATGGTTTTCAATCCGGACGCCAGCCTGGCCGGCTCCACCGTGCTGCGCGCCTGCGTGCGCAACAAGGCGCAACTGGCCTACGACGCGGTGTCGGCTTGGCTCAATGGCAAGGCTGAGCTGCCAGCTGCCGCGGCCGCAATCGCCGGCATGGCAGAGCAGTTGCGCACCCAGGACGCGGTCGCCCAGCAATTGCGGACGCGGCGGCACGCACAGGGCGCACTGGAATTCGAAACCCTGCAGCCGCGCGCGGTGTTCGACGGCGAGCAGGTCGTCGACATCGTGCAGCAGCCTCACAACCGGGCGCGCCAGCTGATCGAGGAGCTGATGATCGCCACCAACGGCTGCAACGCGCACTTCCTGGCCGAGACCGGCGCCGTCGCATTGCGACGGGTGGTGCGTTCGCCCGAGCGCTGGCAACGCATCGTCGACGTCGCGCGCGACAAGGGCGTCGACCTGCCGGCCGAACCCGACGCCCGTGCATTGGAGGGCTTCCTGGCGCGCGAACGCCGGCGCGATCCACTGCGTTTCCCCGATCTGTCACTGGTGATCGTCAAGCTGATGGGACGTGGCGAATATGTGGTTGAGCGACCCGATGGCGCGCCCATCGGCCACTTCGGGCTCGCGGTGCGCGATTACACCCATTCGACCGCGCCGAACCGGCGTTATCCGGACCTGATCACCTCACGCCTGATCAAGGCCGCGCTGGCGCATGCACAAGCGCCCTACAGCCCGGCGGCACTCGCAGAACTCGCCTTGCATTGCACCCGGCAGGAAGATGCAGCGCAAAAGGTGGAGCGGCAGGTGCGCAAGTCGGAGGCGGCACTGGTGCTGGAAAAACGCATCGGCCAGACCTTTGATGGCATCGTCACCGGCGCCGACGCACAGTCCACCTGGGTGCGCACCTTCACCCCACCAGTCGAAGGCAAACTCGTCGGCAACCCGCCCCGCCTGAACATCGGCCAGCGCATCAAGTTGCGCCTCATCGTGGCCGACGTGGAGCACGGTTTCATCGATTTCGTGCTCTCCTGAGACATTGCGGGACAGACCGCAGCTACGCGAAGCGAGCAAGCTCTGTCCCCAACATTTCGTCAGATGTCCGGCTGTCCACATTGCGGGACAGACCGCAGTGGCCGTCCATCTACCGGACGCTCTTCAGAGCCTGGCTCCCATCGCGCGCAGCCGTGCGCGCAAGTCATCCAGTTCTTCCATCAGTTGCAGCGCCAATGCTGCGCCGGCAGGATTCACGCCCAGATCGCGCTCCAGTCGTACGGCCACCCGCACCCGGCGCAACTGCACACCGGTAAAGCGCCAACCGGCTGGCTCGGCACCAAAGGGGGATATGACCCCTTCATCCACGAGGGCCAGCAGCTGCTCGATTTCGGCGCTGCTGACACGGCACACTTCGTCCAATGTCAGGTCCTGTTGTTCTTCCAGGATCAGGACCTCGGTCACTGTTTGTCGTTTGTCGGTGTTCATGACGAGCCCTCCAGTCTGGCGCGTGGCTTGAAGTCCTTGAACTGCGAACGCATGGCGGCGTACGCCGCCTGCTCGGCATCCGAATGCGCCGGCGGCAAGGCGATCTGCAGAACGAAATAGAAATCACCGGGCGTCGCACCCGGAATGCCGCGCCCACGTAACCGCAGCTTGCGCCCGGCGCTCGACCCCGGTGGAATCGTCAGCTCGACTGAACCGGCCGGTGTCGGCACTTCAATTTGCGCGCCAAGCGCGGCCTCCCATGGCGCCACGGCCAGATCCAGGTAGACATCGCGATGCTCGACGCGGTAATGTGCGTGCGGGCGGAACTCCACCTCCAGATACAGATCGCCGGCTTTGCCCTGGCCGATCGCCGACCCGCCTTGTCCAGCCAGACGGATATGCTGGCCGGCGCGCACGCCTTTGGGCACCGTGAATTCGATCGTGCGCTCGCGCATCGTTGTCCGACCTTCGGCGTCCATCTGCGGCAACCGCAGGTTCAGGCTGCGGGTGGCGCCGCGATAGGCATCCTCCACTTCGATCTGGATCCGTGCATGGTGGTCTTGGCCATGCGCATGGAACTGGCCGCGCGCACCTTGTTCGCCACGTCCGGCGCCGGTATTGGCGAAACCCTGCCGAAACAAGGTCTCGAAAAAGTCGCTGTAGTCGTCCTGGCCCGGACCCTGGCCACTGAAACCACGCCCCGGCGACTCGAAGCCGGCGTTCCAGTCGGGCGGCGGCTGGAAGTCCTGACCCGCACGCCAGTTGGCGCCCAGGCGGTCGTACGCGGCGCGCTTTTCCGGATCCTTGAGCACCTCGTAGGCTTCGCCGATTTCCTTGAAACGGGCCTCTGCCTGCGGCTCCTTGCTCACGTCCGGATGGTATTTGCGCGCGAGTTTGCGGTACGCCTTCTTGATGTCGTCGGCTTTGGCGTCGCGCGCCAGCCCCAGCAGTTGGTAATAGTCCTTGAACTCCATGGTCTCCCCAGACAAGCCGTCAATCTACTCCCAATCCGTTTCCCCTCGCTGGATCGATGGCGTGCAATGCACACACAGCCATCTGAACCAGCTCCGTGGGCTCAATCCACCAGCACCGGCACACGCTGTGCCAGCGCGCACATCAACTCATAACCAATGGTGCCCGCCGCTTGTGCCACCGCATCGATCGACAGCACCGCATTGCCGGATTGGCCCCAGAGTACCACCTCGCTTCCGATACCCGCCTGCGGCACCGGGGCCAGATCGACGGTCAGCATGTCCATGCTGACCCGACCGACGGTGCGGCTGCGCACCCCGTCCAACAGCACCGGCGTGCCGGTCGGACAAACGCGCGGATATCCATCGGCATACCCGCACGCCACCACGCCGATGCGCATCGGCTGTTCAGCGACGAAAGCCCCACCGTAGCCGACCGCAGCGCCGGGTTCGAGGTGCTGCACTGCGATGATGCGCGCCGACAAAGTCATCGCCGCACGCAGACCCCAGTGGGCCGCGTCGTGCTGCGGATAGTCCGGCGCACTGCCATAGGTCGCAATACCGGAACGGATCCAGTCGGAGGCGGCGGCGACACCGTGGCCGGCCGGCGACATGGCCATGTGGCGCAAGGTCGCCGCACTGTTGCCAACGCTACGCTCGCCCGGGAGATCCTGCGTCGCCTGCAGGAATACCGCCATTTGCGCAGCCACGCCGGCAAGTCCGTCGGCCCCGGCAAAATGGGTCATCAGCGTGATCTCCTGCACCTGCGGCAAGGCATCCAGACGCGACCAGGCGCTACGGTAAACCGCTGGCTTGAAGCCCAGCCGGTTCATGCCGGAGTTCATCTTCAGGAAGACACGGTGCGGCACGTGGGTCTTGTGCATCGCCAGCATGTCGATCTGTTCGTCGTTGTGCACCGTGTGCCACAACCCCAGGCGCGAACACAATTCCAGGTCGCGTGGCTCGAACACACCCTCCAGCAGCAGGATGGGCCCGCGCCAGCCCAGGTCGCGAACCCGCTGGGCCTCATCCAGATCGAGCAAGGCAAATCCGTCCGCCCCCCGCAACGCCTCGAACACCCGCTCGATGCCATGCCCGTAGGCATTGGCCTTGACCACCGCCCAGACCTTGGCATCGGGTGCACACTGTCGGCAGCGCGCCAGGTTCTCGCGCAAAGATGCGGTATGAATGGTGGCCAAAACAGGGCGCGGCATGGCCCATGATATAACCGTGCCCACCTTGGAGACAGCATCGACAAATACCGGCATCAGAACCCCTGATCGCCCCGACGACACGGCATGAAGCGCGGGTTCTACATCATCATGTCAGCGCAGTTTTTCAGCTCGCTGGCAGACAACGCATTGTTTGTCACTGCGGTGCAACTGTTGCGCACGGAACAAGCCGGCGAATGGCAGCAGGCGGCACTGGTGCCGATGTTCGCACTGTTTTATGTCTTGCTGGCGCCGTTCGTCGGCGCCTACGCCGATTCGCGCCCCAAGGGCATGGTGATGTTGTACAGCAACTTCATCAAGATTGGAGGCTGCCTGGCCATGCTGTTCGGCAGCCACCCGTTATTGGCCTACGCCATCGTCGGGCTCGGCGCAGCGGCCTATTCACCGGCGAAATACGGCATCCTGACCGAGTTGTTGCCAGCCTCCCAACTTGTCAAGGCCAATGGCTGGATCGAAGGCCTGACGATCGGCTCGATCATCCTGGGCGTGTTGCTCGGTGGCCAGCTGGTCGGGACGACCGTCTCGCACCTCCTGCTGAAAGTCAACATACCCTTTATCGACACCGGCATCCGCACCGCTCCGGAGGCGGCCATTGCCGTGCTGATCCTGATTTACCTGGTGGCGGCCTGGTTCAACACCCACATACCTGAAACCGGCGTCGAGATGCGGCCGATGCCGCGCAAGATGACCTCGCTGCTACCTGATTTCTGGACCTGCAACATGCGCCTGTGGCGCGACAAGCTGGGCCAGATCTCGCTGGCCTCAACAACTTTGATCTGGGGCGTCGCCGGCAACCTGAGGTTCATCGTGTTGTCCTGGGCCGCAGCAGCGCTCGGTTATTCGGTGACCCAGGCATCCACGCTGCAAGGAGTCGTGGCCATCGGCATGGCGGCGGGCGCCATCCTCGCGTCCATGCGCATGCGGCTCGAAGACGGCCCGCGGGTGATCTCGCTGGGCATCGTCATGGGTGGCCTGATCATCCTGCTGATCTTCATCGACAACGTCTGGATCGCCGCCCCGTTCCTGATCCTGCTTGGTGCCATCGGCGGTTTTCTCGTGGTGCCGATGAATGCCTTGCTGCAACACCGCGGCCACAATCTGATGGGCGCCGGTCGCTCGATCGCCGTGCAGAACTTCAACGAACAGGCCTGCATCCTTGCGCTGGGCGCGGCCTACAGCCTGTCGGCCGGACTGGGCGTGCATACCTTTGGTGCGATCACCGGGTTCGGCGTCGTGGTGATGCTGGTGATGTGGGGCATCCAGCGCTGGCACGCCAGCAACTGTGTGCGGCATCGCACCGAGGTCGAGCATCTGCTGGCCCTCGCGCGCAACGACAAATCCCACGGACGCTGAACGCCCATCAGAGGTTTCTTGCGGCGGACGTATGGGGGGGGCGAGACGCCCTCAGCGACGCATACGCTGGAAATCGGACGGGGTCAACGATGCATCGGGCTCGACACGCTCGACACGATCGCGCCCCAGGCGCTTGGCATCGTACAAGGCCTTGTCGGCCGCAGCATACAAGGACGCCACCGATCCCAGGTTACCCCCCGGCAGGCTTCCGACGCCAAAACTGGCGGTCACCGGAATCTGCATCTCGCGTCTGATGGCGGGCGGCGAGGCACGCAACAAGCCCCGCAGCTTGTAAGCGAGACCGACCGCAGCGTCGATGTCGGTCTGCGGCAGCAACACCATGAACTCCTCGCCCCCGATCCGCGCCACCAGATCGGTGTTGCGCACACCGCCCAACAGACACTGGCCCACGTGGGCCAGAACCTTATCGCCAGCCGGATGGCCGTGTTCATCGTTGATGGCCTTGAAGTGGTCGAGGTCGATCACGATGGCACTGGTGAAACCGCCCTGGCGCTGCGCGCGTTTGAGTTCCAGTTCGGCCAGACGCATGAATTCGCGCCGGTTGTACAGGCTGGTCAACGCGTCGCGCGTGGCCAGCCAGACCAACTCATCCTGCTGCTTTTCCAGCGTGGCATTACGCAATGTGAGTTCGCGCTGCAACAACAGATAACGGGCGTTGCTGCGCCACTGGCCAACGGACAACATCAGTCCCAGCACGGTGGCGCCAAAACCATTGACCCGGTTGGAAAAGAGCATCGCCGCGTCTGTCTGGGTCAGCCCGAGGCCTGCAAAAAGAAATGCATACGCAATGACAAACAGCCAAAGTGCCGTCGTCGGCGGCAGCAAGAGCAAAAGGCTGACCGACATGCAGCCAAGCAAATAGGGGCTGATATTGGGCGTGACCCATTGATCGATGACCGCCAACACGCCCATCGCAAGCAAGAACCCCAACGCGGCGGTCACCTGGACAAGACGCATTGCTGCCTCGCCCCGTTGATTGCGCAGCACATGCCAGTTTCCCAGCAACAAGACCACCAGCCCAGCGCCAATGCCGAGGTACACCTGCATCACCGCGCGCCGCCAGGCTTGTTGTGCCGACGCGCCAGGCTCCGGTTCGAGCGAGAAGGTGGCCAGCAGCAACAGCGTCAGGACCAGCAGGATTGGCAACAACCAGCGCAGCCGACGCATATTGCCCAATGCCAGTTCATGCGCAACCTGGGCGTCGTCTGCGTCCTTGGAGTGCAACCAGCGAGCGATACGGTCTGGCACAAGCGTCATGGCGATCGAGTATCGCAGGGTCGCGCGGGAATAGACGCAGGTTGCGCATGCCTGGCGCGATTGCTGTTAAATTCGTCCGGCATTCATCACCGGCCTGCGATCCAGACTGCACTGCGGGAAAAAACCATGACGTCCATCTACGAATTTTCCGCCCAGCAAATGAACGACAAAGTGCTGGCGCTGCATAAATTCAAGGGTAAACCCCTGTTGTTGGTAAACACCGCCAGCCAATGCGGATTCACGCCACAGTTCGCCGGGCTCGAAGAGTTGCACCAGCGTTACGGCAAACAGGGTCTGGTGGTGCTCGGATTTCCATGCAACCAGTTCGGCGCGCAGGATCCGGGCAGCAACGAGGAAATTGCCGGCAGCAAGGCCATCAAATGGAACTTCACCAAGTTTCTGGTTGGCCGGGACGGCACCACCATCAAGCGGTATGCGCCGACCGACACCCCCGAGAGTCTGACCAGCGATATTGCAGCCGCGCTGGTGAAGTGAGTCGCCGGGCCGCTCCCAAGGCTCACAGCACCGCAGCGCAGCGCAGCGCGCGAAGGTTATTCTTATGAGTCGCCGGGCCGCTCCCAAGGCGCACAGCACCGCAGCGCACTGCGCGCAGGTTATCCTTATGCGCATCGTTCCAGCTCAAACCGCCAGAGTGTCATGGTTGAAAGCTTGACGCAAACAGAGAGCGATCAGCGGCAGATTCGTTAGCCTCAACCCATGTCTGGTCAGGATTTCTCAACACTGTTTGACCTGTTGCCGATTGGCGCCTACCGATCTACCACGGAT
>CAJDWO010000138.1_pt1 | contig 11324 bp, 14 predicted proteins | sample 7391601 | NCBI WGS metagenome assembly CAJDWO01 (sample SAMEA7055735, study PRJEB34461) | soil metagenome | biome: terrestrial ecosystem; feature: Peninsula; material: soil | place: Antarctica | collected 2016 | reverse complement strand
TCTTCATCCGGGATCTCGATGCCGAACTCATCTTCCAGCGCCATCACCAGTTCAACCGTGTCCAGCGAATCGGCACCCAGATCGGCCACGAAGGCTTTCTCATTGGTGACTTGCGACTCTTCGACGCCCAGTTGTTCTGCAATGATCTTTTTGACACGCGCTTCAATATCGCTCATGGAGTCCCTCAAAGGGTTGTAAATAATCTGTGATTTTAGCCACCTTGGCGCTCATGCCCCCAGTTGACTGCCGGCCAGACGACCCGGCACGAACATACGCATGCACGTTACATGTACATGCCACCATTGACATGCAGCTCCTGGCCGGTCACGTAGCCAGCCTGCGGTGATGTCAGATAGACAACGGCATGCGCCACTTCCTCGGGCTGGCCCAGCCGGCCGATCGGAATCTGCGCCAGCAAGGCCTGCTGTTGCTCAGGCGCCAACGCTGCCGTCATGTCAGTGGCAATGAAGCCCGGGGCAATGCAATTGACCGTGATGTTGCGTGAACCCAGCTCACGCGCCAATGCCCGACTCATGCCGGCCACGCCGGCCTTGGCAGCGGCGTAGTTGCTCTGGCCGGGATTGCCGGAGGCGCCGACAACCGACGTGATGTTGACGATGCGCCCGTAACGCTGCTTCATCATGACCCGCATCACCGCACGACTCATCGTGAACACGGCCTTGAGGTTGGTGTTGAGCACTGCATCCCAATCCTCGTCCTTGAGACGCATCGCCAGCGTGTCGCGCGTGATACCCGCATTGTTGACCAGCACATGCAGGCCGCCCTGTTGCTGCACGACCCGGGTAATCAGTGCCTCGGCAGCCGCCGTATCGTTGACATCGAGCACCTCGCCGCTGCATCCAGCAAAAGCAGACAGCGCCTCGGTGATCGCCGCAGCACCCGCGCTCGTCGTGGCGGTGCCTGCGACGGCAAAACCCTGCTGTGCCAAGGCGAGTGCAATCGCGCGCCCGATGCCACGGGAGGCGCCGGTCACCAGCGCGACCTGGCGCTTGGTCGCAGTCGAGGCCGCAGTCGCGGTAACACTCATCGGTTGTCCCCTGCAAGAGCTTGTTGCGCCTGTTGCGCGGTCAACGGGTCGAACATCGGCAATCCGGTCAGGCCAGCATCAATCCGACCCATCATACCGGCCAGCACCTTGCCAGGACCACATTCGATGATGTGGGAAAGCCCCCTGGCCTTGAGCGCCTGAATACACTCGACCCAACGCACCGCACCGAACGCCTGACGGTACAGCGCATCGCGGATGCGGTCGGCATCGACCTCAACAGCGACATCAATGTTGTTGATCAGCGTGATCAGCGGCGACTGGAACTCGACTTCTTCCAATGCGGCGCGCAGTTTTTCAGCGGCAGGACGCATCAGGCTGCAATGAAATGGTGCCGACACCGGCAACAACATGGCGCGCCGGGCACCTTCGGCCTTGAGCGCTTCGCAGGCCTTCTCGACCGCCAGCTTGCTGCCGGAGATCACGGTCTGTGCGGGATCATTGAAATTGGCGACCTCCACCACTTCGGCCGAGTCACGATCGAATGTACCCTGCACCGCCGCGCAACAGGCAACCACCTTGTCGGACGGCAATCCCAGCACTGCGGCCATGGAACCCTGCCCTACCGGCACCGCGTCCTGCATCGCCTGGGCCCGCAGGCGCACCAGCGGCGCGGCCTGCGCCAGCGTCATGATGCCGGCCGCCACCATGGCCGCGTATTCACCCAGAGAGTGGCCCGCCACCGCCGCAGGCACCTGGCCCGTGCGCTCCATCCAGGCCCGATACGCCGCGACACCGGCTACCAGCATGACGGGCTGGGTGTTGGTGGTCAGCGCCAACGCCTCCTTCGGCCCCTCGTGGATCAGCTTGCCGATATCCTGACCGAGTGCGTCCGAGGCTTCCTGCACGGTCTGCGTAACGACCGCGTCGTCACCCCACGCGTCCAGCATGCCGACTGCTTGCGAACCCTGTCCTGGAAAAACAAATGCAAATGGCTTCACGGGAAGTTCCTTCACTGGCGCCACAGCGCCAGTCGCGCAGCGGGGGATCGATGTGGCAATTACAGGTGAAGGAGCACCGAGCCCCATGTGAACCCACCCCCCACACCCTCGAGCAGTAGCAGTTGCCCCGGCACGATGGCGCCGGAGCGCACGCCCGCATCGAGTGCCAGCGGTATGGACGCCGCCGACGTATTGCCGTGCTGGTCGACGGTCACGATGACCTTGTCCATGCTCAGCTTGAGGCGTCTGGCGGTGCTCTGCAAAATGCGGATGTTGGCCTGGTGCGGGACCAGCCAATCGAGATCTGCGGTCGTCTTGCCCGCCTTGGCCAGCACCGCCTTTGCAGAGGTCTCCAGCACGCCCACTGCCAACTTGAACACTGCCTGCCCATCCATCGTCAGCAAAGGACTTCCCAGCACCTGGCCGCCCGAAACATGTCCCGGCACACACAGGATGCCGACATGTTTGCCGTCGGCATGCAGGTCGCTGGCCAGAATACCGGGCGTGTCAGATGCTTCCAGCACCACCGCGCCGGCACCATCACCAAACAACACGCAGGTGGAGCGATCGTTGAAATCCAGGATGCGCGAGAACACCTCGGCCCCCACAACCAGCGCCTTGTTGGCAGCGCCGGTCTGGATCATTGCGTCAGCCACGGCCAAGGCATAGACAAAACCGCTGCACACCGCCTGCAGGTCGAAAGCAGCGCCGCCGGCAGCCCCGAGCTTGTGTTGCAGGATGCAGGCCGTGGACGGAAAGACCATGTCAGGTGTCGACGTGGCCACGATGATCAGGTCGATGGCCTGTGCATCCACACCCGCGGCTGCGAGCGCCTGGCGGGCGGCCTCCAGAGCCAGGTCACTACTGCAGACATCTGGCGCGGCAAAATGCCGGGCCTTGATGCCGGTGCGCTCGACAATCCATTGATCGCTGGTCTCCACGCCTTTGGCGGCCAATTCCTGGACCAGGTCGGCATTGCTCAGCCGGCGCGGAGGCAGGTAACTGCCTGTGCCGGTGACTCGGGAATATCGTCTCATCTGTTTCCGGTGGCTGGTCGCGCGTTCAAGGCACTGGTGCCGCGCCTGCGAACAATGGCGCGGCATGGGCTATGCGAACCTGGACACGATCCAGCAAGTTGTTACGAGCAGCATCATACGCGCGCGACAAGGCATTTTCGAATGCCAACTGGTCTGCGGATCCATGGCTCTTGAATACCAGGCCCCGCAATCCCAGCAGAGCGGCTCCGTTGTAACGCCGATGGTCAACCCGCCGCTTGAATGCAGACAAGACCGGATAGGCCACCACGCCGGCCAGTTTTGTCAGTGGATTGCGGGAAAACTCGGCGCGCAGGAATTCCCCGATCATGGCGGCCACGCCTTCAGTGGTTTTCACCGCGACATTGCCGACGAACCCATCACACACGACGATATCGACAGTGCCCTTGAAGATGTCGTTGCCTTCGACATTTCCCACAAAGTTCAGGTCACCGGCCCGGGCCGCCGCACGCAGCAATTCCCCCGCCTTCTTGATTGTCTCGCTACCCTTGATGATCTCTTCACCGATATTGAGCAACCCCACCGTGGGCTGGGAAACGTCACCGAGCGCCGACACCAGGGCCGACCCCATCACGGCAAATTGCAGCAGGTGTTCGGCGGTGCAATCCACATTGGCGCCCAGGTCGAGCATGGTGGTGGCCCCACCACGTGCATTGGGAAATTGGGACGCGATGGCAGGGCGGTCGATGCCGTCGCAGGTCTTGAGCAGATAACGCGATATCGCCATCAGTGCGCCAGTGTTGCCGGCCGATACCGCCGCCTGAGCCTGTCCGTCGAGGACCTGCTGCACGGCCACACGCATGGACGAATCCTTTTTGCGCCGCAACGCGATCTCGATCGAATCGTCCATGGTGACCACCTCGCTGGCGGCAACAATGGTCACACGGGGGTCGGAGAAGGTGCCAATCGCATCGGGCAGGCCGACCAGCAAGAGCCGCGCCTGCGGTTGCTGCTCCAGAAAATGCCGGCAGGCGGGCACGGTGACGGAGATGCCGTGGTCACCACCCATGCAATCGACGGCAATGGTGGTCATCGCGTCAGAACGGGCAAGGATAAATCACGCATGGGCGCACACGGCAGCCAGAGAAACGAAAACCCGATGCTATCGACAAAATAGCATCGGGCTCCAGAGTCGACCGTCGACTCAGTCTTCGGATTTGGTCTTGACGACCTTGCGTCCGCGGTAGAAACCGGTCGGGCTGATATGGTGGCGCAGATGGATCTCGCCGGTGGTCGGCTCGACCGCGATACCGGGCACGTTCAACGCATTGTGCGAACGGTGCATGCCCCGCTTGGACGGGGATTTCTTGTTTTGCTGGACGGCCATTGTCGGCTCCTTGGCTATGCCATGGCGCGCACCCATGATGGGCCGCCACGCGGGTTGAATCTGAATGCGCCTGTCTGGCGCGAAGCCAGCGAGTATAACGCAACTAGTCTCCTGACTCGGCCTGACCCTTGCGCAGGCGCCCCAGCGCCGCAAAGGCCGGCGGACTGATTTCGGCCGCGGCGTCGAATCCTTCATCCTGCGCCGAAAGCCGTGGTGGCGTCGGACAGGTCTCGTGGTGCGCAATCAGCGGCATGGCCAGCAGCAATTCGTCCTCGACCAGCGCATGCAAGTCGAAGTCAGGTGACTCAACCAGCAGATCCTCGTCGGCGGCGTCGTCCTGCTGCTCCGCAGTTGCTTCGTCGGGCACGAAGCGGAACCACTGATCAACCTGCACCGGTATGTCGACCGACTCCAGACAACGCTGGCACACCAACGGCAACGCAGCTTGCACCTGCAGATGCAACCAGGGAGCCGACAGCGATCCTTCGCCACTGCGCGTCTGCCCGCTTGCCGACCAGGTGACGTTTGCAAGTCCGCCAGCATCAACACATTCCGCGGCAACCCGCTCAAATGCCGACAGTGCGACTGTCCCGCCCACCTCACCCTTCGTGCGGGCAAATGCACGCACATCCAGATGTCTGGTCGGGCTCTGCGAATCGCGTTCTTGCATGCAGGCAGTGTAAGAGAATCGGTCCATGCTGTCCGACCCGACTCCCCGCCTGATCCTCGCATCGACCTCGCCGTATCGGCGCGAATTGCTGGGCCGCCTGCGCGTGCCCTTCGATGCCGTGGCGCCTGAAGTCGATGAGCGTCCGATGCCGGGGGAGCAACCAGAACAGCTGGCAAGCCGCCTGGCGCTGGCCAAGGCCCATGCGGTGGCCACGCGTCATCCCGATGCTGTCGTGATCGGTTCGGACCAGGTCGCCGAACTCAACGGTCACGCGCTGGGAAAACCGTTGGTGCATGCGGTCGCGGTCGAACAACTACGCCGCATGCGCGGGCAGACGGTGGTGTTCCAGACTGCCGTGGCCGTCGTCTGCCATGACAGCGGCTTCGAACAGACGGATCTGGCCCGTGTCACGGTGCGGTTCCGTGACCTGAGCGATGCCGAAATCGAAGACTATCTGCGTGTCGAGCAACCCTACGACTGCGCCGGCAGTGCCAAGAGCGAAGGCCTGGGTATCGTGTTGCTCGACGCGATCGACAACGACGACCCGACCGCATTGATCGGTTTGCCGCTGATCCGGACATGTCGCATGTTGCGTGCCGCCGGCCTGCGTTTTCCGGGTGCATCATGAGTCGCCGGGCCGTTTCCAAGGCGACTCCCGCAGTGCGCAGCAAGAAGGTGCTCCAGTGACCACCAAGGCCCCCTTCGGTCGCCTGATTCTGGTGCCCGCGCCGCTCGATTTCGGCTGCGACCAGCAGGTCCCGCTGCACGACGTTTTGCCGCACACGACACTGCATGAAGCGGCTCGCCTGCAATACTGGATTTGCGAGAACGCAAAATCGACGCGGGCCTATCTGAAACGGATCGACACCATTGCGCCATTGCGCGTGCCGATTCAGGATCAACAACTGCAGGAATTACCCGTGGTGCCCCTGGTCGGCCCGATTTCACTGATGTTGATGCTCGCTGCCAGCGGGTTGAACGGGCAGAATTTCGCTTTCGTGGGTTATCTGCCGCAGGACGCCACAGGCCGAGCCAAACGCATCCGCGCGCTGGAACAGCTGGCACTGTCGAGCGGGCAGACCCAGTTGTTCATCGAGACGCCGTACCGCAATGCCGCCATGGTGCAGGCACTGGTGCAAACCCTGGCACCGGCGACCCGTCTGGCCATCGGTAGCGGCCTGACCCTGCCGCAGGCCCAGGTCCGATGCCTGTCGGCGCGCCAGTGGCGCGAAACCAAGTACGTGGCCGACAAACACACGCCAGCCGTTTTTGCAATCGGCCGGTGAACCGACCCAGCCCGATCGAAAACTACCTGGGTGGCGCCGTTCAGCGCAACGCAGGCAAGCTGCGAATTGCGCGCACCGCTCCGTCGCCCATGGCCGCGCCAAACCGTTTGGCCAGCCGCTCGGCCAGGTTGTCACGCCGGGTGTAGTCGACGATGCGTTCCGACTTGACGATCTCTCGCGCCACGTAATCCAGGCTGCCCAGTTGGTCGGCCAGGCCGAGCTCAATTGCTTGCTGGCCGATCCAGAAAAGGCCGCTGAAGGTCTCTGGCGTTTCCTTCAGGCGATTGCCGCGCCCCGCCTTGACGGCATCGATGAACTGGTGGTGGATCCGGTCCAGCATCTGCTGGGTGAATTCACGTTGGCGTTCGGACTGCGGACTGAACGGGTCCAGGAAACCCTTGTTCTCACCCGCTGTCATCAGGCGCCGCTCGATCCCGAGCTTGTCCATCAAACCCGTGAAGCCAAAACCATCCATCAGCACGCCGATACTGCCGACGATGCTGGCCTTGTCAACAAAGATGCGATCAGCCGACACCGCCACGTAATAAGCGGCCGACGCACAGGTCTCTTCCACCACCGCATACATCGGCTTGTTGTATTTGGCCTTGAGGCGGCGCAACTCGTCATTGATGATGCCGGCTTGCACCGGGCTGCCTCCGGGCGAATTGATCAGCAGCACCACCGCCTTCGACCCGCTGTCTTCGAACGCCGCGCGCGCGGCGGCAATGACCGCGTCCGCGCTGGCGTCGCCACCCGATGCAATATCGCCCTTGATCTCCACCAAGGCAGTATGCGGCGTCGACGCTTCGGGGATCGGCGCGCCACGCAACACTGCCATCCAGACCAGGAACACCAGGAAGGCCAACCACGACAAGCGCACGAAGTTGCGCCAGCGCCGCGCGGTGCGTTGTTCCCCCAGCGATGCAAAGGCCAGTTTCTCGAGAGTCGCCCGCTCCCAGCCCGGTTTGCCGAGCCCGCCCCCGGACCCTCTTGCAGCGGCAGTTGGCTGCACAGACCCGGAGGACGAACCGTCATGCGGGCGATCGGGATCGAAGGTTGGTTCGGTCATGTCAATATTCAACAGTTTTCAGATTATGCGCAGTATGCCAGCGCACGACTCCGTCGGACTCATCGACGGCAATCTTGATCAGTCCGCCGCGACACGGCCCGCCCTGGCAGGCCCCGGTCTGCGGCTGGTACATCGCACCATGGGTGGCACAGATGAGCCAATGCCCCGTCAGGTCGAAGAAGCGATTGGGCTGGTAATCCATCTCCATCGGCAGATGGCCGCAGCGATTCAGGTAGGCATGGACCATCATGCATTGGCAAGCAGCCAATCGCGCAATTGTGCTACCGAACGGGCGACGAACAACGGGCCCCATTGCGCAAAATCCTCGCTCGAATGCGCTCCGTAACTGACCGCCACACTGGAACAACCGGCCCTGCGCGCCATCTGCAGGTCATGTGTGGTGTCGCCCACCATCAGCACCCGCTCCGGGACCAACCCGAATTCGCGCGTCAGTTCCTGCAACATGCGCGGATCCGGCTTGCCTGCGGTCTCGTCGGAGGTGCGAGAAGCTTCGAAAATGCCGTGCAGCTGGACCGCACGCAAGGCGACGTCCAGCCCGCGCCTGCTTTTTCCGGTCGCGACCGCGAGATGGTGGCCGCGTTGCTTGAGTTCGGTCAATAGCGCCAACACCCCGTTGAACAGGCTGATGTCATCCTGACGGGCCTGATAGTGGTGACGATAGCGCGCACTCAACTCCGGATATCGGTCTTTGGGAACATCCGGAGCTGCATAAGCCAGGGCCTGCGCCAGACCCATGCCGATCACATGCGAGGCGGCCCGGTCCGTCGGCACGCTGCCGCCGACATCGCGCACCGCCGCCTGCAGACAAGCGGTGATGATCGCTGTGGAGTCGAACAAGGTGCCGTCCCAATCGAAGGCGATCAGGTCAAAAGCCCGCGCACGGGCGCCGCGGGAGCGGTGCGTGTCGTCAGGTTGGGCTGGCAAGGGCATGGTCGAGGAACGATGCGAGTTCGGGTGGCAATTCGGCCTGCAGCGTCATCGGCTCACCCGTGGAGGGATGGTTAAACTTTAACCGCCACGCGTGCAGGAACATGCGCCGCAGGGTTACTGGCGCACTCGCGCGCTGCAACGCCTTGTTAAGCTCGAAGTTGCCATATTTGTCGTCGCCCACTATCGGCATGCCCTGGTCAGACAGGTGGACCCGGATCTGATGCGTGCGGCCGGTCTTGATCGTGACCTCCAGCAAGGAATAGGCAGCACCGGTTCGCGCCACCTTGACCAGGCTCAAAGCCGCCATGGCATCGGGATGCGATCGGTCAACCACCGCGACCCGACGTTCGCCATCGGGCAGCAGGTATTTGTGCAGCGGCTTGTCAAGCACCTTGACATTTTGCGGCCAGCGCCCTGCCACCAGCGCCAGGTAGGTCTTGCCTGTCGCCCGGTCGCGAAACTGCTCCTGCAGCTGTTTCAAGGCACTGCGTTTCTTTGCCACCAGCAAGATGCCGCTGGTCTCGCGATCGAGGCGGTGTACCAATTCCAAAGTGCGGGCCTGCGGCCTGGCCATGCGCAACTGCTCGATCACGCCGAAACTCACGCCGGAAACTCACGCCGGAGCCGCCGTGCACCGCGGTGCCTGCCGGTTTGTCGATGGCGAGCAGGTGCTCATCCTCGAACAGCACTGGAAACTCGCGGGCTGGTGCGAAGCCGGCCGCGGCGCCCGATTGAAGCGCCTTTTGCCGTTCGTCGGCGGCTTGCGATGTGCGCACCGGCGGAACCCGGATCTGGTCACCGGCCGCAACCCGTCGATCGGCACTGGCCCGGCCCTTGTTGATACGCACCTCGCCGCTGCGGATGATGCGGTAGATGTGCGTCTTGGGCACACCCTTGAGACGGCGCATCAGGAAATTGTCCAGCCGCTGGCCACTGTCCTCGTCATCAACCTGCAGGTTGCTCACATGAGTGCCGCCAGCCCTGGCTTCGCCAAGTCCCGTCAGGGGGTGCGAGGAAACTTGGGAGCGGCCCGGCGTTTCCTCATGAGGCACTTGTGCCGGCACTTTGGCCCCTATAATGTGTTTCACTAGCGACGTGCTGCAAGTGGTTGATTTGTCTGGAGTTTAGTCCACACCCCCCACAAGAAGCCGCGCTAGCAGGTCGATGCCACCAGATTGCCAGCACGACAGACCACAGACCACCGTCTGTGGTGGTCTGACCAGCGAGCGGGTACGCCGACGCTTTGAATCACTGATATGGAATACCCAGTCCTGCCAGAGTCGCTCTGGCAGACGGATGTGAGCGAAATGTTTGTTTTGATGGGCCTGATCCTGACCTGCATGCAACACCTTCGGGTGTGGCAGTGCCGTGTCGACCGTCCTGTCCCATCGGTTCGGCAAGACCATCCCGTCCTGCCGGTCCCGATGCGCCACACGCAAACGCATCCCCTCGTCCTTGTCCCCGTGCCAACGCCCCGATTCACGACTTGAGTCCGGGCCCGAGGCAATTCCCATCGTTTCAAAGTGTTCGTCAGGCATCGTGTGCTCGTCATGAGCAGGTAAAGGGTCGAAAGACCACGAGGAAGCCGGCTTGTCGCCCATACACGGCGCGGCGCGGTTTCGATGCATGAAACAGAAACAGGAACGCTACCCATGAAACGGATGCTGATCAACGCCACCCAGGCGGAAGAACGCCGGTTGGCCATCGTCGACGGGCAAAAACTGCTCGACTATGAAATCGAGATCGACGGGCGCGAACAGCGCAAGGGCAATATCTACAAGGCGGTGGTGACACGGGTCGAACCGTCACTCGAAGCCTGCTTCGTCGACTATGGCGAAGACCGCCACGGCTTTTTGCCATTCAAGGAAATCTCGCGCCAGTATTTCGCCCAAGGCGTGCAAGCCAACGGCGCACGGATCCAGGACGCGATCCGTGAAGGCCAGGAACTGACGGTGCAGGTCGAGAAGGAAGAACGCGGCAACAAGGGCGCGGCGCTGACCACCTTCATCTCGCTGGCCGGCCGATACGTCGTGCTGATGCCCAACAACCCGCGTGGTGGTGGCGTGTCGCGCCGCATCGAAGGGGAAGACCGGGCCGACCTGAAGGAAGCGCTGGACCAGCTCGAATACCCGAACGGCATGAGCATCATTGCGCGTACCGCCGGCATCGGCCGCAGCGCACCCGAGTTGCAGTGGGACCTGAACTACCTGCTCAAACTCTGGAACGCGATCGACGGCGCCGCCAAGGGTGGCAAAGGCGCGTTCCTGATCTACCAGGAGTCATCCCTGGTGATCCGCGCGATCCGTGACTATTTCAACCACGACATTGGCGACATCCTGATCGACACCGACGACGTATACGACCAGGCGCAGCAGTTCATGGCGCACGTGATGCCCGAGCACGCAGCCCGTGTGAAACGTTACCGTGACGATGCACCGCTGTTCTCACGCTTCCAGATCGAGCACCAGATCGAATCGGCTTATGCCCGCATGGTGCAGCTGCCCAGTGGCGGCGCGATCGTCATCGACCACACCGAGGCTCTGGTCTCGGTCGACGTCAACTCCGCACGCGCGATCCGCGGCGGCGACATCGAGGAAACCGCTACCCGCACCAATCTGGAGGCTGCCGATGAAGTGGCGCGCCAGATGCGGCTGCGCGACCTCGGCGGCCTGATCGTGATCGACTTCATCGACATGGAAGAAAGCCGCAACCGACGTGAAGTTGAAAGCCGGCTGCGCGACGCCTTGCGTCAGGACCGCGCCCGCGTGCAATTCGGCTCGATCAGCAAATTCGGCCTGATGGAAATGAGCCGCCAGCGTCTGCGCCCGGCGCTCAGCGAAGGCGCCTCCATCCCCTGCCCACGCTGCGGCGGCTCCGGCCACATCCGCGACACCGAGAGCTCGGCGCTGCAGATTCTGCGCATCATCCAGGAGGAGTCGCTCAAGGACAACACCGCCTC
>CAJDWO010000033.1_pt1 | contig 11415 bp, 13 predicted proteins | sample 7391601 | NCBI WGS metagenome assembly CAJDWO01 (sample SAMEA7055735, study PRJEB34461) | soil metagenome | biome: terrestrial ecosystem; feature: Peninsula; material: soil | place: Antarctica | collected 2016 | reverse complement strand
CATGCTGCCACCGGTGGCGTATTCCAGCCCCATGTGAAAACCAACGATGGTCTGTTTGGCGTACGCCTCCAGCGGCCCGGTCTTGCTGGCGATCAGCGCGATACGGATGTCTTTGGCCTGGGCCTGGGCGGCCAGCGGCGTAAGCGCGGTCATGGCTGCGGCTGCGATGCCGGCAAGCGCGAACAGGGTGCGACGATGCATGAGATGTCTCCAGAGTGTTATGACGAACAGCTTCGCAGTTTGCACGGAACGTGCCAGAACGCAAATGCTTGATTCATAAAGGGATATTCTTCAAGAATTATTGAATGACCAAATTTAATACAAATAAATGTCTAAATAAAATACAGTGTATTAAATTCAGACAATTCAACTGAGCCGATGGTATAAGGTCGCCCTGGAGATGCCGAGCAGCCGCGCTGCTGCCAGCTTGTTGCCACCGGTCGACGCCAACGCGGCCGCGATCGCGTCCCGTTCGACCTGCGCGACCTGTTCGGCCAGGGGCCGCAACAAACCAGGGTTCAATTCCGGTTGGGCCGACGTTCCGTTGCGGCCCGCGCGTGGCATGGGAGTTTGCTCGACACCGGCCTCGCGCAGCACCTGCTGCAAGATCGGCACATCAATGCGTTGTGCATCACTGCGCATTGCGGCCTGTTCCAGCACGTTGCGCAACTCACGGATATTGCCGCGCCACTGCTGCACCGCAAGCAGTTCGAGTGCATCAAGCGTGATCTCTGGCAAGGCCGAGCCATTGCGCAGGGCCACCTCGTCAGCGAGCGCCTCCACCAGTGCCGGGATGTCGCTGCGCCGCTCGCGCAGCGGCGGCACCCGGATCGGCAACACACTGAGCCGGTAATACAGGTCCTCACGAAACCGGCCGTCGCGCATCCAGGCTGTCAGGTCGCGCGAGGTGGCGGCGATCACCCGAACATCGAAAGGCACCACCGTGTTCGATCCCAGCGGCTCGATCTCACCCTCCTGCAAGGCACGCAGGAGTTTGGCCTGCAAGGACATCGGCATGTCGCCGATCTCGTCCAGAAACAGGCTGCCACCATCGGCCAGCTTGAATTTGCCCTCGCGTCCCTTGCGGTCGGCGCCGGTATAGGCACCGGGCGCCACGCCGAAAAATTCCGCTTCCAGCAAGGTGTCGGGGACCGCCGCGATATTGACACTGACCATCGGCCCGCCCGCGCGACTGGACGCCGCATGGATCGCGTGCGCCAGCAACTCCTTGCCGGTACCAGTCTCGCCCAGTAGTAATACCGGGCTGTTGGACTGCGCGGCGCGGCGCGACTGGCGCTTGACCTCGACGGCTGCGGGACTGGTGCCGACAAAACTGGTGAAGGTGTGTTTGGACGGACGCATCCCGCTTCCCCTGGCCTGGCCCAAACGCTGGGTCGCCAGTTCGCGCCGGGCGTCATCCAGATCCCGCTGCATCAGCGCAAACTTGCTGATCAGCGGCTGCAAAGTGGTTTCGGGATGGTCGAACAACACAATGCCGATGGCGCCAATCACGGTCTCGTTATCGTCGCGCAGCGGAATGCGGCTCACGACGAAGGTGCCAGCGCGGTTGGTGAGCAGGTCAATCAGGTAGGCCTCGCCGGTCTCCAGCACACGCCGCATCTGGGTGTTGGGGATCACGTCCTCGACCATGTGACCCATGAACTGGTCCAGCGACGAAAAACCCAGAGCCGGCAGAAATCGCTGGTAACCCTCGTTCACCCAGACGATGCGCCCAGTGCGATCGACCAGGAACATGCCCTGGCTGATATTGGAGAAAAGGTGGAACATCGAGCGGGCCGCCAACTCGAGGATCCCTTGCGCATCCAGTGGCAGTCCGTGTGGCGTACCGGGCTCGTACGCGGAGGGCGATTGCGGCAAGCGGACGATCGGGTCAGGCATGCCGGAATGGTAACGCCGGCCATGTCTACCCGATAGCAATCACTTTTGCGGCGTGCAGGTGCTGGTCGCTTGTTGCAACCAGGCGATCAGGTCGGCTCGTTCGCCCGCATCGGCGATGCCGGCATAACCCATCATCGTGCCAGGCACCATCGCAGCCGGATTGCGCAAGAATTGGTCCAGCGTCTTCGCGTTCCAGACGATGCCTGAGTTGCGCATCGCAGCGGAGTAGTCCTCGAAACCCGGCGCGGTGCCGGCGCGGCGCCCGAACAGGCCGCAGTGTTGCGGGCCGGTCCGGTTTCGATCGATCGCATGGCAGGCCGCACAACGTTCGTAGATCGCGGCACCACGCGTCAGCGTTGCTGCGTCCGGTGCTGGCTGGGCGCCCTGAGCAGCCATGCAGAGCATCAGCAGCCCGGCAAAGGTCAATGATCGGCTCACGGCGTCCTCCTGCGTGCTGCGGATTTATGACATGAAGGCCACAGGCACCGGTGGCAGACCAAGCGCATACAGCAATACGGCCCAGTGCATGGCTTCGTCGCCCAGAATGCTGGCGGCGACTTGCGCCAGTTGGCGGTCCGCAAACAACGGTACGGCACCGAGGTAGGCCGACACGGCACCTTTCTCCAGCCCCGCGGCAAATTGCAGAACGTCGGCCTGCGTCTTGAGTTTGTCGGTCGGAAAACTGTAGTCCTTCTTGGCCGCGACTGGTTCCCCACCGAGCTTGCGCACCGTCGCTTCCAGGGCACCCGCATGTGCCTTGTGATCGGACTGGAAACCGACCGCGAGTTTGAGCACATCAGGCTTGAGCAAACCGCTTTCGGCGCCAACCTGATAAGCGGCGATCGCCTCGCGTTCCGCACCCAGGGCCGAGTTCAGGATCCGCACATCGGCTGCGGTGGTTTCGGCACTGGCGTTGGCGCCGGCGGCCAGCGCATCGCGCCCGCCGAGCATCGCGACAGCGGCCGCGGACAAAGCCCACCCGGTGGCAGACACGACGCGCCGACGTGGCAACAACAGTCCGGAAGGTTGGGTGGTCAATAGGGCTTTCATGGTGAACTCCTGGTTATGAATGAATGAAGGAAAGAAAGGAAGAAAGAAACGAATAGACAGGGCGGGACAACAGCAAGGACGTGATCAGCGCACCAGCCCCTGTTCGCGCAGGCGGGCCATCACGTGCGCCACCACGGCGTCACACCGCGCACCGGCAAACGCGAACGTGGACGGCGCGTAGGCCTGGAACTGGTCGGCCAGAGCATCGCGCAGCATCGCCCGTGCACGCAGAAACCGGGTCTTGACGACGGCGGCATTGACGCCCAGGCAGTCGGCAACTTCATCGACCGGCATGTTCTCGACCGCCCGCAACATGAACACGCTGCGGTAGATCACCGGTAGTTCTTCGATCGCCGATTGCAGCAGCACACGCAACTCGCCGCGCTCGGCGGCGTGGTCCGGCGGTTCCGGGGAAACGAATTGATTTGGCATATTGTTCTCCGCGCAGGTCAGGTCACCGCTGTCCCAACCGTCCTCCAGTTGCACTAGTTGCCCCTTGCGGCGCAGCGCCTGAAGTGCGACACGGATCGTGATCCGCACCAGCCAGGTTCCGAGTTCGGACTCACCGCGAAAGTCGTGCAAATGAAGAAAGGCTTGCAGATACGCTTCCTGCACCACGTCCTGCGCCTGGGCGTCGTCGGACGCGATTCCGCGGGCACTGCGAAACAGCAAGCGGTTGTAACGCCGCATGATGTCCTCAAACGCATGGGCCTCACCGGCCCGGGCGCGGCGTGCCAGTTCCTGTCCGTCAGGCTCCGCGGCACGCATCTTTGCAGAGGGAGGAACAGGGGGGGGATCGATCAAAATCATGGTTATCTCCGGTTTCATGTCATTGGATGCAGGCTGGGCGGAAAAGGTGACAAGCGCGTTTTGCGGGTTGTTCTATCGGGGGACCAGGCGCGCTGCCATACCGCGCGCTTGGATGTAAGTGACGTACAAGGGTGTCGAACTGCCAGCACCCGGCGCGATCAAGGGCCTCGCCTCGCAGGCGTGCCCGAAGCGTGGCGCCTCAGGCGCCGTGGTCTCACCGAATCAGGTGGGCGCCAAGCTGCAGCGTCTGCTCGGCTTCGCTGGCAATACGGGACACCAGCATGGTTGCGTCTTCGACCTCGTTGATCAGGTCCACAACTTCACCCGCCCAGACCACGGCGGTATCGCAATCATCTTCGGCGACGGCTGCCTGGTAGGCGCTGCGCTGCTCCGCCAAGACGGCGTCCAGCTCCGATTCATGCCCGTGCCAGCGGGCCACAAACGCATTGCGCAAGGAACGGCCGGTATTCCCTGTCGGCCAGGCATATCCGCGCACCTGGTCGAACACCCGGGTGCGTACCGTCGACACGGCGTATGCGCTCTGGATGCGACGCTTGGCGGCCGACGTGGCCAAGGCCTGACGCGCGGCGTAAAAGCGGGTGCCGATCAAGGCCCCTTGGGCGCCGAGCATCAACGCTGCAGCCAGGCCCCGGCCATCGGCGATGCCGCCGGCGGCAACGACGGGGGTGGGTGCGACCAGATCAACAATCGAGGGCACCAGGGGCAAGGTCGCGCGTTCGCCGCCGTGCCCGCCTGCTTCAGTGCCTTGGGCCACGATCAGATCGGCGCCGGCCTCAAGCGCCAGCTGGGCACCGTCGCGATCCTGGATCTGACAGATCAGGCGGCAACCTGCGGCATTGATCAACTGCCCGAAGCGACGCGGATCGCCGAATGACAACATCACTGCGTCCGGCCGCGCTGCCAGCACTTGCTCGACAACGGCATCCGTGGCGGCCCAGGTGATCAGGCCCACACCCCAAGGGCGCTTGGTTCCCGCTTTGACCAGCGCGAGCTCACGCGCGAGCCAGTCCGGGTCACCATAACCACCGCCGACCAGGCCCAGTCCACCGGCGTTGGACACCGCAGCGGCCAGCGCCCCGCCAGAGACCGCCCCCATAGGCGCCAACACGATCGGCGCACCCAGCCCAAACATCTCGGTCAGTCGGGTGACAATCATCGCGGAACTCCTTTATGCGGCGTCGGCCAGGTAGTAGTCTTCGATCGACGCTCCGGTGAGTTCAACCATGAAATCAGCGTCGAATGCCGCGTTTTCGCAGACACCGTCGCGGGTGTATCCGCGCGGATTGCAAACCACCCGTGTGTCGCCCACCGTGTAGTCGAAGCTGTCGTGGGTATGCCCGTGGATCCACAAATCAACCCGTCCGGCATCGAACAGGTAATCGGCATTGGAGACAAAGGAGGCGTTGAGCAAGGCGCCGTCAAATCGGGGGTGGATGCTGCGCCGGGACGGCGCATGATGGGTGATCACCACCGTGGGGCCGTCGAAGGGTCGCGCCAGGGTGCGCGCAAGCCAGTGTGCCTGTCGACTGAACAGGCGCGCCGCATCGTGGGGTTGGAATGGTTGGCCAGGTTCAGCATCAGAGACGATGCGCGAAAAATCGCGCATGCAGTGCACCGCCTCTTCCCGCGCAGCGGCGTTCAGGCTGGGCGAATTGAACAGGCGAAAGTCCGTCCACAGGGTAGTGCCGAGGAACCGTACGCCGCCCAGGTAGACCTCGGAATTGTCGAGCACATCGACGCAGGTTCCGGTGCACAGACTGTGCAGTTGCGCCAGCGTGCCGTCGATGCTGCCACCGTAGAACTCGAGGTTGCCGGGTACATACAACACCGGCTTGTCCAGAGTGCGAGCCCATTTGGCGGCCACCTGCGGATCACCGATGTCACCTGCCAGCACCACCACGTCGGCATCGTTGTCTGGATACGCCAAGGATGCGAACCCCAGGTGCAGGTCCGACAAAATGTTGAGTTTCATGTGCGTTGGGCATTCGGAGAAGTTCAGCATTTATATCACGGGATGATATATTTGCGCAATGCCGAAAACAAGCAATCCCGAAGACGGTCCCTCCAGCAAGGAGGACTTTGAAGCCCTGGCGGAATTTCGCTACCAGTTGCGCAAGTACCTGCGTTTCAGCGAGGAGGTGACGCACCGCGAAAGTGTCACGCCGCTGCAATATCTGCTGCTGCTGCAGATTCGCGGATACCCGGGTCGTCAGTGGGCCACGGTGGCCGAGTTGGCTGAACGTCTGCAGGCCAAGCATCACGGTGTGGTGGCGCTGGTCACGCGTTGCGAGCAATTGGGACTGGTCCGACGTGCGGTCAGTGCGACCGATCTGCGCAAGGTCGAAGTACATCTGACGCGCGACGGCGAAAACATGGTCCACCATCTGGCCCAGTTGCACCGTGCCGAACTGCTGGGACTGGAAGGCCGGTTCAGGGTGCCGGACCTGGCAGCGACCGAAGCAGCATTGCCACCACCTCGCACCCGTCCTGCAAATCTCAGGCGTCCCTCACGTTTGACTACGCCGCGACCCTGACGACTTCACTGCGGAAAAAAGACATATGCCGGTTGCCGCAGTCAGCCGCCGGATATCGACGCCGTTGCTGCCACCGGTGGGTGGTGGCAGCAAAGGCAGAACGATGTTTACTTCGGCATGATCACGCTGTCGATCACATGAATCACGCCGTTGTCGGCAACGATGTCGGTGGCGGTGACGTTGGCCTGGTCGACCATCACGCCATTCGATGTTGAAACGGTGAGGCTGGAGCCTTGCACCGTCTTCACCATGCCGGGCTTGACATCGGATGCCATCACCTTGCCGGGGACCACGTGGTAGGTCAAGACGGACGTGAGTTTGGCCTTGTCCTTCAGCAGCGCATCCAGATCGGCCTTGGGCACTTTCGCAAACGCGGCGTCGGTGGGCGCAAACACGGTGAACGGGCCCGGGCCCTTGAGCGTGTCGACCAGACCGGCGGCCTTCAACGCCGTGGCCAGAGTGGTGAAGTTGCCTGCATCGACAGCGGTATCAACGATGTCCTTGGCTTGCACTGAAAACACAGCACCAACAGCGATGACGGCGGCAATGATGGACTTTTTCATAAGAATCTCCCGGTAGGAATGCTGAATCAACAGCGCACACCAAAAATGTGGTGTAGGCGGAATTTATACTAATCAGTATTTACATTGAACTATAGGGTTATTATTCATCCTATAAAGGCTTTTTATGAGTCTTAATAGTCATATTCAATCATGCGCCGCACAGATATACAGTGGCTGGCACCAAGAACGGAGGCCCACGATGATTCACGAAATGGTTGCATACCTGCGCGTGCGCAACAGCCAGCAGGCACTCGAGTTTTACGCCAAGGTCTTTGGCGCCACCGAGAAATTCCGTCTCACCGAACCATCGGGCCGCGTCGGCCACATGGAGATCGATTTCAACGGAACGACCTTGATGGTCAGCGACGAATTTCCGGAGTACGGCATGCTGGGCCCGCAGCCGGGCGACAAGGCCCCGGTCAGCCTGCACCTGCATGTCGACGATGCCGACACCCTGGTGCAACGCGCACTGGATGCGGGAGCCGCACTCGAGATGGCGTGCACCGACCAGTTTTACGGCGAGCGAACCGGCGTGGTGATTGACCCGTTCGGCCACCGCTGGATGATCGGGCACGAGATCGAGAAACTCACGCCCGACGAGATGCAGCATCGGTATACCGCGATGATGCAGCAGACCTGACCGTCGACTCGGCCAGGATCACGGCATTGGCTACGCTGCTTTGACGCCCAATCTGTCACGCTGCAATTGCAACGACGCGGTCCCGGACCCTTGCAGATCGTGGCGCTTCGCGCCCGGACTCTCATTGCAAGGGATATTGCGACTGGTATTTGACAGTTTGATAGTTCAAAATGCGTCGGTATTCCATTCAAAATCGCAACAGGAGACAACATCATGAACAGTCGCAGGTTTTTCCCACGATTGATGGCTTCAGTCGTCGTCGCAACGGTCGTCGGCATCGCTCCGTCATTTGCTTTCCAACCCGGCAGCACGGAGTGCATCGCACCGGCCGGTGCCGGTGGTGGCTGGGATATGACCTGCCGTATGGTCGGCAAGGCCATGCAGGACCTGAAACTGATTCCTGGCACTATGCAGGTGACGAACAAGTCCGGCGGCGGTGGCGGCGCGGCCTACGCCGAGGTGGTCAACAAGCGCAACAAGGACAACAATCTGATCGTGGCAGCGTCGTCGGCCACGTCGACCCGTCTGGCACAAGGTGCTTACCCTGGCAACACGATGAACCAGGTGCGCTGGCTGGCGTCGGTCGGCGCCGACTATGGCATGGTGGCCGTGTCCGCCGATTCCCCTATCAACACCCTGCCGGAACTGATGGCCAAGGTAAAGGCTGACCCAAGCTCGGTGGCATTTGCCGGAGGGTCTGCGGTCGGTGGATGGGATCATCTCAAGATATTGATTGCTGCGCGCAAGGCCGGAATAACCGATGTCCGCTCCATCAAGTACGTCGCCTTTGAAGGCGGTGGCGAGGCGGTCACGCAGTTGATGGCAGGCAAGGTACAGGCATTCACGGGTGACATTTCCGAAGCCAAGGGATTTGTCGATGCCGGGAAGATCAAGGTGCTGGCCGTGCTGGCTCCCGAGCGCCTGAGCGGCGATTTTGCGAAGTTTCCGACCGCCAAGGAGCAAGGTCTGGATGCCGTCGGCGCCAACTGGCGCGGCTTCTACGGCCCGGGCGGCATGAGCCAGGATGCGTATGACTTCTGGGTCAAGCAGATAGGCACCGTCTACGACTCCCAGGAGTGGAAGGGCATCATGGCCAAGAACGGCATGGAACCGCTGAACTTGCGTGGTGAGGCGTTCCGGAAATTCGTGCAGGAATCGGTCGACGAAATCCACGCGCTGTCCAAGGAAATCGGCATCATCAAATAAAGCCATTGCAGCACGGTGACCTGACGCTCGAGTTGGGCGGCAGGTCACGCTTCCAATTGCGGGCTGTGGCCAGTCCCGCAAACCATACAGGGTCCACCATGAGCGACCGGATACTGTCAGTCATCATGCTTGCCGTGTCCGGGCTCATGATGTGGGCGGCAACCCAGATTCAGGAAAGCTTCATTCAAGACCCCTTGGGTCCCAAGGCATTTCCGATGGCGATTGCAGGCCTGATGGCCGTGTCTGCCGTGATCATGTTCCTCAAACCCGACGCCGACCCGCAGTGGCCCGGGCTGTTCAAGCTGCTTGAACTGATCGGGACTGCGGGCGTGCTGGTCGGCTACGCGCAGTTGTTGCCGATCGCTGGCTTTGTCTTGTCCACCGCCTGCGCCACCACGTTTCTGTGCTGGCGCCTGGGTGCCAACGGACGACAGTCGCTGCAGGGCGGTGTGTCGATTGCCGTGGGTATCTATCTGTTGTTCCAGTTCGCGCTCGGCATCCACCTTCCCAAAGGCCCCTGGGGCTTTTGAGCCCCCCAGGAAATGACTACGTCATTCCCGCGCCCAGGGGTCAAGCAAAGTGGCAATGCCACATTTGCTTGAGACTCAACCACAGGATCCCGCATGGACACCTTGCACGCTCTGGCGAATGGCTTTTCGATCGCCCTCACGTGGCAAAACGTCGGTTTGGCGTTGGCCGGTGCATTTCTGGGTACGATCATCGGCGCCTTGCCGGGGCTCGGTCCGTCCAATGGCGTCGCGATCATGATTCCAGTTGTTTTCAGCATGGGCATGACCGCGACGCCAGCGCTGATCCTGCTGACCAGCATCTATTACGGTGCCATGTACGGCGGGCGCATATCGTCGATCCTGCTGAATATTCCAGGCGACGAGCCGGCCATGATGACCACCCTGGACGGCTACCCGATGGCAAAGCAGGGTCACGCAGGCGAGGCGCTGGCGATTTCCGGAATAGCCTCTTTCGTGGGTGCCTTTTTTGCCACGGTCGGGCTCGTGGTGCTGGCGCCACAGCTGGTCGCGGTGGCCTTGCTGTTTGGCCCCGCCGAATACTTTGCGATGTTCACGCTGGCGTTTGCCACGTTGGGTGGTGTCACCAGCAGCAACCAGGCCAAGGCCGGTCTTGCCACCTGTCTGGGACTGATGCTGTCCTTCATCGGGGTCGACGGTCAGACCGGCGTTCCGCGGTTTACGTTTGGCAATGTGCATTTGTACGATGGCATCGATTTTCTGGTCGCGATCGTCGGCATGTTCGCGCTGTCGGAGATTTTTGTCTTCATTGAAGAGCGTGGCAAGGCCGGCAGCCACACCACGGCCAAGATGCCCGAGGTCGGGCGCGTGATACCTTCGTTGGCAATGCTGAAGGAGACCAGCGGCTCCATGACGCGTGGCACGCTGCTCGGGTTCATCGCCGGCATATTGCCAGGGGCCGGTGCCTCTTTAGGATCGTTTCTCGCGTACACGGTGGAGAAAAAGGTGGCTGGCAAAAATGGGCGCTTTGGCCAGGGCGACCCCCGGGGCGTGGCCGCACCCGAGGCTGGCAACAATGCCGCTGCTGGCGGTGCGCTGATTCCGATGCTGGCCCTGGGCGTACCGGGCTCGGGCACCACAGCCGTACTGCTGGCCATGCTGATGGCGCTCGATATCACGCCAGGGCCGCTGTTGTTCCAGCAACATCCTGACGTCGTCTGGGGCCTGGTTGCCGCGCTGTTTATCAGCAACTTCATGTTGCTGGCTTTGAATCTGCCAATGGTGGGCCTGTTTACCCGCGTGCTCAAAATTCCATCGATGTACCTCATGCCGGCCGTGGCCATGATCTCGTTCGTCGGTATCTACGGAATCACCAACTCGACGTTTGACCTGCTGCTGATGATCGGCTTTGGTGTCCTTGGTTGGCTGCTGCGCAAGTTCGAAATACCGATGGTGCCGGTCATCCTGGGCATTTTGCTGGGAGAGTTGATGGAAAAAAACTTGCGCCGGGCGCTGACCATTTCGGACGGGCAACTGTCCATCTTCTACACCTCACCGCTGGCCGTTGGTTTCCTGGTGGTCGCAGCATTGGGATTTTTCGGGCCCATCTTCCTTAGAAAATTCGTCAAGACGAGGCAACCGGCAAGTGACGATTACGGCGATCCAACAGCTGACTGACAGGTGGGCCTGGCGCCCGAGCATCAGGTCACGGCGACCGCGCGCTGCTGTAAGCCGACGGCGCACCGTTGCGTCACAATAACGCGATGGATGCAGTACGAATCGACAAATGGTTATGGGCCGCGCGGTTCTATAAAACGCGCAGCCTGGCTACCGAAGACATCCACAAGGGCCGTATTCAGGTCAACGGCGTCGCGGTCAAGCCGGCGCGCGAACTCAAGGTAGGCGACAGTGTCGCGATTCGCCAGGCCAGTCTGACGCGAACCATCATGGTCCGCTCGCTCAGCGACAAGCGCGGGCCGGCGCCGCAAGCGCAACAGCTGTATGCAGAAACCGAAGAGAGCCTGCGCCTGCGTGCCGAGGCCCAGGAATTGCGCCGCATGGGCACCGAGCCGGCGCTGAGCCTGCCCCATGGCAGACCGACCAAACACGAGCGCCGCGCCTTGAACGCCGCCTGGGATTCCCGTTGGAGCGCTTCGATCGACCCTTGAACGGGCGATGGTGTGTCAGCCGATTTCCGTTTGCTG
>CAJDWO010000125.1_pt1 | contig 11422 bp, 10 predicted proteins | sample 7391601 | NCBI WGS metagenome assembly CAJDWO01 (sample SAMEA7055735, study PRJEB34461) | soil metagenome | biome: terrestrial ecosystem; feature: Peninsula; material: soil | place: Antarctica | collected 2016 | reverse complement strand
GTGGGACGTTCCGTGGTGCGTGCGTTCATCGTGCCCGCTCCCACTGGGTTCCGGTCGGACCGTCCTTGAGCACGACGCCGGTGTCGGAGAGTTGCTGACGGATCTGGTCTGCCAGCGCAAAGTTGCGCTCCTGCTTGGCTTGTGCACGTTGCGCTACCAACAGGTCGATCTGCGCATTGTCCCCATCCGGGTTGGCAGAACCGGTCGCACGCTTGAGGTAATCCTCGGGATCGCGCTGCAACAAGCCCAGGCATCCGCCCAGCGCCTTGAGCAGACCCGACAAGGCAGCAGAACGGCTGCGGTTGATTTCTCCGGTGTGCCGAAGTCCTCGTCCATTGCGGCCTTGAAGCGCGCCGCAAACGGCTGGCTCCAGTCCACCTCGGGCACTGATGGCGCGGGCACCGACTGCAGCGTGGTGTACAGCCGCTTGAGCGCGATAGCGGCATCATCGAGATGCTGGTCGCTGTAGTTCAATGCGCTGCGATAGTGTGTGCGTACCAGGAAGAACCGCACCGTCTCCGCGTCGTAACGCGCAAGCACATCACGGATGGTGAAGAAGTTGCCCAGGCTCTTGGACATCTTCTCGTTGTCGACCCGCACGAACCCGTTGTGAACCCAGAACCGCGCCAACGGTTTGCCGTTGGCACCTTCGCTTTGTGCGATCTCGTTTTCATGGTGCGGGAACTGCAGGTCGGCGCCGCCACCGTGGATGTCTATGGTCTCACCGAGCGTCGCCTCGCACATGGCCGAACATTCGATGTGCCAACCCGGCCGACCCTTGCCGTACGCACTGGCCCATTGCGCATCGTCGGGTTCGGAGGGCTTGGCCGCCTTCCACAACACGAAGTCCAGCGGGTCCTGCTTACCTTCGAGCACGGCCACCCGTTCGCCGGCGCGCAATTCGTCAAGCGACTTGCCTGACAACTTGCCGTAACCGGGAAACTTGCGCACCGAGAAATTGACGTCGCCACCATCGGCCTGGTAGGCCAGGTCCTTGTCCTGCAGGCGGCCGATCAGGCGCAGCATCTGCGGCACGTATTCGGTCGCACGTGGTTCGATGGTCGGCGCCTCGATGCCCAGCGCACCGGTGTCGCGATGCATCGCGACAATCATCTCGTCGGTCAATGCCCGGATGCTGATGCCGCGCTCGAGCGCACGCCGGATGATCTTGTCGTCGATGTCAGTGATGTTGCGCACATAGGTGACGCGCAAGCCACTGGCCTTGAGCCAGCGCTGCACCACGTCGAACGCCATCATCATGCGCGCATGGCCGATATGGCACAAATCATAGATGGTCATGCCGCAGACGTACATGCGGACGTGACCCGGCTCGATCGGAGAAAAAGGTTCAACGGCACGCGCTAGCGTGTTGTAGATGCGAAGGCTCATATTTCCGGGTGGGTTCCCCGTGCGGGGGACTGGCACCAGCGACGGTGCGCGCAAAGAAAAATGGAGTTTCGTAGCCCAGCACAGACCTTGTCAAGGCCGGAACATCCCGACCCCTGGGCTACAATCGAAACCAGTATAAGGCCCCCAAAATATGTGGATCGTCTTGTGCCCGCTACAGGAGTCTTCATGATGCATCCCGGCAGCGGCTTCGGTCAGTGCCTACGCCTGTTCTGCCTGGTCGCCCTACTTGCCTTTTCCGTTGGACCAGTCCGCGCTGACGCATACACGCCGGTGAACCAGCTGCTGCGTGATGGCCAGTTGTCACAAGCCATGGACAAGGCCGATGAATATCTGGTCAACAATCCACGCGATCCGCAAATGCGGTTTCTCAAGGGCCTTATCCAGCAGGATGGCGGCCAACGCGATGCTGCAATCGTCACCTACGAAACGCTGATCCAGGAGTACCCGGAATTGCCTGAACCGTACAACAACGTGGCTGTGCTCTACGCAAGCCAGGGCAAGTTCGAGAAGGCGCGCGAATCGCTGGAAATGGCCATTCGCAACAGCGGCAGTTATGCGATCGCCTACGAGAATCTGGGCGATGTTTATGCCCGGTTGGCCAGCGAATCCTATCGCCAGGCGCAACAGAACGATGCGGGCAACACGACGGTGGCGCCCAAACTCGCATTGATCCGCCAAATCATCAACAACCCTGCGTCACGGTCAAGCACGCCGACAGCGTCGCCGGCCAAGCGCTGAGCCAACGGGCGTCGTCGTTGCCGGCAACACATCATCCAAAGAGAACACCAACGTGCAACTGTCAGGAATCAGCTTCATGCGCCGCGCCATACTCGCGGCCGTTGTCACCACCGTTTGTTTCGCTGCTTCCGCGCAGGCGCAAGACACGCCGCAGGTGCGCTTCAAGACCAGCATGGGCGAGTTCGTCGTCGAGCTCTACCCGGACAAGGCGCCCAAGACGGTCGAAAATTTTCTGCAGTACGTGCGCGACAAACACTACGACGGCACGATCTTCCACCGCGTGATCGACGGTTTCATGGTTCAGGGCGGCGGCTTTGATGCCAACTATGTCGAAAAAAAGACCCGTGCACCCGTCATGCATGAAGGCCGTGAGGCTTTGGCCAAGGGCGGCATGCGCAACGTGGTCGGCACGCTGGCGATGGCGCGCACGAATGACCCGCAGTCGGCAAGCGCGCAATTTTTCATCAACGTCAAGGACAATGCGTTCCTGGACCCGATACTGATCCCGCCCGGCGACCCGGTGCCGAAGTTCGAATACCAGGGGCGCGTCTATGAAAATACGCCCCGGGCAAACCTGGTCAATGCCCCGCAGTTGTTTGGCTACACGGTCTTCGGCAAAGTCGTCAGCGGCATGGACGTTGTCATGAAAATGAAGAGCACTCCCACTGGACGAGGTGGGCCATTCCCGTCGGACGTCCCCAAGACCCCGATCATCATCCAATCCGCAACCCTGGTGAAATAAAAATGAGCAATCCTCAAGTCGAACTCCACATCAAACAATTGGGCGTCATCACGCTCGAACTCGACATGGAAAAGGCGCCCAAGTCGGCCGCCAACTTCCTCGAATACGTCAAGAAGGGCCACTACGACAACACCGTGTTCCATCGCGTCATCCCCAGTTTCATGGTGCAGGGTGGTGGTTTTGAGCCCGGCATGAAGGAAAAGAAAAGCGGCGAGCCGATCACCAACGAAGCCAACAACGGCCTGAAAAACAATATCTATACCGTGGCGATGGCGCGCACCAACGACCCGCATTCGGCAACCGCCCAGTTTTTCATCAACGTCGCCGACAACGTATTCCTGAACCACACCGCACCCTCTGCGCAGGGCTGGGGTTACGCGGTGTTCGGCAAGGTGGTCAAGGGCACCGAAGTGGTCGACCAGATCAAGGCGGTCAAGACCGGCCGCAAGGGTTTCCACGACGACGTTCCCAACGACGACGTCGTGATCGAGAAGGCTGTCGCTCTTTAATACCGATCCAGTGCGGCGCCCCGCCACCGTCGCAGCCCGCGCATCGTGGCAACAGGTCGATTTCATCTCCGACCTGCACCTGCATGCCGGCGATCCGGACACCTTTACCGTCTGGAAAAACTACCTGCGGCATACCACCGCACAGGCCATTTTCATGCTCGGCGATCTGTTCGACGTGTGGGTTGGCGATGACATCCTTTCCCAGGCTACGGGCGCCGAAACCGAGGAAACCCGGTTTGCGGTCACCTGCGCGTCGGAAATGCTTCAGGCGAGCCAGCGTCTGGACCTGTTCTTCATCTGTGGCAACCGCGACTTCCTGATCGGCGCGTCTTGCCTGCGCGCATGCGGTATGCAGGGCCTCGATGATCCCTGTGTACTCGACCTCGGTTCATCGCGCTGCCTGTTGTCGCATGGTGACGCCCTGTGCCTGGACGATGTCGCCTATCAACGGTTCAGGGCGCTGGTGCGCAGTCCAGCCTGGCAGGCCGATTTCCTGAGTCAACCGTTGGCGCAGCGCCAGGCGACCGCACGCGACTTGCGCGCCCAAAGCGAACAGCACAAACGGGCACACCCGGTGCCCTCGCAAGTCGATACGCCGACTGCGTTGGCATGGTTGCGCGAGGCGCGGGCGAACGTCCTTGTGCACGGTCACACCCACCAGCCCGCGGATCACGCGCTGGCCGACGGCAAGCGTCGTATCGTGCTCAGCGACTGGGATGCGCAGGCCACACCACCGCGCGCGCAGGTATTGCGCCTGACACGCGATGCGTCAGGTGAACCGGCTTCCTGGCTCCGGCTCTCGCCGGCCCAGGCCTGCTGACGGCGCACGGTGGCCATGCTGCGCTGGTTGCGGCAACTCGGTCGCAGGCATCGTGGGACGCAACCGGACATTGCGGATGCAATCTGGCAACAGACCCTGGCGCAGTTTGCGTTCCTGCGCGTTTCAGACAACACCGCGCTGCGCCAGATGACACGGGCCTTTCTCGACAGCAAGGAATTTCATGGCGCCAATGGTCTGGAAATCACCGATGCAATGGCTGTCGCGATCGCAGCGCAGGCCTGTCTGCCAGTGCTGCGTGTGCAATCCCCACTGACCGGTGTCGCCTGGTATGACGATTTCGTCGGTATCGTGGTACACCCGGGTTCGGTGCTGGCGCGTCGGGAGGATATCGACGAAACCGGTGTGGTCCACCAGTACGCCGAAGTCCTCAGTGGCGAAGCGATGCAGGACGGCCCGGTCACGCTGAGCTGGCAAGACGTCGCCGCATCCGGTGACACCGCAGCCGTTGGTTACAACGTGGTGATCCACGAGTTCGTACACAAGATCGACATGCGCGATGGCATGCCCGACGGTTGCCCGCCGCTGTACGCCGGCTTCATGGGAGCCAGCAGCGCCAGGGCGGCCCGCGTTGCCTGGATGACCACGCTCGAGCAGCAGTACCTGGCATTCTGCGACCGGCTCAGTCTGGCAGAACGTTTTGGCGGCGAACCGGTCTGGCTTGACCCGTATGCCGCAACATCCAAGGACGAGTTCTTCGCGGTGGTCAGCGAGGCCTATTTCGTCAATCGCACGCGATTTGTAGCCGACTTTCCCGACCTGCTTGCGATGTTCGACGCGTTTTTCAATCCGGCAAGTTGACAGTATCGATCTGCCACGGATCGAGAAACTGCTGCGCATATTGCAGGTAGACCTTTTCGGCAACAAAGACGTCGAACAGGTCCGGGTCGATGTGGCCGTTACTCTTGAACTTGTGCATGATGCCCATGGCCTGCGACAACTTCATGCCGGGTTTGTAAGGTCGGTCGCTGGCGGTCAGGGCCTCAAAAATATCCGCAATGCCCATCAACCGAGCCTGCACTGACATCTGGTCGCGCATCAGGCCGCGCGGGTAACCCTTGCCGTCCATACGCTCATGGTGGCCACCGGCGTATTCCGGCACATTGCGCAGATGCCGGGGCCAGGGCAGCTGCTCGAGCATGCGGATCGTGGCCACGATATGGTGGTTGATGGTGTTGCGCTCGGACTGCGTCAACGTGCCAGCACGAATGGTCAGGTTTTCGAGTTCGTCGGCGGTCAGGAACTCGGTCTCGACACCATCCACATTACGCCAGACCCGATCGGCTGCGATGCGGCGCACCCGGTCCAGGTCGGCGTCCAGGGTTTTTTCGGCACCCGCGTTCGTGGCGCGCAGGAAGGCGCGATCGCCCTCGATGGCTGCGATATCGGCCTTGCACTGGTCCCAGACCTGCGCTTCCGCTGCGGGGTCGGTCTTGCTGCGCAGCTGCAACTGACGGCGCAAGGCGTTGATCTCCGCGTCACGCTTGAGCACCTCGAAACGGGTGTCGACCAGATCGATGCGGTCGAACAAGGTCTGCAGCTTGGTGGCCTTGTCCACCACATGCACCGGCGTCGTGACCTTGCCGCAATCGTGCAGCAGGCTGGCAATCTTGAGTTCGTAGCGATCACGCTCACTCATCGTGAACGACGCCAGTGGCCCCTGCGTGGTCTGGTTCACTGCCTCAGCGAGCATCATGGTCAGCACAGGAACCCGTTGGCAATGCCCGCCGGTGTAATGCGATTTCTCGTCGATCGCCAGGTTGATCAAGTTGATGAAGGACTCGAACAAGGCCTCCAACTGGCTCATCAGCATCCGGTTGGTCAAGGCGATGGCCGCCTGTGACGCCAGCGACTCGACCAGCCTCTGGTCCGAACTCGAGAAGCTCGCCACCTCGGCGCTGCCGGGCTTTTGCGCGTTGATCAGCTGCAACACGCCGATGACCTCACCCTCGTGGTTCTTCATCGGCACGGCCAGGAAGGACTTCGAACGGTAGCCGGTGCGTTCGTCGAACTGGCGTGTGCCGGAAAAATCGAAGTTCGGCTCGGTATAAGCGTCCGCGATGTTGACCGTCTGGTGGTGGATCGCCGCATACGCCGCCACCAGCGAATCGTTGGGTTGGCCCTGTCCGTCCTTCAGTGGCAGATTCGGATAGCTGATGGCAACGCCTGAACTGCCACCCATCGCGATGCGCAGCGAGTCGGTGCGCAAAATCTCGAACCGCAACTCGGTATCGCCGTCGACCATGCGGTACAAGGTGCCGCCATCCGCATGGGTGATGGTCTTGGCCGCCAGCAGGATCTGCTCGAGCAACGGCGTGATGTCGCGCTCCTTCGAGAGCGACGCTCCGATGACGTTGAGCTGCTCCAGCCGGCGCAGCAGGTCTTCGACCAAGTCCAAGGTCCACCTCCGGTTGCGGCCTGGTACGCCCGATAGGCCCGGGCCGCGTTGAACGGAACGATTGTCGCAGGGATCAGGGTCTGAGCAGGACCTTGAGTGCCGCACGCAGGCGACGTTCGGCACCCGGCTCGAAGCCGCGCATCCAGGTGTTCAGCAGGTGTCGGCACTTCGGCGGCCATCTCCAGCCGCAACAAGGCCGAGTCGGCCACGGCGACGGGCGCAGCGCCCACAGCGTGCTGCCAGCCCGAACGCACGGTCGAGGCGACCCTGGGGCCGAGATCCTGCGACGATGGCACTTGCTCCGGATCACGCGCCTGCCAGGCGCCGAGCAACTGCGACAAGGCCTCGCCGTGCGCTTGCGACGCCAGTTTGCGCAACGCCAACTGGGCCCGCTCCATCGCATCGCGCTGGGCACGAAAAGCGGCATCGCCAAGGCGAGGTGTTTGCGGACGATCGTCGCGGCTACCATGATCAAATCGCCCACCGGCGTTATCGCGCGGGGCGCCGAAGTTGCGGTCGGTGCGGTCGCCGCCACGCGGCCCACCCGCGCCAGCGCCACGGCCTGGGCCCCCAGGGCCACCGGGTCCACGTCGCGCGTCTTTGCGATCACCGAACGGCCCGCCTCGCCCACCGGACGGGGCTGCCTGGCTTGGGCGCATGCCCGGGCGATCATCGCCTCGCACCGCCACCACCGGCCGCGGGGCCGGTTTGGCGGGCGCAGGCGCCGCCGCCGGCGCAACGGCTTCCGGCACAGCGGCTTCCGGCGCCGCATCAGTTGCGGTGGATCCTTCGGCTGCTGGCGAGCCTTCGCCATCGACTGCAGGATCAGCTGATTCGACTGGCGCGTCCGTTGCTGCCGGGCTGGCTGTGGTATCGACTGTCAATGCAGCGACATCGGCTGCAGGCTTGGACGGATCGGGCGCAGCCACCGCATCACGCGCCAAGGCCTGCCCACGCAGTGCAGCTTCCAGTGCGGCAACAGCAGCCCGGATCCGCTGCGCATCGCCGGACTGGTTGGCGCCATCGAGTGCCTTGGACGCGTCGAGCACCAGCCGGTCATGCGCGCCCAAGGACTCTTCCTCCTTCTGGCGCTGGACCGTCTTGCGTTCGAATGCATCGTCGATCGGCTTGCGGAACGCGTCCCACAGTTTCTGTTCCTGCCGGCGGTCCATCGGCACGGCCTGGGCTTCAGCCTGCCAACGCTGCTGCAAGGCCCGTACCCCATCGACACGCAACGTCGGCGCCTCGCCCAGTGCTGTCGCCTCTGCGATCATGGCCTGGCGCCGCATCACGCTGGCCTGCTGCAAGGCTTCCAGTGGCGCGGATGCCTGGGTGATCGCCGCATGCCACTGCGGTTGCAACTCGGCAAACAACTTCTCGCCAATATGGCCCGCGTCATGCCAACGATCGCGGAACTGGTGCAGGATGCGCGCAAAACCACGCCAGTCGTCGTCCAGCGCGGTGGCATTGGCAGCGGCCCAGGTGTTGACTTCCTCGATCAGTGCCAGGCGCTGCGCCCGGTGGACGACGGCATCGGCCTTGGCTTTCTCGATCCAGCCTTCGACAACCTTGTGCGCCTGGTTGCACGCCTCGTCGAAGCGTTTCCACAAGCCATGATTGGGCACACCGCCTTGATCGGTCTGTTTCCATTGCTCGCGAAGCGCCCGCAGCGTTTCCTGCATCTTGCGACCACCGATGGTCTGGCCGGCGGGTCGGTTCAGCAGACCTTCGGCCTTGGCCACCAGTTCCTGGCGTAGCTGATCGGCCCGCCAACGTTGCCAGCCCTCAAGTTCGCTTGCCGCAGCCAGCGCCGCATGGACCTGGTTTTCCAGCGCATCGTCGATGAACCGGCCTTGCTCCTTGAGCGCGTTGCGCAAGGCGGCGGCAGCGCCGGCACTGGCTTTGCCGTGGCCCTGCGCCATTTCATTCTCGAGCGTCGCCAGAACCTGGGCCACCATCTCGTTGGCCTGCTTGCGTTGTTGCGGGTCGATCTGCGGTTTGGCGATCCGGGGCTGCACCGGCGCAGCCTGGCCTCTGGCGGCGCGCAATTCATCTGCCCACATCGGCACCGGTGGCAATGGCGCCCCGGTATCGCCTGCCGCAGCCACCGCCTGCGCCAGGGCACTCTGGAACGCGTCAAAGACCACCAGCAGCTGCGCGCGCGAAGCCTGCAACAAAGGCGGGAACTTCAGGTCGACACTGCCCCAATTGCCATCGGCTTCAAGTGCCGCAGCCTGCTGCTGCCAATGCGCCACGTCTTCGCGCAGCGCCTCCCAGACGGCCTGGGCTGCACTCCAGGACTTGGTTGACAAGACCTCGATACGTTGTGCCAGCAGCACGGCCGCCTCGCGTTGCACCTGCACCGTGTGCTGCAGATCCTCGATCACCCGCACCCGCTCGGCCAGTTGTGCCTTGAGCGAGGCCAGTGGCTCCTTGCTCAGCGGTGCGCCGGCCTTGGCCGCATCCCGTTGCCAGGCCAATGCGTCTGCGATATTGAGCTTGGGTAGCGTCAGCAAGGTCTCGGCCTTGCCGGTCCACTCGGCAGCCACCTGCTCCTGGCCCTTGGCGCGCCGGATCTCGTCCAGACGTTCGCGGATCGGTCGGGCTGCACCCTTGTCGCGCGCGCCCATTTCCCGGAACACCTCCTGCAGCTGCTCGGGCGCAGGATCATGGGACAACCAGGCCCGGATGCGGGTGGCCCGTTCACCCGCAGTCGCGGCGCTGAATGCGCCATCGGTGAGTACGTCGAGTTTCTGGATATCGAGGCTCTTGGGACTTGAGGTCATCGTGACAGTGGATTCCAAACAGGTGGACGGATACGGCAATCGCGTATTTTCGCCTTGAAACGGGGTCGATTCGTATCATGCGTGTGAAGATGCGGCGCGCAGCTGAGCCAGATCGTCAAAAGCGGCATGACCAGGTGCCCCGATGGGCCGGCGTTCAGTTCGTTCCCAGGGTCAGTTCGGCGCGGGGAGACCACTTCGCATCTGGCTCAGCGAGTTTGGTCGCACCGAGGAACAATCGCTCGGGCGGCAGGTGCTGCCCTATCAGGTAATCCTTCACCACCACGCCGCGTTGCAAGGCCAACGCACGCATCGCCTCGTCGTCGGCAGGAATGTTGGCCAGCAACAACGCCTCCATCTCGGTTGGGGTCAATTCCTTGACCTTGCCCGACAGGTCACGTGGTTTGCTGATGTCGGACCGTGCGAACACCTGCTTGAGCAAGGCAGCCTTCTCCTCGGAAGGCAGCACCGCCTCGGACTGGGCGTTGGATGCCACCGGCGTCTGTCCGGCGTTGACCTGCTCCCGGCGTTTTTCAGTGCGCAGCAACTCCTGCAGGCCACTGCGCTTGAACGCGTCGCGCTCGACTTCCAGGTTCGCCGTCCCCACCACGGTCATTTTCAGTCCCGGTCGATCCGTCAGCGCCTTGGCCACCTTGTCGAGCCCGGCGCGCGCATCGGCTTGCAACAGGGCGGTACCTGCAGGGAATGCGACCTGGCTGAGTTCGTCGCCACCGCCGCCGAACGCGCTGGCGAGCAAGGTGAACGGGGCTGTCAGCGCCTTGCCGATCAGGTTGACGATGACCTTGAAGATCACCGGACCGAGTCTGAACTGCGGATCGTTCAGCGAGCCGCTGATCGGCAGGTTGATGTCGATGACGCCATTGCTGTCGGCCAGCAATGCCACAGCCAGCTTCACTGGCAGACTGTTCGGAGCGCCTTCGACCTTGTCGCCAAACGCAAGCTGGTTCAGTACGACCTGGTTACTGGCCGTGAGTTGGCCATCCGGTTGGACCAGGTAGGCCACATCCACGCTGAGCTTTCCGCGCTGGATGCCATAGCCGGCATATTTGATCGAATACGGCGACAAGGGCGGCAGCTCCAGATCACGGACCTTGCCCTTGATGTCCAGCGCCAGCGGCTTGGCCAGCGGGTTGAGCTTGCCGATGATCTCCAGCGAGGCAGTGCCCTCCGCACGGCCCCGCAATTCCAGGTCGGCCATCGGCGGCTGACCAGCCACCGGAACGGACGAAAACGGTTTGACGAAACGATCGGAAAAAAGCACCTTGCCTTGCACCAGACTGATCGGCCCGATCCGGATCACCGGCGCCATCGGATCGGGTGCGGTAGGCACAGGCGGCGCGGCTGTAACCGCCCCGCTGGCTGGCACGGGAGGCGTATCGCTTCGCACCAGATCCTGCAGGTTGATGCGCCCGGACTCGTGGACGATCACGCGGGCAAAGAAGTCGCTCAGCGTCGTCTCGCGCACGGCCAGGCGCAGTGGCTTGCCCGGGGCGATTGCGAGGTCGACACCACGCAGGCCCAGAGCCTTCCAGTTCAACAGCTCCTGCGCCAGCCCCGACTCACCACCTTGGCTCGCAATGCTGTTGGCGCGGAAGTCCTCCAGTACGCTGTCACCCCGCACACCGATCAGTGGCCCCTGCGCTGTCATCGCAAAATCGACATCCCCCTTGAAGCCGGCGTCGGCACGCAGGATCTCGATGTTCAGGCCCGATCCGAAATACGGCTCCAGCGCATGCAGCGGCAACTGCGCCATCTGCACACGGCCCTTGGCGTGCAGCGGCTCGATCTGAACGGTGCCGCGATAGTCGACCTGCCCGGCCTGTCCCTGTCCGGTGGCCACCTTGGCCGACAGCTGCGCCGGCATCGGCTGCTTTAAGTCTTGCACGATATCGCGCAAATCCAGGTTCAGCGCTGTCGTAGTGAGCTGAACCGGTTTGGCTTGCGCCAGATCCTGAAACCGCACAGTGGCATCGCGCAGCAGCA
>CAJDWO010000145.1_pt1 | contig 11627 bp, 8 predicted proteins | sample 7391601 | NCBI WGS metagenome assembly CAJDWO01 (sample SAMEA7055735, study PRJEB34461) | soil metagenome | biome: terrestrial ecosystem; feature: Peninsula; material: soil | place: Antarctica | collected 2016 | reverse complement strand
ATTGGCTATCGGAGTGCCCTGGTAAGGAAAACGGTCGCCACCCATCAGGTTGACGCGGGTCAGGAACTCGTTGGCCGAATAGACCTGGCCGGCGAACTCACCAGGAATGCCCAGAAATGTCGGTGCGCCGGCACCGGCGGCGATGAATACCGCGTCAAAGCCCATGTCGCCGGTCAACTGCGCGATCGTGAAGGTCTTGCCAATCACCTTGTTGGTGATGAACTCGACGCCGGCGTCACGCAGTTGTTCGACCTCGCGCGTGATGATGCTGCGCGGCAGGCGAAACGATGGTATGCCGTAGCGCAGCACACCGCCGATCACGTGCAGTGCCTCGAACACGGTCACGCGCACACCGAGCTGTCACGCGCACACCGAGCTTGAGCAGGTCGGCCGCGCAAGCCAGTCCACCCGGCCCCGAGCCGACGATGGCGACACGCCCGAGTGTTGGCTGCACCGTCACGGGCCGGGGTGGGCGCGCGCTGGCGTTGTCGCCGACATAACGTTCGAGCCGGCCGATCGCCACCGGCTCCATCTTGGCCTTGACCAGCACGCATTGCGCCTCGCATTGGCTCTCCTGCGGGCAGACGCGGCCGCATATCGACGGGAAGGGACTGGACTCGTGGATCGTGTCCACCGCCGCGTCGACATCGCGCAGCAGCAGGTGGCGGATGAAACGCGGGATGTCGATGCGCACCGGGCAACCCTCGATGCAAGTCGGCTTGAGGCACTGGATGCAGCGTTCGGCCTCGCGCAACGCGTCGATCTGTCTGTAACCCAGGTTGACCTCGTCAAAACAGGCGGCACGCTCGGCGGGGTCGCGCTCGGGCATCGGCACCTGGACCCGCTCGAGCGCGGAATACTTCTTGTAGGTACGCCGGCCCTCGACCATCAGCAGCTGCTCGAGGTTGCAGACATGTTCGTGGTCCTCGTTGGCCTGCTGCTCCTGGACCTTGAAGCGTTTCTGGCGCGCATGCAGTTCCTTGAAGTCGACCTGGTGCCCGTCGAAATCGGGGCCGTCGACGCAGGCGAATTTGACGTCGCCGCCCACCGTCACTCGGCAGGAGCCGCACATGCCGGTGCCGTCGACCATGATGGTGTTGAGCGAGACCATGGTGCGCACGCCGAATGGGCGCGAGGTCTCGGCGCAGGCCTGCATCATCGGCATCGGTCCGATTGCAACCACCAGATCGGGCTTCTCACGCTCGAGCAGATCCTGCAACGCGCTGTTCACGAAGCCCGACCTTCCGGCGCTACCGTCGTCGGTGCACAGAATCAGCTCGTCGCTCCATTGTGCGAGTCTGTCGCCCCAAAACATGCGTTCGGAATTACGAAAGCCGACGATGCAGGTGGTGCGGTTGCCGGCCTGCTTGAACGCGCGCAACTGCGGGAACACCGGCGCCACGCCCAGGCCGCCGCCGACCAGCACGACATGGCCTACCTTGCCGATGTGTTGGGCCAGCCCGAGTGGACCGACGAAGTCGGCAAAGCTGTCGCCCTGCGCGTAGTCGTCGCGCATCTCGCGCGTCGTCTTGCCCAGGGTCTGCACCACCACGGTGACAGTGCCGCGCTCGCGGTCGAAATCGGCCACTGTGAGCGGGATGCGCTCGCCGGTCTCATCGAGCCGCAGCATGACGAAATGGCCAGGCTCGGCCGCACGTGCGACATCGGGCGCATCGATCTCCCATAGGAAGGTCTGGTCCGAGAATTGTTCACGTCGCACGATCTGGAACATCGATGTCTCCTTGCTTTTCCTGCGTTGTCGGTTACTTGCGTGAGGCGCTGACGCGCCTGAGCGGGTCAGCGCTCGAGCGCCTCGGCCGCTTCGTCTGCCAGTGAGCGAACCAGGCGCTGGGCCATCGTCGCCGCGACTTGGCGCCGGTAGTTGGATTCGGTCGTCGTGCTGCGCATCGGTGAGACCTGCTTCTGCACTGCCTTGCCTACGGCCGCGATCAGCGCCTCGTCGACAGCCTGGCCCTTCAACACGTCCAGGCCCTCCAGGTGCAGTGGCCGTGAATTGGTGCCACTGATGCCCACCGCCAGGTGTTCGACCACGCCGGCGTGCAACACCAGCGTGACGGCGACCGCGGCCAGTGGGAAGTCCATCCCAGCACGTACCCGGGCCTTGCGGTAGCCGCAGCGCTGGCCCGGCATCGGTGCAGGAACGAAAACCCGGGTCAGCAGTTCGTCCGGCTCCAGCAGCAGGTGGTCTGCGCCGTCGTCCTGGTACAGATCGGCCAGTGGCAGGCGACGGGTAGCGCGGGCAGATACCAGTTCGATCTCGGCGCCCTGGGCCAGTAGCACCGGGGCCAGGTCGCTGCAAAAAGCCGCATGGCAGCGTTTGCCCTGAGGCGCCACATGGCAGGTGTCGCCATCACGCTTGAGGCAGTAGCCATTGGTCTGGCGCCACCAGGCACTCTGGTTGTAGTAGATGCAGCGCGTGTCCTGGCACAGGTTGCCGCCCAGGGTCGCGGCGCTGCGGTGCCCCGGACCGGCGGCAGCGCGGGCGGCTTCGGCCAGCGCCGGCAGGTGCCGGGCCAGGTCCGGGTCGCTCGCCAGACGGGCCAGTGTGACACCGGCGCCAAGTTCCAGTGCGCCGTCGGCACCGATGCCGATCTCGGCCATGCCGGGCAGGCCAGACAGATCGATCAGCCGTGGCGGTGCGGCGAGTCCGTGTCGCATATTTGGCAGCAGGTCGGTGCCGCCGGCGATCGCACGGGCGTCGGGCTCGTGCGCCAATGCGGTCAGAGCCTGGTCCAGGGTGGTGGGTCGCTCGAGCGTGAAGTCGGGCAGGGTGTGTCGGCTCATGATGTCGTTACCTCCTGCCGCGCGGCGCGTTGCGCTTGCAGCTTGCGTTCGCGCCGGCGTGTCTGCAGCGCATCAAACACCCGGTCGGGTGTCACCGGCAAGGTATCCATGCGCAGGCCCAGGGCGTCGGCTATGGCATTGATCAAGGCCGGCGGAAAACCGTGCAGGCCGCCTTCGCTGCCTTCCTTGGCACCGAACGGCCCGAGTGGGTCCATGCTCTCGACCAGAGTGACGTGGATCGGAGGTGACTCGGCGATGGTCGGTATCTTGTAGTCGGGTAACGCGTCCCCTCTTGCAGAGCCTGGCCCATGCCCATCCAGACGGCGCCCTGGACCTGGCCTTCAACCGCCATCGGATTGAGCGCCCGGCCGCAGTCGTGCGCGACCCAGACCTGCTCAACCCGCACCGCGCCGGTGTCCTCGTCGACCTCGACTTCGACCACCTGCGCGGCGTAACTGAAGCCGGCGCTCGAACCGACCGCGCCACCACGGAACTTGCCACCCTGGGTCTCAACGGGCGTCGACCAGATGCCTTTGACCGTCATGGCGCCGTCGACGGCCAGCGCCGCCTGTACGCATTGCGCGAAGTCGAGCCGCTCGTCAGTGCCGATAACGCCACAGGACTCGCCGGCCCATTCGATCTGGTCGGCGCTGACCTTGAGCCGTGTCGCCGCCGCCTCGACCAGGCGCTCACGCAGCGCCTGGGCTGCGCGCAGGGCGGCATTACCGACCATGAAGGACACGCGCGAGGAATACGAGCCGTTGTCCTTGGGCGTCAGCGCGCTGTCGGTGGAAACGATCCGGATGCGGGCCATCGGCAGCAGCAGCACCTCGGCCACGACCTGGGTCAGCAAGGTGTTGGAGCCCTGGCCGATGTCGGCGGCACCCGTCAATATCGTGATGGCGCCGTCGAAGTCCAGCCGCAGGTTGATCACCGCGTGCGGCTCGCCGCTCCAGTGCACCGGCTTGGCCGAGCCCGACACATAGTGCGAACAGGCCATCCCCAGGCCTCGGCCGGGGCCCAGCTTGCCGCGCCGGGTGCTCCAGCCGCTGGCCTGCTCGACCGCGTCCAGGCATTGCGGCAGACCATACGAGTTGACCTGCAAATCGTTGAGCGTGCGGTAAGGTGCTTCGATCAGGTTGGCGCGGCGCAGCGCAAACGGGTCGATGCCGAGCTGCTGCGCCATCTCGTCGAGCAGCGATTCGATGGCGAAACGCACGTTCACGGCGCCGTGCCCACGCATCGCGCCGCACGGTGGCAGGTTGGTGTAAACCCGATAGCCGCGGTAACGTACTGCACCGACGCGATATAGCGCATGCAAGAGCGCTCCGGCATACAGGATGGTGACCAGACCGTAGCCGGCATAGGCTCCGCCGCGTTGCACCACCTCGGCGTCCAGCGCGGTGATTTCGCCGTTGCGCTTGAGTCCGATCCGGATCTTGCTGGTGGTTGACGGACGGCCCCGATGCGTCAGGAAAACCTCCTCGCGGGTCAGTTCGAGCTTGACGGTGCCGCCGGCGGCACGCGCCAATGCTGCCGTGACCATCTCGAAATTCAGCGGCTCGACGCGGTGTCCGAAGCCGCCGCCGACAAAGGGCTTGATGACGCGTATCTGCGCGCTGTCCAGGCCCAGGGTCTGGGCCAGCATCAGGTGCAGGTAGTAGGGCACCTGGGTCACCGAATGCACCGTGAGGCGTTCGCGCTCGGGCTCCCACTGCGCGACCGTGGCGTTGAGCTCGATCTGCCCGTGCGCGATCTCGGCGCATGTGTAGCTGCGTTCGAGAATCAGGTCGGCGGCGTCAAAACCGGCCTGCACGTCACCGAAATCCTGCTCCACCGTGCGCTCGAGGTTCCCGGGCTTGTTGTCGTGTAGCAGCACTGCGCCGTCGGCGCGCGCGTCTTCCGCGCTGAAAAGGGCCGGCAAGGCTTCGATGTCCACCACTACGGCGGCCAACGCTGCGCGCGCCGTCGCCTCGTCGACGGCCGCCACCGCGAACAGCGGCTCACCGCGGTAACGCACCTTGCCCCGGGCCAATGGCCACTCGTTTTGCGCGATCGGAATCACGCCGTAAGGCGCCGAGAAATCCTCACCGGTGATGACCGCAAGGACGCCAGGAATGGCGCGGGCTCTGGTCGTATCGATTGAGCGGATCAGGCCATGAGCGACCATGCTGCGGCCTATCAGACCGACCAGGGGGTGGACAAACGGCAGGTCGGCCGTATATTTCGCGCGGCCCGTGACCTTTTCGATGCCGTCGACCAGCGGTGTGCGTTGGCCGATCGAATGGGTGGCGGGCGCGGCTGGATGCCGCGGTGCGTGGTCGGGCTTCATGACATGTCTCCGGCCGCTGCCTGGACCGACTCGATGATCTTCACGTAGCCGGTACAGCGGCACAGGTTGCCGGCCAGCGCTTCGCGGATCTGCGCCTCGTCGGGATGGGGCTCGCGCCGCAGCAGGGCCTCTGCCGCCATCACCATGCCGGGTGTGCAGTAGCCGCATTGGGCGCCCAGGTTTTCATGGAAGGCCTGCTGCAGGCGACTCATGCGTCCGCCCTCGGCGAGGCCCTCAATGGTTTCGATGGTGCGGTCCTGCACGCTGGCGGCCAGCGTGATGCAGGCCAGACGCGGCGCACCGTCGACCAGCACCGTGCAGGCGCCGCATTCGCCACCGTCGCAGCCCTGCTTGGTGCCGGGCAAGCCCAGCTGATCGCGTAACACGTCGAGCAGCAACGCGTTGTCGCGTGTTGCAACAGCATGCGCGCGGCCATTCACCTGCAGCGTGAGCAACCGGGTGGTCAGGGCAGGAGCTTCGTCATTGGCGCGGTCCTGCTGAAGTATCGAGGTGCCACCGTCATCCACCCGGCACAGTCGTTCCATGGCGCTGTCTGACGTGTTCATACTGTCTCCTTCGGGCGCAGGTCAAGCAGGCGGACCGCCTTGCCTTGCGAGCGGGCGATGCTGCCCGCGGCTTGTATCACCACGTCGGTCGTGATGCCGATCAGTGACTTGATATGGTGTACGGCAGTTTGGGCCAGCTGTGCGTGCCGACTGGCATCCACGCCCGGCTGGGCCTCAACTTCGACGCGCATGCGATCGAGTGTGCCGTGCCGCTCGATCACCAACAGGTAATGCGGCGCCAGATCCGGCAATCCGACCAGAACCGCTTCGACCTGGGACGGATACACATTGACGCCGCGGATGATCATCATGTCGTCATTGCGCCCGGTGATACGCAGGATACGCACGTGGGTGCGACCGCAGTCGCACGGAACAGTCGTCAGCCGCGTGATGTCGCGGGTGCGGTAACGCAGCATCGGCAGGGCCTGCTTGGTCAGCGTCGTGATGACCAGTTCGCCAACTTCTCCTTCGGGCAAACGTCGGCCGGTCTCGGGGTCGATCACCTCGAAGATGAAGTGATCCTCCCAGCCGTGCAGACCGTTCTGGCATTCGCATTCGCAGGCAACACCCGGACCCATGATCTCGGACAGTCCATACACGTCCACCGCCTTGAGACCGAGCCGGCGTTCAACCTCGCGGCGCATGCCGTCGGTCCATGGCTCGGCGCCGAACAGGCCCACGCGTAATGCGCCGGTGTTCAGTGGCACACCTTGCTGTTCGGCGACTTCGGCGATCGCCAGCGCATACGAGGGTGTGGAGCACAGAACCCGCGCCCGGAAGTCGGTGATCAACGCGACCTGGCGTTCGGTCGATCCACCTGACATCGGCACCACGACCGCGCCCAGGCGTTCCGCGCCGTAATGTGCGCCCAGGCCGCCGGTGAACAGACCGTAGCCATAGGCGTTGTGCAACACGTCGCCGCGACGCGCCCCGGCCGCATACATTGACCGCGCCATCAGGTCGGCCCAGGTGCTGAGGTCTTCTGCGGTGTATCCGACCACGGTGGGCTTGCCGGTCGTGCCCGACGACGCATGCAGCCGAGCCAGCTGCTCGACCGGCTGGGTGAACATGCCGAATGGGTAGTGGTCACGCAGGTCGGTCTTGACGGTGAACGGCAACTGGGTCAGATCGTCCAGGCTGCGAATATCCTGCGGTGCGATGCCCAAAGCGTCCAGTCGCTTTCGATGCAGCGGCACCTTCTCGTAGGCGTTGCGCACTGTGGTTTGCAGCCGCTCCAGCTGCAATTGCGCGAGCAATTCGCGGGGCATGGTCTCCTGTTGCGGGTGCAGATACCCGCTGCCTTGTGCCAGTCTCATTTCTGCGCTAGTCGATGCTCCCATGGGATCTCCTGTCAGGTTGGATGGCCGGGTCGGGCGCGTGCCACCCCCCGTACCGGCAAGCGGTTGAGGGCGAAACCCTGGTTGAACGCTCCGCGTGTGATCAATGCAAACTTGAACCAGGCGCCCGTGGCGACGACCAGCAACCCGGCCAACGCCATCGAGACGGTTGCCGCTAGGGTGCCGGCGAGCACGCTCTGTGCAATCAGCACCAATACCAGCGGTGCGACGCTGCCGGCCCACAACAACCAGCGGCCCGGCAGATCCAGCGCGACCAGCGCGCGGGGTGCGGCAAAGGGTCCGATCGCGCGGCGCCAGGCGCGCCACAACACCAAGCGGATGACGATAAACACGGCAAAGAGTCCGGCCAGCCAGAGCGTGCCGGCCGACCAGCCGGCCAGCAGCCAGAACAGGCCAGCGCCTTCGGCCAGCGCGCAGGCCACGATCAACGCAGGCATACGCGCGTCGCGCCAGGCGGGTATGCCACGCGCCGCATGCAGAATGCGCCCCTGGCAATACGCAAAAACCAGCGCCGTCAGCCCGGCCAATGGCGTCAGTGCAGTCAGGCCGGCCAGTGATGCCGGCGCCCTCAGCCCGGCCAGTGGCGTCAGCGCCATCCATCCAAGCACCGCGGCAAAGGCAGAGGCGAACACCAGCGGCGCCACGAAGGCCTCACGCGTCATCCACGAGGTGTAGGGGTTGAAGAACACATGCAAGGCGCGCAAGGGTCGCCCGATCTCGAGCCAGACACAGAACAGGCCCAGGCCCATCAAGGCCATGCCGACGAGCAGCAGCAACGCGGCCAGCGTTCCCTGGACGGGGGACAACGCAGTCACGACGATCAGCCCGCTGCCGACACCGCCACAGATGAAGTTGCCCGCCGCGCGCCAGTCCCAACTGGTTTGCTGCCATGGATTGGGTCCGAACGCTGGTGCTGCCGCCGGCGACTTGCGCTTGCGGCCAGGGTCTTTGGGACGGTCCGGATGGCTCACTGATTCACCCTCCGTGCTGCGCACTGCGCCATTTGATTTGGGGCGGCTCGGCGTCTCATTTCGTTTCCTCGTGATTCGAGTCCCAGAGGTAGTGAAAGCCGGGTCCGGTGCCCAACTCTTCGTGCATGCGGAAGTGCTGGTTGTTCTCCAGCAACTGCGACACGTTGCTGTTCGGGTCGTCCTGATCGCCGAAGGCCAGCGCCTCGGCGATGCAGGCATTTACGCAGGCCGGCGTTGCTTCGGCATCCACGCCCGGGGTCAGGCCGTTGGCCAGGCCGTAGTCGATACGGTCGACGCAGAACGTGCATTTGGTCGCCACTGCCAGCCGTGCGTCGTCATGGCGCAAGGCCTCGCTGGTGATCGGGTCGGCGCCATAGGCGAACGTTGCCCGTTCAGTCTTGTAGCGCGCCTGGTAGGGACACGCGACCGCGCAATAGGAGCATCCGATGCACAGGTCGTAGTCGATCGTCACGATGCCGTCGGCGCGTTTTTTCGTGGCGGTGGTGGGGCAGACAGTCATGCACGGCGGGTCTTCGCAATGCTGGCAGCCAACCGGGACGAAAGCGCGCTGCACGTCCGGGTAAGTGCCGAATTCCATGTCCAGCACCCGCCGCCATTGCACACCCGGTGGTGTGGCATTCGCATGCCGGCACGCGGCGGTACAGGTCTGGCAACCGACACAGCGGCGCAAATCAGCAACCATTGCCCATCGGGTCATTTGGATTTCCCCTTTTTAAGCGCCACGCGCACGATGTCGGCGCCCGATCCGGTGGCATCGGTCTGGGCCATTGACATGCTGGCCAGCGAATTGAGGCTGGGCACGTCGAAGTCCTTGGCCAGCGGTGTTTCCCAGTGGCCGATGTTGATGATGACGCCACGGTGTCCTTTGATGTTGTCGGCCACCTCCTTGATCATCTGCATGCCGACGTTGCCGCCCCAGGCATATTGCATGGATCGCGCGGTCAGCAGCCAGAACGGATAGTCGCCCAGTTTCGCGCCGCCCTCGGTGACGATCGTCTCCCACATGGCGGGGAAGTTCTTCCATTTCGGCAACCCCTGGTATTCGGCCAGCTGCAGGTCCCACCAGTGCATGTCGTTTTCATGCAGCCGACGCCCGAGTTCCGTGCCCACGCGCAGCAACTGCTCCTGGTACGGCAACTCAAAACGCAGACCCTTTTCGATCATGGTCGGCAACAGGTACCAGCGATTGCGCGGGTAGGGATTGGTCGCCAGGCCGTGTTCCTTCCACCAGTCGAGCCCGTGCGATGTGGCGCCGTCGGACAATTCGGCGCTGGCGGCGCGACACACTGCGTCCCAGATTTCTTCGCTGCTGTGGCTCTGTTCGAGCGCCAGCGAGTGGTCGGTGTGCTCGCCACGCAGCGGCACGCCGGCAGCCCCCTTGTTGATCGATGCGTTGTAACGGCTGGTCAGGCCGGTGCGGTGCGCCAGCTCGGTCGCGATGTCGGTGAAGTCGCGCGCCTGGCCTTGTGGAGCGACGGCTGGCTGGCGCAAGGCGAAACCTTCATGGTCCCAGAACTGCTCGACGTATTTGGTGCTGCCGATGCGGATCAGCTGCAGGCTCTCCAGATCGGTCGCGTCCGGCAACAACACGTCGGCGAAATGGTTGGTCTCGTCGCGTGTGTAGGAGAATGCGACGACAAACGGGAAGCGCGCCATCTTTTCGCCCAGCGCCTCGGTATCCCAAAAGGAAATCGCCGGGTTGGTGCGGTACAGGATCCAGACATCGGGCGCCGTCACACGGGGCAGGCCCTTGGGCGTCTCGTCCATGAACATCCACGAGAAATGGGTCGGCCCCAGCGCCTGGCTCCAGGGCCCGTCGGCGGCCAGCGGAATCATGGTGCGGTAGGCGTTGCGGATATTGGGTTTGGGCGACCAGCGGGCCTTGTCGGTCGGGTTCATCGGATAGTGCATGAAGCCATCCGCGCCGGGTTGCACACTTTCGTGGCGTTGCGACATCGGCCGCGTCAGCCGCACCGTGGTGCCGATGGTGCCGCCCGGCACCTCCAGCGCGCCGACCAGCGTGGCCAGCAGCGTACGTGCCCAGCAGCACTCGAAACCGCCCCAGCCGTTGTTCACTGTCTTGCCCAGCGTTACCGCGACGGGGCGAAACGGCATGACCTTGCCTTCAATCTCGATGGTCTCGCCGACGCAGGCATGGTCGATGTAGTCGAGCGCGATCTGCCGCATTGACGCTGCCGACACATCGCAGATGGCCTGCGCCCATTCGGGCGAATAGGGCTGCATGTGCTGCATCAACCGCGTGAATGCGGTCTCGCCTACGAGCATGCCTTCGCCGAGGATGTCGCCGTCCGGGCCGACTTCGATCGCGTCGACCTCATACCGGCCTTCGAGTGCTTCGTCGATCTCGGCCTGGTCATGGACGCATGCGCCACCGGCGCGCAGGTCCCAGACCAGCGGTTTGCGGGTGCTGCGATCGCGCAGGTAATAGCCACCGGCGCCAATGAGATACGGTGAGGCGGTGCGTTTGCAGAGAAAAGGCAGGTCCAGTCGGTCGCGCGCGACCTCGTGCAGCATGACGTGGATCAGCGCATACAAAAAGGCCGGGTCGGTCTTGGGCTTGATCGGCACCCATTGGGCCGAGCAGGCGCCGGTGACCGACAGATGCGGCTCGACCTGAACCCGCTTCATGCCACGCACCCGCGCTTTGGAATGGCGCCAGATACCGACCACGCCACCCGAGGCCTCGATGTTGGAGCCGCAGGAGATCAGGTAGTTGCACAGGGGTGTGTCGGCCGCGACGATGAAAGCGCGGTGCCACAACTCGCCATACAGGTGTTCGGAGTGGTAGCACTTGACACCCTGGCCTGAGCCGAACCCCATGTCCACCGGCCCCCAGGCCGCCAGGAAGGCCGGAAACGTGCCCATATAGGACTGCGGCGTGCCGCCGCCGCCGAAGCTGGCGGCCACGCGCGGATAACCGGATCCATCAAGCAGCCCTTCGGCGCGGATCTGGTTGAGCTTGTCGGCGATCAGACCATACGCTTCATCCCACGAGATCTCGACGAATTGCGGGTCTTCGTTGCGGCCCTTGCGCGGGTTGGTGCGCTTCATCGGCGCCAGTATCCGGTTCGGGTTGTAGGTCTTTTGCACCAGGCCAAAGGCCTTTACGCAGACCTTGCCGCCACCGGGATGGATCTTGGCGGCGGCGAAATTCGGTTCGATCTCGGTGGCCACGCCATCCTGCACCTTTACCGTGAGCAGGTCGGGGCCTGCGACGCACTGGTAGCAGTAGGTCGATACGGTCCGGGTCTTGGTGGCCTCGAAAGTCATGGCGTACCTCTGGCGGTGCTCATCCCAAATTCGCCTTCTGTGCCTTGGCGGCCAGGCGTTGTGCGGTCTTGGCGACGTCGACGATGAAACGGGCATGCTGGCCGCGCACGATGGGTTCGACTGTGTCCCGGCCTTCGATCTCGAACACGACGGCCCGGCCTTCCAGCGACTGGATACGCACGGTGAGCGTGACGGCCATGCCCATCAGCGAGGCGGCGATATGGTCGATCGCAACCCGGGTTCCCACCGAGTCTTCGCCCGGGTCGAGATGCTGCAGCAGCAG
>CAJDWO010000169.1_pt1 | contig 11638 bp, 10 predicted proteins | sample 7391601 | NCBI WGS metagenome assembly CAJDWO01 (sample SAMEA7055735, study PRJEB34461) | soil metagenome | biome: terrestrial ecosystem; feature: Peninsula; material: soil | place: Antarctica | collected 2016 | reverse complement strand
TTTTTCCAGGGATGGATATAGGTGTGGATCGCCGCCTGCTTGCCTTCGTACCAGGGCAGAGGCGCCCACAAGGCGGTGGTCAGCTCCAAGTCGAGCAGCATCTCGGGGTCGTAACGGTTCTGGGCGATCAGCTTGCGTGCGGTCGTGACCGTGCCCGCAACGCGGTCGCGCAGCAGCAGCGACACGCCGATCACGTTCTGCGGCTTGACGTGGTAACCGTAACGCGGGTCGGACACGACCATGCGCACGATTTCCTCGCTGGCCGCGCTGACGATGAACACCTCGATGCCGTGCGCCATCAGTGTGCGAAACAATTCCTGCGGGCCACGCTGCAGCCGTGGCACCTCGATGGCCACCTCCTGCACCGCATCTCCAGCGTATTGCCACGCGGGAATCGGTTCGCCGCTGGACAACATGTCATCCAGATGGCGCTTGAGTTCGCGCACCGTGAAACCGGCAAAGATCTGGGTCGCCCATGGGTAACCCACCTGATCGTCGATCTCGCCCAGGCGCTGGTAATAACTGTTCAGGCTCTCGCGCCGCGTGGCTGTGTCGCGAAACGGGATCAGCGCCAGCGACGGCGCCATCGTGTCGCGGGTGAGCACGCCGCGCTGCTCCATGAAGGCCAGCAAGGCGCCCAGCAAGTCGTGGTGGTAGGTGGTGTTGTCGGCATCGAACACCACGTACGCGCCGCTGTGCGCATGGGCCAGGATCAGGCGTGACAACGGGCCGGCCGCATGCACCGGCCAATGGCTCAGCGCAGGCAGGATGCCCGAGTCACCGTGCTCGAGGTTGGAAGACATCGGTGCTGCGTTCAGCGTTGTGCGCTCTGGTAGTTTGGATGCACCCAGAACGGTGCGTTCGATGGCGCCAGTGGCGCGCGTCCACGGATCGTGTCGGCGAGTTTCTCGGCCAGCATGATGGTGGGCGCGTTCAGGTTGCCACTGACGATGTTCGGCATGATGGATGCATCGACGACACGCAGGTTCTGCACGCCGTGCACCCGCCCGCTGCCATCGACCACCGCCATGGCATCCATACCCATCGGGCAGGTGCACGAGGGATGGTAGGCGGTCTCGATCTCGCGGCGCAGGTGGGCATCGAGCTCTGCATCCGTTTTGATATCCGGCCCCGGTGACAACTCCTTGCCGCGGAACCGGTCGAACGCCTTTTGTGCGAACACCTCTTGTGTCAGGCGCACGCCAGCGCGGCATTCCTTGCGGTCCTGCTCGGTCGACAGATAGTTGAACAGGATCTCGGGCGCGGCTTTCGCGTCGGCTGTTCGGATACGCACATGGCCGCGGCTGGTCGCGCGCATCGGCCCCACATGGGCCTGGTAACCATGGCCGGTGGCTGGCGCGTTGCCGTCGTAACGCACCGCCATCGGCAGGAAGTGGTATTGCAGGTTCGGATGCTGCACACCTGCTTCACTGCGGATGAACCCACCCGATTCGAAATGGTTGGTTGCGCCAAGTCCGGTTCCCTTGAGCATCCATTCCATGCCGATCCTGAGCTTGGCCAGCGGATTGATCGCGTTGTACAAGGTGATCGGTTCCTTGCACGCGTATTGCACGTAGGTCTCCAGATGGTCCTGCAGGTTCTCGCCGACACCCGGCAGTTCGGCGCGCACCTGCACGCCCGCCTTGCGCAGGTGGTCCGGGTTGCCGATACCCGACACCTGCAGCAACTGCGGCGAATTGATCGCACCACCACACAGGATGACCTCCCGGCTGGCGCGCAGTTGGTGGACCTGCGCGCCCTGCACCACCTCCAGCCCGGTGGCACGCAAGGTATCGTCAGATCCCTCAAGCAGGATGCGGGTGGCCAGCGTGTGTTTGTACAGCGTGAGGTTCGGCCGCTTGAGCGCCGGGCGCAGGTACCCCATCGCCGTGCTCCAGCGTCGGCCTTTGTACGTCGTCATCTGCATCGGGCCGAAACCCTCCTGCTGGTAGCCGTTCATGTCGTCGGTCACCGGGTAACCGGCCTGGCGACCGGCCTCGATGAAGGCCCGATACAACGGGTTGATGCAGGCGCCAGTGCTCACGTGCAGAGGCCCATCGCCTCCGTGGTAGTCGTCGGCGCCCCGGTCGCGTGTCTCGGCCTTGCGGAAATACGGCAGGCAGTGGGCATACGACCAGTCCTGCAGGCCGTCTTTGTGCGCCCAACCGTCGTAGTCCAGCGCATGGCCACGCACATAGGCCATGCCGTTGATCGACGAGGAACCACCGATCACCTTGCCGCGGGGCGTGAACACCCGGCGGTTGTCGATGAACGGCTCGGGCTCGGATTGGTACATCCAGGTGTAGCGCGGGTTGTTCATCGGGTAGGCAAAACCCGAGGGCATGTGGATGAAGACACTCCAGTCGTTGCCACCGGCCTCGACCAGCAGCACCCGCACGTCGGCGTCTTCGGTGAGCCGGTTCGCCAGCACGCTGCCAGCAGAACCAGCGCCGACGATGATGTAGTCCCAGGTGTTCTTGTCCGTCGTCATGGCAGCGCCCTAGCGGTAACCACAGGCGACTTCACCCAGTTCCACGTACACCGTCTTGAGCTGGGTGTAGTGGTCCAGCGCAGCCATGCTGTTCTCGTGGCCAATACCCGATTCTCCTGCGCCGCCGAACGGCATCTCGATCGGCGTCACGTTGTAGTTGTTGATCCAGCAAAGGCCGGCCTTGAGTTGCGCGGCAACCCGGTGCGCACGCGCCAGGTCGCGCGTGAAAACACCGGCGGCCAGGCCGAAACGGGTCGCGTTGGCGCGGCGCACGGCTTCTTGTTCGTCGTCGAACACCAGCATGGCCAGCACCGGGCCGAAGATTTCTTCGCGCACGATCCGCATGTCGTCCTGGCAGTCGGCAAAAATCGTCGGGGCGACGAAATTGCCGCCGTCCAGACCCGGCACGGCAACCCGCTTGCCGCCGGCCGCCAAGGTGGCGCCAGCGTCAACGCCGCTGGTGATGTAGTCCATCACCTTGTCGGCATGAGCGTGGGATATCAAGGCGCCGACTTCGGTCTCAGGATCCATCGGATCACCGACACGCAGCAATGCAGTTCGCTCCTTGAGCCTGGCCAGGAAACGGTCGGCCAGGCCACGCTGCACGAACACCCGGGTGCAGTTGGTGCAGACCTCCCCCTGGGTGTAGAAATTGCCCATCATTGCGCCGGCCACCGCCTGCTCCAGATCGGCATCGTCGAACACCAGCAGCGGGGATTTGCCACCCAGTTCCATCGTGACTCGCTTGAGGGTGCCGGCAGCCGTCTGCATGACCTTTTTGCCAGTTGGGACCGAGCCGGTCACGGAGACCTTGGCCACACCTTCGTGCGCTGCCAACAACGCACCGGTCGTGCCACGGCCCTGCAACACGTTGAACACCCCCGGTGGCACACCGGCCTCCAGGTAAATCTCGGCCAGCTTGAGCGCCGTGGTCGGCGTCAGCTCGGACGGTTTGAAAATCATCGCATTGCCCGCCGCCAATGCCGGTGCCGATTTCCAGCAGGCGATCTGCAGCGGGTAGTTCCAGGCGCCGATACCCACGCACACACCGAGCGGCTCACGCCGGGTGTAGGCAAACGCGTTCTTGAGCGGGTACTGGCTGCCGGCCAGCGTGGCGGCCGCGCCGGCGAAATACTCGATGCAATCGGCGCCGCTGTGGACATCGACGACCAGTGCCTCCTGCAGCGGCTTGCCGGTGTCCTGCACCTCCAACCGGGCCAATTCGTCGTTGCGCGCGCGCAGCAAGCTGGCGGCCCGGTGCAGGATGCGACCGCGTTCGGTGCCAGTCATCGCTGACCAGACGGCAAATCCGCGTTGCGCGCTGGCGACCGCGGCATCAACGTCAGCCGCTGTACTGTCGCGTACCACGCCGATCACCGCGCCACTGGCCGGATTGATGTTCTGGAACGCCTCGCCAGCGCCCACCAGCGGTTGGCCGTCGACCCAACCCGGTATCGCCTGCTCACCCATCGTCTTGTCGTGTGTTCCCATGTGTCCTTGTCGGTTGTGCGGCCAGGCGGATGCGCGAATCATCGTCGTGGTGGTGATTCTCCTTCGCCCGACTGTTGCAGACACCGCTGGCGCGTGCGCGCGAGTGAACCGCTATTTCTTGAAAGCGGCCGTCACTGCAGCCAGCCCATCCTTGCCGTCAAACGTCTTCACGCCTTTGAGCCAGGACTCATACACGGCGGGGTTCTTCTTGAGAAAGTTACGCGCCGCCGTGGCCGGTTTGACTTTCTCCAGAATCGGGCCCATGACCTTGTTCTCTATGTCGGTGCTGAACTGCAGGTTCTCCAGGAACGTTGCCACGTTGGGGCATTTGTCCAGGTAACCGGTGGGCACTGCGGTATACACCTTGGCCTCGCCCAGGTTGGGGCCGAACACGTCGTCACCCCCGGTCAGGTAACTCATTTTCATCTGCACGTTCATCGGGTGCGGCTCCCAGCCCAGGAACACGATCGCCTTCTTGGCACGTATCGCGCGCTGCGCTTCGACCAGCATGCCGGCTTCCGATGATTCGACCAGCTTGAAGCCCTTCAGGCCGAATGTGTCGTCCTTGATCATGCCCAGAATCAGCGCATTGCCGTCGTTGCCCGGCTCGATGCCGTAGATCTTGCCATTCAGATCTTTCTTGAATTTGGCGATGTCGGCAAAACTCTTGAGGCCTTTGTCGTACAGGTAGGTCGGTACTGCCAGCGTGTATTTGGCACCGACCAGATTGGGCTTCTCCAATACCTTGATCTGACCGTCCTTGATGAACGGCTCGATCACCGGCGTCATCGACGGATTCCAGTAACCCAGGAAAACATCGATCTGCTTGTTCTTCATGCCGGCAAACGCGATCGGGATCGATGCAATGGTGACCGTCGGGTTGTAACCCAGCGCCTCCATCACCACCGTTGCCATGCCGGTGGTGGCGGCAATGTCGCTCCAGCCCACGTCGACAAAACGAACCTTCTGGCAACTGGCGTCTTCGGCAGCGTGTGCCGACAGGCCTGTCGCGGCGACGGCGGCCGCAAGAATCAGCGATTTCATGATGGACGGCATGGGAACTCCTTCAAGTCATGTGGGAATACTGCGGAAACAGTCGCGCGGCCACTTCCGCAAGGGTCGGCCGCAAGGCCGCGAACGGGGTCGTACCGTCGTGCCGGACATTCTACGAGGCGACTTCGGGCCGTGGCTCGTGGCGCGAGCCACGCCGTCCGCGCCCTGTGGGCGAGTCAGAGTGGATGACCGTCCGCTCGGGCAATTTCACGACCTCACGCAACCGCGTGTACGGTGCGGTCAGATGCGGGATCGCCTGGAAATGGGGCTCCACCGCAGTCTCTATTTTCTCGATCCGGCGCACCAGCGCCTCGATCAGCGGCCGCGAGCGATGGTCCAGCAAGGCGATACGCGCGCCGGTACCTGCGGCATTGCCGGCCGAGCTGACCTGGTCGAGAGCACAGTCGGGGATCAAGCCCAGAATCATTGCGTATTTGACGTCGATGTGGCTGCCGAATGCACCGGCGAGGCGGATCTTGTCGATCGTGGTGATGCCCAGACGCTCCATCAGCAGCCGCACACCCGCATACAGTGCCGACTTGCCAAGCTGGATCGCGCGCACGTCGCCCTGGATGATGCGCAGCGCAGCGCTGCTGCCCGTGGCAGGAACCAGCTCATAGGCAAATGTACGTCCGTCTTTTTGGATACGCGCGTTACGAGAGGCCAGTTCGCCGTTGATGATCCCGTCATGGCGGATCACGCCGGCCAGATACAACTCGGCCAGCACCTCGATGATGCCCGAGCCGCAGATGCCGGTGACGCCGGTCGACTCGGTGGCCTCAAGAAACCCCGGATCGTCTGACCACAGATCACAACCGATGACCTTGAAGCGTGGCTCCAGTGTGGTTGGGTCGATACGCACACGTTCGATCGCTCCAGGGGCCGCACGTTGACCACAGCTGATCTGCGCGCCCTCGAAGGCCGGGCCGGTCGGACTGGAGCACGCCAGCAGCCGCTTGTGATTGCCCAGCACGATCTCGGCGTTGGTGCCCACGTCCACCACCAGAGTCATCTCTTCCGCCAGGTCGGGACGCTCGGCCAGCACCACGGCGGCGGCGTCAGCGCCCACATGGCCGGCAATGCACGGCAACACATAGATGCGCGCATTGCGGTGGATCGCCAAATCGATCTCCACCGCCCATAACAAGAGTGCCTCGTCAGTGGCCAACGCGAACGGCGCACCACCGAGCTCGATCGGCGAGATGCCCAGCAGCAGGTGGTGCATGATGGGATTGCCGACAAAGGTGGCTTCCATGATGTCGGTCGCCTCGATGCCTACCTGAGACGCCACATTGGCCGCGAGCTCGTTGATCGCGCCCCGCACGGCTTGTGTCATTTCCTTGTCGCCGCCCGGATTCATCATCAGGTACGAGACCCGGCTCATCAGGTCTTCGCCAAAACGGATCTGCGGATTCATGATGCCCGCGGTCGCGATCACCTGCCCGGTGGACAGGTTGCACAGGTGGGCGGAGATGGTGGTTGATCCGACGTCGACCGCGATGCCGTAGGTGTGCTCGCGAAAACCCGGCCAGACCCCGATGATCTGCGTGTCACCGTGCACTGCGACCGTCACCTTCCAGTCACCGTCGCGCAGCGCCTGCTGCAGGCGATGCAGCACCAGCATGTCGCAATGCAGGCCGGTCAATTGCCACTCGAATTCCAGCGCATCCTCGAGCCGGCGCAGATCGCCGGACGGGTCGTGCATATCGGGTTGCTGCACCTCGACGAAGTACAACCGCACCACCGGATGGAGCTCGATGTCATGTGCCTCGGCGTCCTTGCGCACCACCTGCCGGTGCAACTGGCTGCTCGAGGGAACGTCGATGACCAGGTCACCGAGCACCTGGGTCGAGCACGACAGGCGCCTGCCTGGCTCGAGCGGCTGTACGGTGTCGCAATACTCCTGCTCCACCGCACCGAATTCGGACAGATGCTCAGGGAGCGAATGCACGCCGTGTTTGGCAAACTCGCCGACCGCCTGGGTCACCTGGCAACGCCCGCAGATGCCACGCCCGCCACACACCGAATCGATGTCGACCCCCAGCGAGCGGGCCGCCTGCAACACATTCGTGCCAACCGGAAAACGGCCGCGCCGTCCAGAGGGCGTAAATACTATCAGTGGATCCTTCGTGCTCACGACTTTCTCCTGTTTCAGGCCCGACGCCGACGCCCGACTTCGCGGCGACCCCGCGCGGTTTCACCGTCCGCGCCGGCCACCGGCACTTCGCGGAACTTGCGGATCCAGCGCGCGCAATCCGGGTCATGGCCCATCATCACGTCGGCCGACATGATGGCCTTGACCACCTCGGCATGCAGCGGATTGGTAATCGCCGAAGTCATGCCCGCGGCAATCGCCATGGTCAGGAATCCGGCATTGATGCCGTTACGCTCGGGCAAACCGAAACTCACGTTGGACGCGCCACAGGTGGTGTTGACCTTGAGTTCGGTACGCAGCCGGTGCACCAGCGCCATCACCTGCACGCCGGCCCGGTTGATTGCGCCGATCGGCATCACCAGCGGGTCGACGACGATGTCACTGGCCGGGATGCCATAGTCGGCGGCACGCTCGACGATTTTCTTGGCCACCGCGAAACGCACGTTCGGATCATGCGAAATGCCCGTCTCGTCGTTCGAGATTGCCACCACCGCGGCGCCGTATTTGGCCACCAGCGGCAACACGGTCTCCAACCGGTCTTCCTCGCCGGTGACCGAGTTGACCAGCGCCTTGCCTTTGTACACCGCCAGCCCCGCCTCCAGCGCGGCAACGATGGATGAATCGATCGACAACGGCAGGTCGGTGACCGACTGCACCAGTTCGATCGCCTTGGCCAGCATGGCAGGCTCGTCGGCCAGCGGAATGCCGGCGTTGACGTCGAGCATGTGCGCGCCGGCCTCGACCTGCGCCAGCGCATCGGCAATCACACGGCTGAAGTCGCCGGCCAGCATCTCGGCGGCCAGGATCTTGCGCCCGGTCGGGTTGATGCGTTCGCCGATGATGACAAACGGCCGATCGAAGCCGATAACGACCTCGCGGGTGGCAGAGCTGATAACGGTATCGGTCACTAAGCTGTTTCCTTGTCGAAGTCGGATGGGTCGGGTTGTGGGTCAGTCTGCGGTTGCCAGGGCTCGCGCCCGGCCAACACGCCGGATCTCTGGACGATCTCGGCCACCGTGTCTTCCTGCCGGTAGGCCATGATGTGGACGCCTGCAACACCCTTGATCTCGCGGATCTCGTTGATGATGTCGATGCAGACCTGTCGCCCTTCGAGTGCCTGTTTTTCGGCGCCTGCCAGACGCGCAATGATGGCGTCGGGAATATGGATGCCCGGCACATTGCTGCGCATCCACTCGGCCGCCTTGGCGCTGCGCAGCGGGCCGACCCCGATCAGTAAGTACACCTTTTCCAGCAGACCGAGGTCCTCGACCTGCTGCATGTAGGTGCGCAGCCGGGGCACGTCGAAACAATATTGGGTCTGCACGAACTGGGCACCCGCGGCAACTTTCTTGGCCAGCCGATCCGCGCGCCAGTCGAACGGCAATCCGAACGGGTTGGCTGCCGCACCAAGGAACACCCGTGGCGCAAAGGTGACTTTTCGCCCGCTCTGGAAGCGGTGGTTGTCGCGCATGTCGCGCGCCATCTCCAGCAACGACATGCAATCGAGGTCGAACACCGGCTTGGCCTGCGGATGGTCTCCGGCCTGCACGCCGTCACCGGTCAGGCACAGGATGTTGCACACACCCATCGCCGCCCCACCCAGAATGTCGCCCTGGATGGCGATCCGGTTCTTGTCGCGGCAGGAAACCTGCATCACGATCGCATAACCCAGACGCGCCAGCAAGGCGCAGACGGCGACACTGGACATATGGCAGTTGGCGCCGCTGCCGTCGGTGGCGTTGATCGCGTCGACATACCCGTCGAAGATACGGGCGCGCCGGAACACGTCCTGCGGATCAGCCGAATCCAGGCGCTCAAGCCGCCCGGGCGAACTGTGCCCCGGCAGGATGGGTAGCGGATAACCGGGGACCGGTTCGTCTTCGAACTTCACAACTTCTCCAGCGTGGTCTCGACCGCCGTGCCTTTTTCGCGCGCGACCTTAAGCCAGGCCGAGTGGCCTTTGAGCCGGTTGTCGACCGCAAACTGCACCACATTGATTGCCTGCTCGCCACCGGCCATGCGCCGGCTGCCATCGACGGCCTCAAGCCAGACGCAACGCATCTCGGGTTTGACTTCACAGTTGCCATCGGCACGCACACCGCCACACGGGCCGTTGCGCAAGCTCTTGGGGCAATTCATCGGACACGACATGCCGGTGGAGCTGAGCACACACTGGCCACACATCTGGCAGTCGAACAGGAAACCCTTGCTCACCTTCTCGAATGCCGCCACCGGTTTCTCCAGCCGCGCGTAACCGATGCGTTTCCATAACGGATGCAATGTGACCAGCACCCACTCGACACCCTTGTACAAGCGTTGCAGGCCACGGGCGTGGCGCACCGACCAGCGTCGCACGATGTACATCAGGCTGCTCCGTCGGATGGGGCAGGGTTCGCCGCCGGAGCGGGCAAAGTCTCGTCGACACCATGGGCGCGGATGATGCGCAACAGGTCGGCATCAGAATAACGCGCCTCAATCCGTTCGGACTCGGCCTGGGCCTCGGCCTCCAGGTTATCGCCGCAGCGGCGCGGATCGCTGCGTTTCCAGTCGGACAGATACGCGTCGGAGCTGGCTTTGCCGGCCCGCATCGCCGCGCGATCGACCGCCTCCTGGAATCGATGGGACAACTGCACCTTGGCGGTCTCACGACCCGACTTGACCAGCACCTGGGCCGGTAGGTCGCGCCAGGAAATCACAATCATTTTTGCCAAAATATCACTCCTTCGCCAGCACCCTGCAAGCTGGTCTGCAGCTCGCCGTACCCGGTCACCCGGTATTCATAGGCCAGACCCAACTGCTCGGCGGCCCGCGCGCCCGCCTCGCGCAGACCGGGCTGCTCGAATTGCGCCAGGTAGATCAATCGCGTGTAATTGCCGAAATAGATCGGCAACAACTCCGGATGTTTGTCGATGCCCAGGCCATGCAGAATCAGGCGGTCGAAATGCTTGAGCAGGAAATCGGTCAGATAAAAGGTGCCAGGCTCCGCGTCGGCCATGTCAGCGAACGCCTGGCCTCCAGCAAAAAACTCGTAACAGTGGGCACCGGCAATACGCTCGATACCATATTCCTGCAACACTGCGTCGAGTCGCCCACCGGTACCGCAGTCCGCATACGCGACGAAAATCGACGCAAACTTGTCACGGTTGGCCTCTATCTTGGCTCTTACCGCGGGTGCGATTTTTTCTGGCCGGTTGTGAAAGTCGGCAGGCAGGCATTGCACAACCATGTGCGGCCAGTGGTTGATGCGGCGCAGAGCCACGATCTCATGCGCCAGCGCGCCGCAGGCGATGACCAGTATTGCGGGGCGATCGCCCATGGTCGGGTCCTCTGGTAGTTGCGCAGGTCCCGATACGTCGATCAGGCCGCCGCGGCGCGGCGCGCGGCGATCAACGTCTTGGCCGTCTCCACCGCGATGCCGGCATCGCGGCAATACGCGTCGGCGCCAACTGCCTTGCCGAACTCCTCGTTCAGCGGCGCTCCACCCACCAGCACGATGTAGTCGTCGCGCAGGCCTTTTTCCTTGAGGGTATCGATCACCACCTTCATGTAGGGCATGGTGGTGGTCAACAACGCCGACAGGCCCAGGATGTCCGGTTTGTGCTTTTCCAGCGCGTCCAGGTATTTGTCGACCGGATTGTTGATGCCCAGGTCGATCACCTCGAAGCCGGCACCTTCCATCATCATGCCGACCAGATTCTTGCCGATGTCATGGATATCGCCCTTGACAGTGCCGATCACCATCTTGCCGATCGGTGGCACACCGGTTTCGGCCAGCAATGGGCGCAGGATCTCCATGCCGCCTTTCATCGCATTGGCGGCCAGCAACACCTCGGGCACGAACAGGATGCCATCGCGGAAGTCGACACCGACGATACGCATGCCCTCGACCAGCGCGTCATCAAGCACCCGGCCCGCCGACCAACCCCGCCCCAGCAGGATGTTGGTGGCCTCTACCACCTCGGCCCGCAACCCGTTGTACAGGTCATCGTGCACCTGTTCCGTCAGATCCTCGTCGTTGAGGGTATTGAGATCCAGATCGTCATCGAACTCTTCAGCCATGGTCAGATCCTGCGGTTTGTGGGTTGCGCAATAAGCGTGTTCAGGTGCATGATGTTAGGTGGCCGCATCTGCGACCGCTGACGGAATCGCGACCAGCGGTTGTCGCCGCACGACATACAGGCACGGCCGTCTGGCGCCAGCCTCTCGCGGGGACGATTCATAGCTTCACCGTGCCTCAGCCCGACGGCTGGCGCAGGTCGCCGCTCAGCGCCAGCGTCCGACTGGTGCTGCGTTCTGCAGTCGGCGTGTAGCCATACAACATCCGATAGCATTTGGAGAAATGCGGCGGCGACTGGAAGCCACAAGCGACCGCCACCTGCATGATGGACATCGATGTCTGCAGCAACAGGTCGCGTGCACGGCGCAAGCGCATGTCCAGGTAATATTTG
>CAJDWO010000249.1_pt1 | contig 11747 bp, 14 predicted proteins | sample 7391601 | NCBI WGS metagenome assembly CAJDWO01 (sample SAMEA7055735, study PRJEB34461) | soil metagenome | biome: terrestrial ecosystem; feature: Peninsula; material: soil | place: Antarctica | collected 2016 | reverse complement strand
GTGGACACCAGTTCCACGCCCAGCGCCTGCAATGCGGTGGCAAACTCAACAATACCGGTCTTGTCAGATACCGAAATCAGCGCTTTGGTCACAATCAATCTTCCGTTTTTCTGCGCCCGTCTGGCTAAGCGTCAGCCGAGCAGCTTGTGCTCGATCAGTTTCTTGCGCAAGGTGTTACGGTTCAGGCCCAGCCATTGCGCCGCGCGCGACTGGTTCTGGTCGGCGTGCTGCATCACCACCTCAAGCAGTGGTTTCTCGACCACCCGCACCATCATGTCATACATGCTATCGGGCTCGGTGCCACGCAGGTCGCCAAAATACTCTTCCAGGCTGGCACGTACGCACTCCTCTATATGTTTTTTGCTCATCAGGCTGTCTCCATGGATGGCGTCCAAGCCGCGTCGGTGCTGGCGGCATTGACCAGGGGCAGGCGGTCCATGCAGGCCGCCAGGGACTCGAAATATCCGCTGACGGCGGCGAGTTGCGACTCCGCGTCTGCCAGGCGGTTCATCGCATCGCGGAACACGTCGCCGCCGGGCAAATGGCGCACATACCAGCCGATATGCTTGCGCGCACTGAGCACACCCATATGTTCTCCATACAACGCATAGTGGTCGAGCAGATGTTCCTGCAGCAAACGCTGGACTTCAACTACGAGAGGAGGCGCCAATTCGGTGCCGGTATCCAGGAAATGCGCGATTTCGCGGAAGATCCAGGGCCGGCCCTGGGCCGCACGCCCGACCATCACCGCGTCGGCGCCGGTGATGCGCAAAACCTCGCGTGCCTTGTGCGGCGTTGTGATGTCGCCGTTGGCGACGACCGGTATCTGCGTCATGGCCTTGACCGCGCTGACAGTATCGAATTCCGCCTCACCCCGGTAACCTTGCTCCCGCGTGCGACCGTGGATCACCAGCAGCTGCACGCCGGCACGTTCGGCATCGAGCGCGATGCGGGTTGCATTGCGCTGCGACTGGCACCATCCGGTGCGCATCTTCAGTGTGACTGGCACATTGCGTGGCGCGCAGACCCGCACGACCGACTCGACGATGGACAAGGCCAGGGCTTCGTCCTGCATCAAGGCCGAACCGGCCCACTTGTTGCACACCTTCTTGGCGGGACATCCCATGTTGATGTCGATGATCTGGGCGCCCCGATCGATGTTGTAGGCCGCGGCATCGGCCATCATCTGCGCGTCTGTGCCAGCGATCTGCACTGCGATCGGGCCCGGTTCACCCTCGTGGTTGGCGCGCCGTGACGTCTTGAGCGAGCGCTGCAGGTCCGGCCGGGAGGTGACCATCTCACTGACCGCATGACCCGCGCCCAGTCGCCGGCACAGCTGGCGAAACGGGCGATCGGTCACGCCGGCCATCGGGGCCACCATGACGCAGTTGGCAAGCGTGTACTGGCCGATCTGCATGGGCTCGGTTGACACGAAAATAGTCCTCAAGAATAGGCTGCGGGGGGGTCGGTGCGATACGCGCGGAGTCATTCTAACTGCTCAAAATTTCAGCAATCGAAATTCCCGGCTGGCCCGCGACCGCAGCCCTGTCTCCCTATACTCAGACCACCCATGCATGCCTGGATTGACCACCTGATCACGTTGCTGGCCTTGCCGCAATACGGACTGAGCACGGTGCTGGTGGTCTCCTTCGTGTCCGCCACCTTGTTACCGCTTGGTTCTGAGCCAGTCGTCTTTGGACTGGTCAAACTCAACCCGAGCCTGTTCTGGCCGGCGATCCTGGTGGCCACGGCCGGCAACACTCTGGGCGGGGCCCTGACCTGGTCCATGGGCCTGGGAGCGAACCACCTGCTCGAGAAGGTCCGGCACTCGTCGTCGCATGGGCACGCCTTGCGCTGGCTCGAACGGCTCGGACCCAAGGCTTGCCTGTTTTCCTGGCTTCCGATCGTGGGCGATCCCTTGTGCGCGGTCGCCGGCTGGCTACGCATGCCGTTCTGGCCATGTCTGATGTACATGGCCATCGGCAAGTTCCTGCGTTACTTCACCATGACCGCGGCACTCTTGTGGGTGTTTCCAGGCACCATCGGGTGAAAGGCCGTCAGAACCACTTCATGCAGGAAACGCATGGACACTGTGGTAGCGCCGCATAATCCTGCCATGGAAACCAAATGGCTCGAAGATTTTGTGAGTCTGGCTGAAACCCGCAGTTTCAGCCGTTCAGCGCAACTGCGTCACGTCACCCAACCCGCTTTCTCGCGCCGGATCCAGTCGCTGGAGTCCTGGGCCGGCAGCGACCTGGTCGACCGCAGCGCCTACCCGACCCGGCTGACACCTGCCGGCGAGACACTGTATGACCAGTCGCTGGAGATACTGCAGGCGTTGCAGAGCACGCGCGCGATGTTGCGCAGCCATCGCTCCAGCACGCAGGACGTAGTTGAATTCGCGGTGCCGCACACCCTGGCCTTCACCTTCGTCCCGGCCTGGGTCACCGACCTGCGCGAGAAGTTCGGGCCGATCAAGAGCCGCCTGAGTGCACTCAATGTGCACGACGCGGTGTTGCGCCTGGTCGAAGGCAGTTGCGACCTGCTGATCGCCTATCATCACAGTTCCCACCCATTTCAGCTGGACCCGGAGCGTTACGAGATGGTCAGCCTGGGCGAAGAGGCCGTCGCTCCGTATTCCAAACCCAATCCCGATGGTTCACCGATGTTTGTGCTGCCGGGCCGGGTTGGCCAGCCGCTACCTTATCTCGCATATGCGCCAGGCGCCTACCTGGGGCAAATGGTGGACCTGATCCTCAAGCAGTCTCCAACTCCGATCCACTTCGATCGGGTCTACGAAACGGACATGGCCGAAGGCCTCAAGGCCATGGCCCTGGAGGGCCATGGCGTGGCTTTCCTGCCATCGAGCGCAGTCAAGAACGCACTGCGCGAGAAGCGCCTCGTCAGCGCTGCGCCAGCCGACTTGGCGAGCCTTCGGATCACGATGGACGTGCGCGCCTATCGTGAGCGGCCCACCCAGGCGGACAATGGCCGATCTGCCAGCGGACATGCCAAAGGTGCCACTGGCAACGGCAAGAACCGCCATGTCGCCCTCAAGGGCAATGCCGCGGCGTTGTGGGAATACCTCAGCACCTTGTCCGGCAACCACAAATCGCCGTCCACCTCCAGCGAATAGTTCTCATGCACGCAGCCGCTTCGCCTCCTCCTTCGAATACCCGCGCAGATACCCTGCGCATCACCCGCCCCGACGACTGGCATCTGCATGTGCGCGATGGTCAGGCCCTGAACACGGTCGTGCCACACACCGCCGCCCAGTTTGCCCGCGCGATCATCATGCCCAACCTCCAACCGCCGGTCACATCAGTGGAACAGGCGCTGGCGTACGCGGCGCGTATCCGGGCCGCAGTGCCGGATGGGCGCGACTTCACACCCTTGATGACGCTGTACCTGACCGACCGCATGGCGAGCGACGAAATCCGGCGTGCCAGCGCGACCCGCAGCAGTGGCGGCGGCGACCAGATCGTGGCAGCCAAGTTGTATCCGGCCGGCGCCACCACCAACAGCGACGCCGGCGTGACGAACATCCGGCACATCTATCCGGTGCTCGAAGCCATGCAAAAGGAAAAGCTGCTGCTGCTGGTGCATGGCGAGGTCACCGCACCCGAGATCGACCTGTTCGACCGCGAGGCAGTTTTCATCGACCAGCAGCTGATTCCGTTACGGCGCGATTTCCCGGAGTTGCGCATCGTGATGGAGCACATCACGACAAAGGAGGCGGCGCAATACCTGCGTGAGGCCGGGCCCCATACCGGGGCAACGATCACCGCGCACCATCTGCTGTTCAACCGCAACCGGGGCAACGATCACCGCGCACCATCTGCTGTTCAACCGCAACGCGATCTTCACCGGCGGCATCCGCCCGCACTACTACTGCCTGCCCGTGCTCAAGCGAGAAATTCATCGTCAGGCGCTGGTCGCAGCGGCGATCAGCGGCGACCCCCACTTTTTCCTCGGCACCGACAGCGCGCCCCATGCTGCGCACTTGAAGGAGCACGCCAGCGGCTGCGCGGGTTGTTACACCGCCCATGCGGCGCTGGAGATGTATGCACAGGCTTTCGACGCTGCCAATGCGCTTGATCGCCTGGAGGCATTTGCCAGCTTCCACGGGCCGGATTTTTACGGGCTGCCGCGCAACACCGCAAGCGTGACGCTGGAGCGTCGCGCGTGGCAGGTACCGCAGAGCTACCCGTTCGGCGACGCGGTGCTCAAGCCCTTGCAAGGTGGAGACATGCTGGCGTGGAAGTTGCTGGACAGCTGATCGGGGGAACCCCGGCGACGTCGCCTGGCCAACACGTTGCGCCCTGGCGCGCGCTGGACTGGCGCCACCCCTGGATGGCCCCACTGCGGTGCAAGGCGGAATGCCGCTGTGGCAGGCGCTGAACCAGGCGGCGACCGCGCCAGTGCGTTTCGTGCCGCAAGCAGCTTTGCCGAGCGGCATGGCCTATGAGCAATTCATCGCGCAGACCGGCCAATGCCCAACCCGCGACGGTTGGCATGATCTGTTCAATGGTCTGTGCTGGATGCATTTTCCGGCCACCAAAAGGCGCCTGAACCAGTTGCAGGCGGCGCAGATCCGCGATCAGGGCATAAGCCCGCAACGCGGTCCGGTGCGCGACGCGCTGACGGTGCTCGACGAAAATGCGGCCTTCCTGCACGCGCCACCAGCAGTGTGGGACGCGCTGCAGGCCAAGCGCTGGGACCAGTTGTTCGGTGATCTGCGCCCGTTGTGGCAGGACACACATCTGGTGCTGTTCGGCCACGCGCTGCTGGAAAAACTGCAGGCGCCACGCAAGGCAATCACCGCGCATGTACTGGTCTTGCCGCAACCGTCGGTGTCTGCGGGCGACATGGACACATGGACCGCCCGCCATCTGAATGCGGCCATGCTCGCGACCAAGCCGTTTGCGCATCTGCCGGTACTCGGCGTGCCCGGCTGGTGGCAGCCCAACGACGACCCTGCCTTCTACCGCGATCCGACAGTATTCCGGCCTCACCTGCAGGCAGCGGACCGATCACAATAACCGCAGATCAGCTGGGCATACGGCCCCAAGACAACTTGAAATCGGCCGCTTCGCCCCTACTATCCTCGCCATCGGCCGCATAAGGCTCTATCGGAATAAAGATACATGAAACGAATCCTGCTGTTTGTAATGACCAACCTCGCTGTCGTGGTGGTGCTGGGCATCGTGGCCAATATCCTGGGCGTGAACCGTTACCTGACGGCCAACGGTCTGGACCTGGGCGCGTTGCTCGGTTTCGCGTTGCTGATCGGCTTTGGCGGCGCCTTGATCTCGCTGTTGATCAGCAAACCGGTGGCCAAATGGAGCGCGGGCGTGAAGGTGATCGAGCAGCCGCGCACTGCCGACGAAGCCTGGATCGTCGAGACGGTCCGCAAGTTGGCTGACAAGGCCCAGATCGGAATGCCCGAAGTCGGCGTGTTCGAAGGCGCGCCCAATGCGTTCGCCACCGGCGCGTTCAAGAACAGTGCGCTGGTCGCGGTGTCCACCGGCCTGCTGCAAGGCATGACACGCGAAGAGGTCGAGGCGGTGATCGGCCATGAGGTGTCACATATCGCCAACGGCGACATGGTCACGATGACGCTGATCCAGGGTGTGATGAATACCTTCGTGGTGTTTCTTAGCCGTGTCATCGGATACGCAGTCGACAGTTTCCTGAACCGTGGCAACGAGCGCAACTCGGGGCCGGGCATGGGGTACTGGATCACCACCATCGTGCTCGACATCGTGCTCGGCTTCCTGGCGGCGATGATCGTGGCCTGGTTCTCTCGCCAGCGCGAATTCCGTGCCGACGCAGGGTCAGCCCGACTCATGGGCCAGCGCCAACCGATGGCCAACGCCCTGGCCCGCCTGGGCGGCATGACCCCGGCGGCGTTGCCCAAGAGCCTGTCGGCGATGGGTATCGCCGGAGGCATCGGCAAGTTGTTCTCGACCCATCCACCGATCGAGGAACGTATCGCGGCGCTGCAGAACGCCCCGATTGCCTGACCTCCTAGGACTTGGCCGGTTTTCCGGCCTTGTTGTACCAACAACCGCGCTGTATAGATAAGCATCGCGGTTGTTTTGTATGTCGTACTGGCTGCCATCTGCCGAAGAGTGGTGGTCGTGGTACGCCAAGATTGACAATCGTGGTACGCCAAGCGGGCTCGGTGGGGGGCTCCGCTCATGTCCTCCTCAATGGGCTTCGCCCATTGATTCCCCCTCTACTTCGCTGCGCCCCCCACCGAACCCACTTGGCGGCGCGCATTGCTGGCTTCTGTCGATACAAATACCCATCCAACCCGTCCAATACCAGCGCTGTGCGCCGCCTCGCATGCCAACGACACAACTTGATCAGGCGGGTGGGGTGTCCCGCGCAGCGAAATAAAGGCGGAGGCCGAAGGCCGGGGGACATTCGCGGAGCGGGGCACCCCACCCGCTTGATCTCACCCATACGTCGGCGCGCAACGAATCGACTGGCTGCAGTCTCAAGGCAAGATGGCCAAAGCCACCGCTTCCGCCACACGGATGCCATCGACGCCGGCAGACAAGATGCCGCCCGCATAGCTCGCACCTTCACCAGCCGGATATAGGCCCTGCACATTGACGCTCTGAAAATCGTCCGCACGCGTGATGCGCACCGGCGACGAGGTGCGGGTCTCGACACCGGTCAGCATGGCGTCCGGCATGTCGAAACCCTTGATCTTGCGTCCGAACACTGGCAGGGACTCACGGATTGCATCGACCGCATAACCGGGCAAGGCCGAACCCAGGTCGCCCAGCAACACGCCGGGTTTGTACGACGGCGCAACGGAGCCCAGCGCCGTGGATGGTCGCGCCGCCAGAAAATCGCCGACCAGTTGGCCCGGCGCCTGGTAATTGCCGCCACCCAGCTGATAGGCACTTGATTCGAGTTCGCGTTGCAACACGATACCGGCCAGCGGATGGTCGGCCATGGTTGCGGCGTCACAGGGCACGTCGTCGCCCAGCGCGGCGCGCATGCGTGTGATGTCTCGCGGGTAGTCCTGCGGGGTGATGCCCACGACGATGCCGGCGTTTGCGTTGCGTTCGTTGCGCGAATACTGGCTCATGCCATTGGTCACGACACAGCCCGGCTCCGAGGTTGCCGCCACCACCGTGCCGCCGGGGCACATGCAGAAGCTGTAGACCGAGCGACCATTACCGGCATGGTGGACCAGCCGGTATTCTGCCGCGCCCAGCGCCGGATGGCCGGCGTGGCGCCCCCAGCAGGCTTGGCTGCCATCGACACACCGCGCTGGTGCAACATCACGAAGGTGTCACGTGCGCTGTGGCCCAATGCCAGCACCACCTGGCCTGCCGGCAACTCCGATACCAGGCCGGACTGGCGATCCTGCACGCTCAAGGCGCGGATGCGCCGGGTCCGTCCCTGGGCATCGGGTGGTGCATCCTCCAGATGCAGGTCGGTCACCCGCTGCTCGAAGCGAATCTCGCCGCCCAGCGCAATGATCTGTTCGCGCATGTGCTCGACCACTTTCACCAGCTTGAAGGTGCCGATATGCGGATGCGCATCGACCAGGATCTCCTCGGGTGCGCCGGCCTTGACGAACTCGGTCATGACCTTGCGGCCAAGGTGGCGCGGGTCCTTGATCTGGCTCCACAACTTGCCGTCCGAGAAGGTGCCGGCGCCACCCTCGCCGAACTGCACGTTGGACTCCGGGTCCAGCACCGACTTGCGCCACAGGCCCCAGGTGTCCTGGGTGCGCTGGCGTACCGGACGGCCGCGCTCGAGCACGATCGGCCGCAAACCCATCTGCGCCAGCAGCAATGCGGCGAAGATGCCGCAGGGCCCGAATCCGACCACGACCGGACGCTGCACGCCTTGCACCGTCGGAGCTCCCAAAGGTGCCTGACGCGGCAACCGGTAGGTCATGTCCGGGGTCGGCCCCACCTGCGGCACTCCGGCCAGGCGCTGCAACAGCGCCGCCTCGGCATCCGCATCGTGCAGCGTCACATCGACCACATAGACCAACAGCAGTTGCGCTTTGCGTGCATCGACGCTGCGCTTGAAGACCTGGATCGCCGCAAGTTCGGCAGCCGGCACACCCAGCACCTGCACGACCAGCCGCTCCAGATCACCGTGCGCGTGCTCCAGTGGCAGTTTGAGTTCGGTCAGCCGGATCATCGCTCGGGCAGGAACACAGCGATCAACCGGTGCCATCCAACAGTGTGGAAACCGGCCGTCTGGTTGGCACTGATCCGCTGGTGGAAGCGGTCCAGTGGCCTGGTGCCGATGGTCTGCAAGTTGGTGTCGGCTGTCATGATGTGCACTTCCTGGATGGCTTGCGCCGCATTGTCTCAGCAGTGGATAATCGCAGGCGTGAAGCCCACCAGACTGTCGCTGGTGCAAGCCTTGGTATTCGACGCACTAGCGCCGGGTGCCAAAGGCCGACGCCTTGGCGTCGGGTGGAAACACCGCACTGGAGGAAAGTCCGGACTGCACAGGGCAGCGTAGCAGCTAACGGCTGTCCACTGAAACCCGGGCACGCAAGTGTTCGGCATAAGGTGAGGATCAGAGCAACAGAGACGAGTCGCCAAGGCGGGCAACCGGCGCGGCGGGTGAAACGGGCAATCTCTACGCGCAGCAATACCAAATAGGCACATGTTGGGACGCGCAGTTCGCTGCGCCCCCTACCCGGGGCCCCCGGGGTGTGTGCGGGTAGGTAGCACCGAGCCGTCGGGTGACCGGCGGCCCAGATTAATGGCAGTCACATGGCGGGCAACCGCCATGCACAGAATCCGGCTTATCGGTGGGCTTCACACTATCACTGGCAGCGCTGCTGGCTCGCGATCGTCACGACGCGCTGCCGCCGCGCGCACGAGACGTCACATGAACACCAACCGCCCCGTCCCCGATATCCGTGGCTTCCATGCCCACGTCTATTTCGGCCCCGACACCATCGACCAGGCGCGTGCCTTGTGCGAGCAGGCGGCGCAGACCTTCCCGCAGATCAAGATGGGCCGCGTCCATGAACGCCCGGTTGGTCCGCACCCGGACTGGAGCTGCCAGCTGGCATTCCGACCTGAGCTGTTCGGCAGCCTGGTTCCCTGGCTGACGATGCGCCGCAACGGCCTGGTGGTGTTCATCCACCCGATCAGCAACAACGAACGCATCGACCACGGCGACCGGTCAATGTGGATGGGCGCGGTGCGGCCGCTGGATCTGTCGGTGTTGAGCGAGGGCCGGGGCGGCTTCGACCTGTAGCCGGCGGCGTCACGATCGGCTGACAAGCTGTCCGTTGCCGGCTATCAGTTACCCGCCGCCATGCTCTGGATACGCTGCACATGCGCCAGCAACGAGCGTTTGGCTACCGGCCACATCCGCGGCGGCACGTCGTCGTAGGCCTCTTGCACCCAGTCGTCGAGCGTGCCCTCCGGCTGCCGCTGCATCACGCCCAGAATCTTGGCCTCGCGGGTGAGGCGGTGCGCTTTCAGCCAAGCAATGGCATTGGCGGCCTGGGCGATCACATAACCGTGCGCCGGCGCGATGAAGTGGATATCGTACGCGGCGCATGCGGCGGTCAGCTTGTCGAGCGACTCCAGATAATCATTCATGTCACCGTCCGGCGGGTCGACCACGGTCGTGCTGCCATTGAGCACATGATCGCCGCTGAACAGGATGCCGTCCTGCACCAGCACCAGACACAGGTGGTTGGCCGCATGGCCGGGCGTATGCACCACCCGCAGCGTATGCAGCACGGTACCGTCCGGGTCTGCCAGATGCAGTTCCTCTCCGTCGGCCAACAGGCGATCCGGCGTGAAACCGCTGTGCGCGCGTGCAGTGTCGGCGCTGGGCAGGCCGAGGATCGGAGGCGGCGGCTCGCACAGGGCCTGCAGCGGCGGCGCCCCAGGCGCGTGGTCCGGGTGGGAATGCGTGCACACGATGAACCGCCGGTGGTCGGATCACCGACCAGATAACTGTTCGTGCCCGGGCCGGTCATGGCGCCCGGATTGGGCGCGGTCAGCCGCACCAGGTTGCGCAGCAGCGGCACCGGCTGCAAGGACTGCCAATCGAGTCGATGCACGATCTGGCCATCGGGTGACACCAGTTCCAGTTCGCCATACGGAAGTTCTTGCTCCATATAACGTTCTTCCTTGCCGGCCAGCCAGCCCGCGCGCGGACAACTGGTCCACAAGGGCTGCTCGGTCGCAGCACAGGCCTGCAGCAGCGCATCGACGCTGGCAAACATTGTGAGGCGCTGCAAGGTGCGGATGGTCGGGAAGATCATGAAGAAACTACCGGCCGCATGCCGCTCCAGCGCGTTGGCCGGTCGCACCCAGACCGGCTCGAACTGTTCCGTTTCATCGGCCACCGGCAGCTGGCCCTCGGGCATGCGGGCCACCAGGAACGGCACGTCGAACCGGCGCGGCAGATCACGGTCGGTGATCCAGTGCGCCAGCAGGAACACCGCGTCGGCAGCCAGCACCAGGCCACGCGATGCGCACTGCGCAGCAAACGGCGCGGCGCGGTCCAACGCCGCCAGATCAGCCACATCCGGCCAGGCACCATCGGCGCGGCGCGCGAGCACCACGCCCAGTTCCTCGAAACTCTCGCGAATGGCGGCGATCGCCTGCGTCAGGTGCAGATCGCTCTGCCCGACGCGGCGCCGCGCCAGGGCATGTGCACGGGTGTCGGCCGGATCGATGCCACCGCCGGGAAATACAAAAGCACCTGGCGCAAAACTCGCACCAGCCGATCGCCGGGTCATCAGGACCTCGACACCATCGGGGCCGTCGCGCAACAACAGGACAGTGGCGGCCGGCCGCAAAGGCGCTGGCTCGCGCTGGCCATGCAGGAATTGACTCGGTCGGACCATGGCACATTGTGCCGCGAAATTGCAAGCGACTGCCGCGTGGCACATGCGTCGCAGCGGCCGTCTGACAGGCCAGTTGACCGTGCGTGAAGCGGGCCAGGGTTCAGGGATAATCCCAGCGATGCGAATCCCGTTCACCAAGATGCAGGGCGCCGGCAACGACTTCGTCGTGCTGGACGAGACCCGCACCGTGCTGGGACTGACAAGCGCCCAGTACCGGTTCCTGGGTGACCGGCATTTTGGCGTTGGCGCCGACCAGATCTTGAGCGTGCGCGCTGCACCGGGTCCGGAGTTCGATTTCGAATACCTGATCCACAACGCCGATGGCCAGCAGGTCGAGCACTGCGGCAATGGCGCACGGTGTTTCCTGACCTATGTGCGCCAACGTGGCTTGACCGACAAGGACAGCGTCACGGTCAAGACCGTCAACCGCGTCCTTGTCCTGCACCATGAGCCGGACGGCCGGATCAGCGTCGACATGGGTGCCCCGATATTCGATTTGGCTGCCGTGCCATTCAATGCCAGTGGTCTGGCTTCAATGGCAACAGGCGGGTGGCAGACCTGGCGCCTGGCGCTGCCCGCCGGCGCTTCGGCATCGACCGTCTCCGTCGGCGTACTGTCCATGGGCAACCCGCATGCGGTGTGCCGGGTGGACGATGTCGAGCGGGCCGACGTTGCAGGTCTGGGGCCGCTGATCGTGCAGCACACGGCGTTTCCCCAGCAGGTCAACGCGGGTTTCATGCAGGTGGTCGCGCGCAATGCCCTCACGCTGCGTGTCTACGAGCGCGGCGCCGGTGAAACGCTCAGTTGCGGCACCGGTGCCTGTGCTGCCGTGGTGGCCGGCATCCGGATGGGCCTGCTCGACGCGACGGTCGAC
>CAJDWO010000055.1_pt1 | contig 11760 bp, 9 predicted proteins | sample 7391601 | NCBI WGS metagenome assembly CAJDWO01 (sample SAMEA7055735, study PRJEB34461) | soil metagenome | biome: terrestrial ecosystem; feature: Peninsula; material: soil | place: Antarctica | collected 2016 | reverse complement strand
GCCGCGCACAACAGGACCAACTGCCGCCATGGCAGCATCAGATCCATGGTCCAGTGGAAACTCTGGGGGTTCACGACGTAGACCAGAATCAGGCTCACGCCCAGGCCCAGCAGCAAGCCGGCCAGCGCGCCGAACGCGGTCCAGACCAGACCTTCCAGCGCGACCAGGCCAAGCACCTGGCGCTGCGTGAAACCCAGGTGCGCCAGCAGGCCGAATTCCTTGCGTCGGGCAAGCACCTGGGCACTGAAGTTGGCTGCCACACCGAACAGGCCGATGGCGATTGCCACTGCCTGCAACCAGTAGGTGACCGCAAAACTGCGGTCGAAGATCCGCAGTGAGGTGGTGCGCAGGTCCACCGAGCTGGCGATGTCGGGTTCGGCCGATGGTTGCTCGCGTGCCACGGTCGCGCGTAACGCTGCCAGCACTGCGGCAGTGTCCGCACCTGGCTCCAGTGTCACTGCCAGTTCGTTACTGCGGTGGTCGCCGGTGATACGCGCGAAATCCTGCTGGTCGATCGCGATGGCGCCGAACTGGCGCGCATAGTCGCGCCACACTCCGGCCACGACAAAGCGTATCGGTGATCCGGTGGATTGGTCGTTGTTGCTGCTGGCGAACACCGCATCCAGAGGTTTGAATGCGGCGCCGATGCGGGCGCCATACAGCGCAAGCATCGGTTCGCTGAGATAGATGGGCACACTGCCTGCAGGAACCGCAACCAGCGGCCCGACCAGTGACAGGCTGCGCGCCGGATCGCCAAGCGGCCGCGCCAGCAACGGCACGGCTGCGCGACCTGGCTCCAGTGTCAGTGGCAGCGAACGTGCTGTGCTGAGGACCTGCACACCCGGCAACTGGCGCACGGCCGCGATCAGTGCAGGGTCGAAAAATGCGGCATCGTCAGGACCACCGGCACCCAGGCGCAGGTACAGGTCGGCAGGCAAGGCAACACCGAGCCAGTCCTGCACCGAACTGCGAAAGCTCGCGACCATGACGGTGAGCGCCACTGCCAGGCTCAGCGCGGCGACCACGCCGCTGACGGCTACTGCGGCGCTGGAGCGCACCCTGCGCGCACGTTCGATCGCCAGCATCGGCAACATGCGCTGCGCGAAGGCGGGTGCCAGTCGACGGGTCACTATCGCGATCAACGAAGGCAAGGCGCTGATGCCGCCGACCAGCAGCAGCGCGATGGCCAGATAGGCGCCCAGGGGGATGCCGCCTACCGGTGGCGCCAGCAACAAGGCGCCGCAGGCCAGTACCAGCAACAGAGCGCGCCAGGGATGGTCGCCGTCGTGCGCCGGCAGGCCCAGACCTTTGAGTGTCTGTGCCGGTGGCAGTCGCTGTGCGTCGCGTGCCGGCAGCCAGGCGCCGGCCATGGCGGCGGCAATACCGAGCAGGCCGTACGCAGTGGCGACCCAGCCGTCCCATTGCAGTACCGGTGCCATACCACGGAAATAGCCGCCGCCCAGGTCACCACCCAGCCAGCGCAAGGCCATCAGCGCCAGCGCCGTGCCCAATGCGATACCGAGCACACTGCCGATGCTGCCGAGCACCAGCGACTCCGCCAGCACCAGGCGCAATCGGTCACGACCGCTCAGGCCCAACACGCCGAGCAACGCAAACTGCTGGGCGCGTTTGGCAACGCTGAGGGCCAGCACCGAGAAAACCAGGAAGGCGCCAGTGAACAAGGCGACCAGCGCCAGCACCGTCAGATTGACCCGATACGCGCGCGACAGATTGCCAACGCTACTGGCGACGTCGGCAGGCGGTGTCACCTGCAGTTGGCCTGGCCAGTCGGATTCTGATCGCCACGCCGCGGCCAGGGCCATCGGGTCCTGGCCGCTGACCACACGCAAGTCGATTCGGGAGAGGCGGCCGATGGCGCCGAACTGTTCCTGCGCCGCGCCGATGTCCATCACCGCCAGCGGGGTGCCGGATGCGGCGACGCGGCCGCGCACGCGCAACGTGGTGGCGTCCTGCGCGTGGTGCAGGGTGATGGCGGGCATGGCTTCGGTCGGCAAGGCCAGCGCCTGCGCGGCTGCCGTGTTGAGGAATACCGCATCCGGTTCGAACCAGGCCATCCGGCCAGCGCCGGGCGCTGGCTGCGGCAGCAGGTCGGGGGCAAACCGGGCAATCCGCAACGGGTCGACACCCAGCAAGCGCAGTGTGATGGGTTCGCCCGAGGCAAACTGAACCCGCGTGCGCAAGTCCACGACGGGCGAGGCCAGCGCCACGCGGGGATCGGTTGCGACCCGTTCGAAGATACGTTCGTCAAAATCGCCGGTCGCGGAACGTATTTCCAGATCCGCCTGGCCATTGATCGAACGTACGGCCTGCGAGAATTCGCTGAGGGCGGAGCGGTTGATGAGCGACACCGACAAGGCCAGTGCCACGCCCAGCATGACGGCCAATACGGCGGCTGCGTTGCGCCAGGGGTGGTGGCGCAACTCCTGCCACGAGAAAGTCTTGAGCAACTCGATCACAAGCCAGTATATTGGTCGCTCCGACGCGAAGCGGCCCGTGTTGGCATGCTTGTTTGCCATTGCCGGCGACTGTGCTCACGCCGCGGTCCGTCCCCTTGATTCCTTTCCACGAAAGAAGATTCCATGCCTTCCTTGCCCACGTTTGACGATGTCGTTGCCGCCAGTGGGCGCATCGATGGTCATGCCCACAAGACACCGGTGCTGCGTTCCTCCACGCTCGATGCGCGTCTGGGTGCCCAGGTGTTCTTCAAGTGCGAAAACTTCCAGCGCATGGGCGCTTTCAAGTTCCGCGGCGCGTTCAACGCCTTGTCCCGTTTTGACGCAGCCCAGCGCAGCAAAGGCGCGTTGGCGTTCTCCAGCGGCAACCATGCGCAGGCGATCGCGTTGTCCGCGCGACTGCAAGGCATGGCCGCGGTGATCCTGATGCCGCTCGATGCGCCACAGGCCAAGATCGAGGCCACACGCGGATACGGCGCCGAGGTGGTGTTGTTTGACCGTTTCCAGCAGGATCGCGAACAGTTGAGCCGCGACCTCGCGCGCGAACGTGGCATGACGCTGATCCCGCCTTTCGATCATCCAGACGTGATCGCCGGGCAAGGCACGGCCGCCAAGGAGTTGTTCGAGACGGTAGGTGAGCTCGACTACCTGTTCGTCTGCGTCGGTGGTGGTGGGCTGGTCAGTGGCAGCGCGTTGACTGCCCGCGCCGTCTCACCTGGGTGCAAGGTGATCGGCGTCGAGCCCGAAGCCGGCAACGATGGCCAGCAGTCGTTTCGCAGCGGGCAGATTGTCAAGATCGCCACGCCACGCACGATTGCTGACGGCGCCCAGACCCAGGCGCTGAGCGAACTCACGTTTGCCATCATCCGGCGCGATGTTGACGATATGGTGACGGTCAGCGATCCGCAGCTGGTCGACGCGATGCGATTCTTTGCCGAACGGATGAAGATCATCGTTGAACCCACCGGCTGCCTGGGGGCGGCTGCCGTCATGCGCGGCGACTTGCCCTTGGCCGGTAAGCGGGTTGGCGTGATCGTCAGTGGTGGCAATGTGGATCTGCAACGATTCGCGCAACTGGTGGCTGGCTGATGCTGTCTTGGGCGTGATTTTGATTATTCTCAAACCGATCGTGCTTTCATCAGCCGTCAACCCTTGAAACCGGTGCCAACGTCTGCAAATATGGTCCAGACGGCGCTGATCAGCGTCGCGCACATGACTTATTTTCAAGGAGTGACACCATGAGTTCTTTGATGACCCGCGGCAGTTTGTTCGATGACTTTTTCCGTGACGCGGCCCCAGGCTTTTACGTTCGCCCGCTGCATGGTGACGCATTGCCGACGCCTGCGCAGATCAAGGTAGACGTGAAGGAAAACGACAAGACCTTCACGGTGCAGGCCGAGGTGCCTGGCGTGTCCAAGGAAGACATCCATGTCTCGATCGACGGTAATGTCGTGACGCTGCGCGCCGAGGTGAAGCAGCAGGACACCCAGACCACGGATGAGAAGGTGTTGCGCACCGAGCGTTATTACGGATCCGTGGCGCGCAGCTTCCAGTTGCCGCAGGATATCGATCAGGCCAATGCGAAGGCGAAATACGACAACGGTGTATTGACCTTGACTCTGCCCAAGAAATTGGCCAGCGCAGCGCAGCGTCTCGCAATCGAGTGATGCTGCGGGGCTGATCGCCTACAATCCGACCATCACCGGGGGTGTCGCATGGACCGCAAGTTCGATGTGACTGAGAAATACCCCACTCACCTGATCTGGGTCATGCCAGCGTAGGGAGCGTGATGAGATGGGTCTTTCGCTCAATTGCGGTCCATCTTTTCAAGCGCTCGAAACCGGCGTTTTGAAAGGATGGACGGCATGTTGCGAAGGACCTTTTCTTTTGGGACAACCGTGCTGGCGGCAACGCTGGCACTCACGACGCACAGTGTGTCGGCGCAGGAATTGCGCGTGCTGGTGCATGGTTCGTTTTCTCTGCCCAAGCCGCTGCTGGCGCAGTTCGAAGCGCAGTCCGGCATCAAGCTGGGCATCATCAAGGGCGGGGACGCCGGCGAGATGCTCAACAAGCTCATCCTCACCCGCGCTCACCCAATCGCCGACATGGTGTTCGGTATCGACAACATGCTGGTGGCCAAGGCCGATGCGGCGCAGGTGCTTGATGCCTACACCGGCCCGGCAGCCACCCGCAATGCCACGGTCACGCTCAAAGGCTCGGTGGTGCCGGTCGATTACGGGTATGTCACTCTAAACTACGACAAGGCCTGGTTTGCCAAACATGGCCTGGCATTGCCGACCACACTGGAGGATCTGGCCAAGCCGGCCTACCGCGATCTGCTGGTCGTGCAGAACGCGGCCACCTCCAGTCCCGGCTTTGCATTTCTGGTGGCCACCGTGTCGGGCATGGGCGAGCAGGCGGCATTCGACTGGTGGGCGCGGATGCGCGCCAACGGATTGAAAGTGGCCAAGGGATGGAGCGAGGCCTATTACACCGAGTTCAGCCGCAACGGTGGCAGCCGCCCGCTGGTAGTCAGTTATGCCAGCAGCCCGGCTGCCGAAGTGTTCTACAGCAAAGAAAAACTCACCGAGTCGCCCACCGCCAGCCTGTTCCTCAAGAGCGGTGTGATGCGCCAGGTCGAAGGTGTGGCACTGGTGCGTGGCGGGCAGCAGCGTGAAGCGGCCGGTCGATTCATCGAGTTCCTGCGCTCCGCGGCGGTGCAAGAAGCGATGCAGACCACGATGTGGATGTTTCCCGTCGAACCCGCAATCACCCGCCCGGACGTGATGCGCCATGCAAGCGAACCGATACAGTTCGAAGACCCATCCCCGGACCTGGTCGCCGCCAAGGGAGCCGACTGGGTCAGTCGCTGGACCCGGGTGGTGCTGAAGTAGGGTCACATTGCACATGGGCCTGCGCCGTACCGCGGTGATCGAGCGTGCCGTCTGGCTGGGCCTGGTGCCGGCGTCGTTCCTGGCCGTGTTCATGCTGGCGCCACTGTGGCGGCTGGGACTGGAGGCCCATGCCGGCGCCGGGTGGGAAATGGTGTCTGCGTTGTGGCGGGATGACTACTTGCGCTGGCGCATCGTCTGGTCGTTCCTGCAGGCCGCTATCACCTGTTGCGCGGCGCTGGTGCTGGCGGTGCCAGTGTCCTGGGTATTGGCCCGATTTGCATTTCCGGGGCGCATGCTGGTGCTGCGCCTGCTGATGTTGCCATTTGTCGTTCCCACCCTGGTTGCCGCCATGGGGGTGCTGGCGGTATGGGGCCCCCGTGGCTGGTTCGGCAACTGGAGCGGAGTCGACCTGCAGGGCACACCGTGGTTGCTGCTGTACGGCAATCTGTTCTTTAACCTGTGCATCGTGGTGCGCGCCGGTGTCGACGCGCTCGGTCAGGTCAGCGCGGCCCGGGTGGCCGCCGCCCGCACCCTGGGTGCCACGCCCTGGCGGGTGTTCTGGCGCGTCGAGTGGCCGGCCATCGTTCCCTGGCTGGCCTCGGCCTTGTGCCTGGTGTTCCTGTATTGTTTTTCGGGTTTTGGCCTGGCCCTGGTACTGGGTGGGCAACGCTATGCCACCGCCGAGGTCGAGATTTATACCCTGGTCGCGCACGAACTCCAGCTGGCCCAGGCGGGTGTGCTCGCGCTGGCCATGGCCTTGCTCACCGGTTTGGTGGCTTTGGTGTATGCCTGGATCGAGAAGGGCCTGGCAACGCCCGGTCGCTCCGACCGCATCGCCTTGCGCCGACCTGCGGGCCTGGCACAGTGGGGCGCGGTGTTCGGAGCGCTGCTGGTGCTTGTCGTGTTCTGCGCCGCCCCGTTGCTGGCGATCGGTATGCGCGCGCTGGGAGCAGGCACCGATGCCTGGGCCAGCGTGCTTGATGCCGACAGCCTGCACGCGATCGGGAACACACTGCGTTTCACCGCCGCGGCCCTGGTGCTGGCCACCGTGCTGGGCGTGACCCATGCGCTGGCTGCGCGCCGTTCGGTCTGGATGCGTGCGAGCGCTTTTTTGCCCTTCGTGGTGTCACCGGTCACGGTCGCCTTCGGCCTGTTGCTGCTGTATCCGCACTGGAGCGCCAGCATGCTGCTGCTGGTGGCGGCGTATGCGCTGCTGGCCTATCCCTTCGTGGCCAAGGCGCTGGGCGCGGCGCTGGACCAATTGCCGCTGCACCTGACACAGGCGGCCCGTACGCTGGGTGCCTCACCATGGCGGCTGTTCTGGCGCGTCACTTTGCCGCTGGTGGCGCCGTCGTTGCGCCGGGGCATGGCGTTTGCCGCTGCCACGGCGCTGGGGGAATTCGCGGTCACGCTGTTTCTCTCGCGCCCGGAGTGGGCGACTTTGACGACGCTGATCTATGAACGGCTGGGCCGGCCCGGCGCGGCCAACCAGGACGCTGCGCTGGTGCTGGCGGCCGTCCTGATGCTGCTGGCCTTGCTCGCCTTTTTGCTGATCGAGCAACCGGTATCCGAACGCTCTTTGCCACGTGTGCCGGCGCGCAGGGTGCGTCATGCTTGAACTGCGCGCGATCCGCAAGACTTTCGATGACCATGCCGGTGGCCACTGGTTGCTGGCCGACGGACTCGACCTGCAGGTGCCGCACGGCCAGACCGTGGCCGTGCTGGGTCCTTCGGGTAGCGGAAAGAGCACCTTGCTCAAGATCATTGCCGGTTTGGAAGCGCAAGACAGCGGCAGTGTCTGGTTCGATGGCAAGGACCTGGCTGGCGTGCCGCCCGAGCGGCGCGGTTTTGCGCTGATGTTCCAGGACTTCGCGTTGTTTCCGCACCTCAACGTGCAGGACAACGTCGCTTTCGGACTGCGCGAACAAGGGGTCTCGCAGGCACAGGCGCGCGAGCGCGCCTTGGGCATGCTGTCGGTGTTCGGCCTGCGCGCCCATGCCCGGCACAAGGTCTGGAAACTCTCTGGCGGTGAGCAACAACGCGTGGCATTGGCCCGCGCCTTGATCACCGAACCACGTTTGTTGCTGCTTGATGAACCATTTTCAGCGCTCGATGCAGAACTGCGTGCCAGCCTGCGGACGGAATTTGTCACGCATATCGCGGCCTCCGGGATCACCACCGTGCTGGTGACCCATGACGAGTCCGAAGCACGGGCTATGGCGCAACACGGCTATCGCCTGGTCAAGGGTCGGTTGCAGCCTCTGTGGTGACAGCCGGACCGCTCCCGGCATCGGATCCGCATCGAGATACCGCATGCCGCGTGGGTGGTATGCAAGCCGCGCAAGCGCAGGGGAAGCCCTGTCTGTGACAATCGGGGGTTGGGCAGTTGCCCACCCATTGGCACCATTACAGGAGTACACCGACCCATGCGGATCGCGATCATTGGTAATTCCGGATCCGGCAAATCGACGCTGGCAGCGAAGTTCGCGCGCGAGCAGTCTTTGCCGACGCTGGATCTGGATACGGTCGCGTGGGAACCTTACAAGATCGCGGTGCCGCGCGACCCGAAGCTGGCGCTGGCCCAGGTGCGCCGCTTCTGCACAAATGAGCCGCACTGGGTGGTTGAAGGATGTTATGCCGGGCTGATCCGGGCGGCCTTGCCATATGCCTCGATGTTGCTGTTCCTGGAACCCGGTGTTGCGGCCTGCATCGCCAATTGCCACAGCCGACCTTGGGAGCCGCACAAATTCAAGTCATCCGAAGAGCAGGATCGCCACTTTGAGCATCTGCTGGCATGGGTGCGTGACTACTACTGGCGCGACGGCGATGCGTCTTTGCGCCAGCATCAGGCATTGTTCGATGCATTTGATGGGCCCAAACACAAGTTGACTGGACGCGCGCCGGCACACCTTTTCGAGGAGCCGTGCCTGCAGCCGGTCTGATGCCCGGCCGACCGGCATTGCGTGCGCACTGCCGCGGGTGAGGTCCCTTTTTGTCCATGTCATCCTTCCATCGCTTGCTGGCCGAGGTACACGCTTGCCGCATCTGTGCCGAACAGCTGCCGCTGGGGCCCCGTCCGGTGCTCCAGATCGATCCCCGCGCGCGTATCCTGATCGCGTGCCAGGCGCCGGGTCGCAAGGTGCATCTCTCGGGCGTGCCATTCTCCGATCCCAGTGGGGACCGTCTGCGCGATTGGCTCGGTATGACGCCCGAGCAGTTCTACGATCCGGCGCGGGTCGCCATTGTGCCGATGGGCCTGTGTTACCCCGGCCGCGGCGGCGGTGGCGATCTGCCGCCGCGGCCGGAATGCGCCATCCATTGGCGTGCGCGTCTGCTTGCGCAATTGCCGGCGCTGCAACTCACGCTGGTGATCGGCCGTTATGCGATGGCCTACCATCTGCCTGACGCCGGCGTGTCGGTGACTGCTGCGGTGCAGGCCTGGCGCAGCCACTGGCCGACCGTGGTTCCCTTGCCGCATCCGAGTCCGCGTAACAACTTGTGGTTGCGCCGCAACCCGTGGTTCGAGCAGGAAGTGCTGCCGGTATTGCATGCGCAGGTGGCCTTGTTGCTGGCCGATGGCGGCTGATCGAACGGTGAGTCTTGTGTGGCACTGCGCAGGCCGCCATCCTCACCATTGCGCGGACATCACCAGCACACCGGCGCCGACCAGCAGCAAGCCGGCCAGCTCCTTGCGGCTGATCTGTTCGCGAAACAGTCGCCGCGAGACCAGGTAGCTGAACAAGACCTCGACCAGTCCCAGCGTGCGCACGTCCACCGCCGGACGCAGTGCGGTGGCGGTCATCCAGCCGATCGAGGCGATGGCGCCCATCATGCCGGCCACGGTGGACAAGCGCCACGCACGGCCGATGGCCGCCATCGTGCCCGGCTGGCGCCACGTGATCCAGCCGCCGAGCAACACGGTTTGCAAGGCCTGGGCCAGCAACACGCCCCAGGCGCCGATCAGCCACGCCGATACACCCGGCAATTGCAAAGCTGCGCCACGGTAACCGACACTGGCCAATGCAAAACAGGCGCCGCTGGCCAGGCCAAACCAGGCTGCGTTGCCGCGCCAGTTCGCCAGCGCTGCGCCACCCAGGCGTGGCAGTGACAACAACACCACACCCAGCGTGGCTACCACCATCGCAATGACAGCGGCGAAGGAAGGCAACTCCTGCAGTGCGACGATGCCGAACAGGCCGACCTGCAGCACCTCGGTCTTGGAGAAGGCCACACCGATGATGAAATTGCGTTGCTTCATGGCCTGCAACAAGAGCGCGGTGGCGGCCAGCTGGCTGACTGCGCCGCCTGCCAGCCAAAACCAGTAGGCTAGTGTGAAGTCTGGCCAGCCGGTTGCCCCGGTTGCAGACAGATGCCGTGCCAGCAGCAACCAGACCAGGGCAAATGGCAAACCGTAAAGGTGCGCGGCATTGCGGATTGTCTGAGCGAAGGCGGCTCCGACGACGATCGGTATCCAGGCCCAGGCGGCGAGGGCAGGCAGTTCCATGCGTGCGGTCGCGCTGGCGTTCAGCCGGGAATCGTGCCGGGCAGCAGGATGGAACGGCTGACCGTCTGGATGTCGGTGTGGCCGCAAAATGCCATCGTGGTGTCCAGTTCGTTGTGAATGATCTCCAGTGCGCGGGTCACGCCGGCTTCGCCCATTGCACCCAGGCCATAGACCATGGCGCGCCCGATCAGGGTGCCACGCGCGCCCAATGCCCAGGCCTTGAGCACGTCCTGGCCGCTGCGGATGCCACCATCCATCCAGACCTCGGTACGGTTGCCAACTGCCTCCACGATCGCCGGCAAGGCATGAATGCTCGAGGGCGCACCATCGAGCTGACGTCCGCCGTGGTTGCTGACCACGATTGCATCGGCGCCGGCATCCGCGGCGAGTCGGGCGTCCTCGACGTCCATGATGCCCTTGAGGATCAGTTTGCCGCCCCACTGTTCCTTGACCCAGGCCACGTCGGCCCAGCTGAGTCGCGGATCGAACTGCTCGTTGGTCCAGGCCGCGAGTGAACGCATGTCGCTGACGCCTTTCACATGACCCACCAGGTTGCGGAAGGTGTGGCGGCGCGTAGCCGCCATGCCCAGGCACCAGCGTGGCTTGGTCGCCAGGTTGAGGATGTTGGCCAGGGTCGGGCGCGGCGGGGCGGTCAGGCCGTTCTTGAGGTCCTTGTGGCGCTGGCCGATCACCTGCAGATCGAGCGTCAGCACCAGCGCGCTGCAGCGCGCTGCCTTGCAGCGCCCGATCATGTTGATCAATGGAATGCCGAACTTCTCGGCCGCGCGTGCAGCATGAATCTCGCCATCGGCATGTTGCATGCCGGTCAGTCCCACCGGTGCAATGGCGACCGGCATCTTCGCTTTGCAACCGACCATCGTCGCAGCGGTGCTGCGGTTCTCCATGTTTACTGCGACGCGCTGGCGCAGCAGGATGGTCTGGAAATCGCTGGAGTTGGCGCGGTAGGTGCCTTCAGTCCACGATCCGGAATCAGCGTAGTCGTAGAACATCCGGGGCACCCGTTTTTTGGCGAGTACACGCAAGTCCTCGATATTGGTGATGACGGGCACGACAGTCTCCTTCTGAAGTCGGCCATGTTACTTGCACCCAAAAGAGACCGGGCGGTTATCAGCCGCCCGGTAATTGACTTCGATCTGGCTACGGCTGCGGCGATGGTGCCGACACCGCGCCGGTTTTGCGCCGATCAGCCCAGGCGGATCGGAACGAAGATCTTGTCGCCGTCGCGCTGGATCAGCAACGCCACCGACTTGTTGGACTTGGCGACGATCGCGCGGACCTGCTCCACGCTTTTCACCGAGGTGCCGTTGATGGCCAGGATCACGTCGCCCGGATTGATGCCGGCCTTGGCGGCGGCACCCGCTACCGCTTCGACCACCAGGCCGTTGGGAACGCCCGTGGCCTGTTGTTCGTCCGGTTGCAGGGGTCGCAAGGCCAGGCCCAGTCGGCCTTGGCCCGCCTGGTCGCTGTTCTGGGCGACCTTCTTGCTCGTATCACTGGCGTGACCGAGTTGTGCATCAATCTCTTGCGATTCACCCTTGCGCCAGACTTCCAGCGCCAGCTTGTCGCCTGGCGTGGCCATGCTGATGATGGCTGGCAGGTCGCCGGAGGAGGTAATCGGTTTGCCGTCGACCTTGAGGATGATGTCGCCGGTCTGCAGTCCCGCCTTGTCGGCCGGTCCACCTTTTTCGACCGACGCGACCAGCGCACCTTCGGGCCGTGGCAGTTTGAACGAATCCGCCAGTGCCTGATTGACCTCCTGAATCATGACGCCCAACCTGGCATGTTCAACCTTGCCGTGCGCGACGATCTGGTCCTTGACCTTGAGCGCCAGATCGATCGGTATCGCGAACGACACACCTTCGTAACC
>CAJDWO010000133.1_pt1 | contig 12166 bp, 11 predicted proteins | sample 7391601 | NCBI WGS metagenome assembly CAJDWO01 (sample SAMEA7055735, study PRJEB34461) | soil metagenome | biome: terrestrial ecosystem; feature: Peninsula; material: soil | place: Antarctica | collected 2016 | reverse complement strand
GGCAGCGTGCTGGGCGCCAGTGAACGGCTGCATGTGACGCCGCAAACCATCAGTGGCCAGATTCAGCTGCTGGAAAACCAATTGGGAACGCCGTTGTTCAGCAAAAGTGGTCGTGGACTGGTGCTCACCGAGGCCGGTCGGCTTGCCTTGGGTTACGCCGAAGACATCTTCTCGTTGGGGGACGAGCTCGAGCAGGCGATACGCGAGCATCCGAGTAGCCGACCGGCGCTGGAATTTCGCATCGGTGTAGCCGACGCCTTGCCCAAACCAATCGCTTATCGGCTGGTGGAGCCGGCGACCCGGCTCGACGAGCCGGTGCGGCTGGTGTGCCGGGAATGGAAGCTGGATAACCTGTTGGCCGAGTTGGCCTTGCATCGGCTGGACCTGGTTCTGTCAGACGCGCCGATGCGTGCTTCTGTGGCCGTCAAGGCGTTCAGCCATCAGCTTGGCGCCTCCGGCCAGAGTTTCTTCGCCGCGCCTGCGCTGGCAGCCCAGTACACGCAGGGTTTTCCGGATTGCCTGGAACAGGCACCGATGCTGATGCCGGCCCAGGATTCGGACGTCGGTCAGAAGCTGCAGTCCTGGTTCCAGGCGCGCGCCATCCACCCGCGCATCGTCGGCGAATTTGACGACAGCGCACTGGCCATGGAATTCGGTCGTCGCGGTGATGGATTGTTTGTCGGTCCGACGGTGCTGGCGGACGACATCGAAAGGCAGTTCGGCGTGTCGGTGATCGGCCAGGCCGATGGCGTGACGGTGGCGTACTACGCTATCTCGGTCGAACGTCGCATCACCCATCCCTGCGTGGCCGCCATCACCCGATCCGCGCGTCAAGCGCTGTTCGCTGGTAACCGTGCCGCCGGTTCGCGACGCCGAAAGGCCGACGCCTGAATGCGTGGTGCGTCAGCGTGTCGGCTGCAAGGCCTGCGCCAGTTGCGCCGCGCATAACACCACGGCAGCATTGGCCTCGTCGATCACACGTCCCATGGTGATGAATCCGTGGATCTGGCGTTCGAAGCAGATGTGGCATACGCGGTTGCCGGCTTCGGAGAGACGCTGGCTGTACATCAGTCCTTCGTCACGCAGCGGATCGTAACCGGCGGTCAACACCAGCGCTTCGGGCAGTCCGTCGAGTTTTTCGCACAACAAGGGAGAGGCACGCCAGTCGGTGTCGTGTGCCCGATCGTCGATGTAGTGGTCATGGAAATAGGCGATGCTGTCGCTGGTCAGCAGATAGCCTTGGCCGTTGCGGGCGTGCGAAGGCGCCAGGCAACGCATGTCGGTGGCCGGATAGATCAGGAGCTGGAACCGCAGCGGCAGGTCGCCGTCGTTGCGCGCGGCAATTGCTACCACGGCAGCCAAGTTGCCGCCCGCACTGTCGCCACCGACGGCCATGCGTTCCCGATCCAGTCCCAGACCAGCAGCATGGTCCCGGCACCAGCGTGTGGCGGCCAGGCAATCGTCGACCGCGCAAGGAAAGCGATGCTCGGGACCCATGCGGTAGTCCACTGCCAGCACCGCGCACCCCGAGGTATTGGCCAGTTGGCGGCACAAGGTATCGTGTGTATCCAGGTCGCCGATAACCCAGCCGCCGCCGTGGAAATACACCAGCACCGGCAGCGGCGCAGAACTGCCTGGCAGCGGCCGATACAGACGCAAGGGAATCGGACCGTGGGGCCCATCGGCTTGCAATTCCTCGATCGATGCAACCTGTGGCGGATCGGGCTGCGTCACGGTGCGGCGTTCGCGGTAAGCGGCACGCGCCACTTCGGGACTCAGCGTATGGGTGGGCGGAACCGCCATCTCGACCATCAGGTCCAGCAGGGCGCGGGCTTTGGGGTGCATCATGGTCTGTCGCTTTCGGAGCGGTTAAGGCTGCATACGTCTTGGCATCGGCAGCCAACCCGTGTGGTGGCGTATACATGGACTTTAACGGCCTTCGATGCAACGCCGTCTTTATGGATATGCTCGTGGCCCATGAAGCTCTACAACTATTTCCGCTCCTCCGCCTCGTTCCGGGTACGCATTGCATTGGCGCTCAAGGCCTTGCCCTACGAATATGTTGCGGTGCACCTGGCCCGGGGCGATCACACCTTGCCAGCCTACGGTGCGATCGCAGCCGATAACCTGGTGCCGTTGCTCGAAGTGGGCAAATTGCGCCTGTCGCAGTCAATGGCGATCATCGAGTACCTCGATGAAACCCATCCGCAGGTGCGACTGGTGCCGGCCGACCCGGTGGACCGGGCCCGGGTGCGTGCGCTGGCGCAAAGTATTGCCTGCGAAATCCACCCGCTGAACAATCTGCGGGTGCTCAAATACCTGGTGCGTGATCTCCATGTCGACGACCAGGCCAAGACCACCTGGTATCGGCATTGGGTGCGCGAGGGGTTGGTCTCGTTCGAGCGCCAGTTGGCGCAAGGGCCGGCGGGCGCCTACTGTTATGGAGATACCCCCACGCTGGCCGATTGTTGCCTGGTGCCGCAGATCTTCAACGGCCAGCGATTCGATTGCGACCTCTCGGGTCTGCCACGCACGATGGCCGCCTTTGACGCCTGCATGAAGCTCGATGCTTTTCAGGCCGCACAACCGTCGGCCTGTCCGGATTTCGAGGCATGAATCCAGTGCAGGGCGGATTCACATGAAACAGTTGCATTCCCGCAACCTGCGGCGTGGCGGATAGTGCGATGCAAAGTGGGTTGCTGCATCCGGATTGGCTGATGCCGCAATGGCCGGTGCCTGGCCGTGTACACGCCGTGTTCACCACCCGCCAGGGCGGCGTGTCATTGCCCCCGTTCGACAGCATGAACCTTGGGCGACCATCCGGTGACGATGCCCAGGCGGTAGATGTCAATCGCGCGCGATTGCGCCTGGCCCTGGGCCACGAGCCGAATTACCTCAGCCAGGTGCATGGTGTTCGATCGGTCGAATTGCGCTCTGCGGTCGCCGCCGGCATCGTGCAGGCCGATGCCTGCAGCACGGCAGTGGCCGGCGTGGTATGCACGATCCGTGTCGCCGATTGCCTGCCCGTCCTGCTATCGCATACAGCAGCGCCGGTGGTGGCTGCAGCCCATGCGGGATGGAGGGGTTTGGCCGAAGGGGTGCTGGAGGCCAATGTCGCGCAGTTTCACACCCTCGTATCGCGCAGCACGGGTGCGAGCCCGTCTGGGGAGGTCGCCGCGCACACGTTGGCCTGGTTGGGTCCTTGCATCGGCCCGCAAGCGTTCGAGGTCGGGGCGGAAGTACGCGCCGCATTTCTGGTACATGATCCGATGGCCGATGCCCTTTTCAGGCCGGGCAAACCGGGCAAATGGTTTGCGGACCTGGCCGGACTGGCACGCAGACGACTGTCCGCCCTGGGCATCAGCCGTATCCATGGAAACGATTCGAGCCCGGCGTGGTGTACCGTCAACAATCCCTTACGATTCTTTTCGCATCGGCGCGACAACATCGCCCTTGGCGGCAGTGGTCGTATGGCCGCCTGCATCTGGTTCGATTGAGGCTGCCTCGCGTGCGCGTATGGCCCTGCGCCGGGACGGCGTGCGCAACAGGTACATGACCAGCGCAACCGGCGCCACGCCGTACAGCACGAACGTGATGATGGCGCCCAATACCGTCCCTTGGGAGCTGGTGGCTTCCACCACTGCCATCATCAGGGTTACATACAACCAGGCTATAGGAACAAGGTACATTGGTCCATCCAGTCTAGCGCAGAGTGTCACACCTCACGGTTCACGGCACTGGCGCTTGCGTCAGTTTGAAGAAGGACTGGTCTGCGATACTCGTTCCACAAAAGTCAGGAAATCAGGGAAGTGACGATGACACAGGACAAATTGGGCATGTGGGACCAGTCTGCGGCGCAATTGCAGCAGCAGATGGTGCAGGGTTGGACTGGCGCGATGCAGGCACTGCAAAACCTGATGCCGCCGGTGCAGGCCGGCATGCCCACAGTGCCCGTTGTCCCGGCGTCCAGGCTGACCTTCTCGCCCGCCAAATTGCAGCGGGTGCAGCAGCAATACTTGCAGGACGCCACGCAGATGTGGAGCGAGGCGCTGCAAGGCCAGTTGCAGGTAAGTGACAAACGTTTTGCCGATGCCGCCTGGAGCGCCAATCCGATGGCCGCGTTCACGGCGGCCAATTACCTGATCAATTCACGCGCGTTGATCGGTCTGGCCGATGCGGTGCAGGCCAATGAGAAAACCCGCGCCCGGGTACGTTTCGCTGTGGACCAATGGTTGGCCGCATCCGCTCCCAGCAATTTTCTGGCGCTCAATGCCGAAGCCCAGCAAAAGGCCATCGAGACCAGGGGCGGGAGTCTTGCCAAAGGCATGCAGAACCTGCTTCACGATATCCGCCAGGGTCACGTTTCGATGACCGACGAGAGCCAGTTCGAAGTCGGCAGGAACGTGGCCACCACGGAAGGGGCCGTGGTGTTCGAGAACGCATTGTTCCAGCTGCTGGAGTACAAGCCGCTGACGGCCAAGGTCTTCGAGCGCCCGCTGCTGCTGATCCCGCCGTGTATCAACAAGTACTACATTCTCGATCTGCAACCCGAGAACTCGCTGGTGCGGTATGCGGTGGCGCAGGGTCACCGGACCTTTGTCGTGAGCTGGCGCAACCCCGATGCGTCGCTGGCCAAGGCGACCTGGGACGACTACATCGGGGACGCAGCCATCAAGGCCATCGATGTGGTAAGCAAGATCAGCCGAACCGAGACCATCAATGTGCTCGGATTTTGCGTCGGCGGGACGATGCTGGCCACAGCCCTGGCGGTATTGGCGCAACGTGGCGAGAAACCTGCGGCCAGCGTGACCTTCCTGACGACGTTGATCGACTTCACCGACACCGGAATCCTGGATGTCTTCATCGACGAGTCCTTCGTCAAGCACCGCGAGAACGAGATGGGCAAGGGCGGGCTGATGAAGGGTCGGGATCTGGCCTCCACGTTTTCATTTCTGCGGCCTGTCGACCTGGTATGGAACTACGTGGTGGGCAACTACCTCAAGGGCGAGTCGCCGCCACCCTTCGATCTGCTGTACTGGAACAGTGACGCCACCAACCTGCCAGGTCCTTACTACGCCTGGTACCTGCGCAACACTTACCTTGAGAACCGACTCGTCAAGCCAGGCGGCGTCACGGTCTGCGGCGAGAAGGTCGACCTGCGCAAGGTGGACCTTCCGACGTACATCTACGGTTCACGCGAGGACCATATCGTGCCGATCGGTGGCGCGTATGCCTCGACCCAGCACCTGCCCGGCAAGAAGCGTTTCGTGATGGGCGCGTCGGGCCATATCGCCGGTGTCATCAATGCACCGGTCAAGAACAAGCGCAGTCACTGGATCGGCCCGGCGAACACCTTTCCGCCATTGGTTGACGACTGGATCGCCAGTGCCACAGAACACCCCGGTAGCTGGTGGCCCGATTGGGCCGCCTGGCTGAAATCGCACGCAGGCAAGCAGGTCGCTGCGCCAAAGTCGTATGGCCATGGCAAATACCAGGCGATCGAACCCGCGCCCGGCCGTTACGTCAAGGCCAGGATCAAGGCCTGATTCATCTTCACTCAAAGGAGAAACTCATGGAAGAAATCGTTATCGTCGCCGCTGCCCGGACCGCCGTGGGCAAGTTTCGCGGATCACTGACCAACATACCGGCCACCGAACTCGGCGCCATCGTTGTGGCAGAGGTGCTCCAGCGCAGCGGTGTTGCTGCCGACCAGATCGGCGAAGTCATCATGGGCCAGGTGCTGGCCGCAGGCGCTGGGCAAAATCCCGCGCGGCAGGCATTGATCAAGAGCGGCCTGAATCAGGCAACACCGGCGATGACCATCAATGCAGTGTGTGGCTCGGGCCTCAAGGCCGTCATGCTGGCAGCGCAGGCAGTCGCGTGTGGTGACAGTGAGATCGTGATTGCCGGCGGTCAGGAAAACATGAGCGCTTCGCCCCACGTATTGCTCGGTTCGCGTGACGGACAACGCATGGGCGACTGGAAGATGATCGACTCCATGATCGTCGACGGTTTGTGGGATGTGTACAACCAGTACCACATGGGTATCACGGCCGAAAACGTGGCCAAGAAATACAGTATCACCCGGGAAGCGCAGGACGCCCTGGCGCTGGCCAGCCAACAAAAGGCGGCTGCCGCGCAGGAGGCTGGCCGGTTCAAGGACGAGATCGTCTCGGTCAGCATCCCGCAACGCAAGGGCGACCCGATCGTGTTTGACGCCGACGAATACCTCAACAAGAAGACGAATGCACAGGCGTTGGCAGGGACCAAGGCACTTGCGCGCGCTGGCTGGAAAGCCCAGGACCTCGACCTGCTTGAGATCAATGAGGCGTTTGCCGCCCAGGCCTGCGCAGTGAATCAGGAAATGGGCTGGGACACCAGCAAGGTCAACGTCAATGGCGGCGCGATTGCGCTGGGTCATCCGATCGGGGCGTCCGGCTGCCGCATACTCGTGAGCTTGCTGTATGAGATGCAGCGGCGCGATGCCAGGAAAGGTATCGCCTCGTTGTGTATCGGCGGTGGCATGGGTGTGGCACTGACGATCGAGCGTTGATCACCAGGACGACAGAATCGAATTTCAACCAGAGGAGAGAACAATGAATCAAAAAGTGGCTTACGTGACCGGTGGCATGGGTGGCATCGGGACGGCGATCTGCCAACGCCTGCAGAAGGAAGGGTTCAAGGTCATCGCCGGCTGTGGTCCGACCCGCGACCATGCAAAATGGATCGCTGAGCAGGCCGCGCTAGGCCACACCTTCTACGCGTCGGTGGGCAACGTGGGCGACTGGGACTCCACGGTGGCAGCGTTTGCGAAGACCAAGGCAGAACATGGCCCGATCGACGTGCTGGTGAACAACGCCGGCATCACCAAGGACCGCATGTTCCTCAAGATGACGCGTGAAGACTGGTCTGCGGTGATCGAAACCAACCTCAACTCCATGTTCAACGTGACCAAGCAGGTCGTGGCCGACATGGTCGACAAGGGTTGGGGTCGTATCGTCAACATCAGTTCGGTGAACGGTGAAAAGGGCCAGGCGGGTCAGACCAACTATTCGGCCGCCAAGGCGGGCATGCACGGTTTTACGATGGCGCTGGCCCAGGAAATGGCGACCAAGGGTGTGACCGTCAACACTGTGGCCCCGGGGTATGTCGGCACCGACATGGTCAAGGCGATCCGCGAGGATGTGCTGGCCAAGATTGTCGCCACCATTCCGGTCAAACGCCTGGGCGAGCCCAGCGAGATCGCGTCAATCATTGCCTGGCTGGCATCCGACGAAGGTGGTTACTCCACCGGTGCGGAGTTCTCGGTCAACGGCGGCCTGCATATGGGATGATGTCGTTGCACACTTGAAACGCCTGTGAACCCCGCCTGCGCGGGGTTCCTTTTTTTGCGGCCACCCATGCTTGATCCGTATCTCGATTTCGTCGCTGTTTTGCAGCAGCAACTTCGACGCGCCCCTGTCTGTTCCAGTACATATGGTTTGGCATGTGGCAATGAAAACGCCATGATCGCCGCGCGTCGCGTCGATGAAACAGATAGAGATGTTTTCCGATTTGCCGATCATCTCGGTAGTATGCGGCTCGGCATGAATGCCGTGTTCACGCCCTCTGATCTCGCCGGCCCGGGCGGCGTTCTGGTTGCATGATGGATCCCAGCGATGCATACGTGACACCGGAGGAATTGCGGATCGGCTTGTATATCGATCTGGAACTGGGCTGGATGGCGCATCCGTTTCCCAAGGGCAGCTTCAAGATCAGTACCCAACGCCAGATCGAGACTTTGCGTAGCCTGGGCCTGAAGCGGGTGCGCTATATTCCCGCGCGCAGTGATCCGCCTGCGCCGACCGAGCCGGCCACTGAAACGGCTGCAGCCGGTGGCGTTCGACCGACGCCGGACCCGATGAACGATGCCGGCGTACGGCGTCAGCACCATGCCGCGCTGATCACTGCGCAGCGCGCAAGCCTGGAAATATGCGACCAGCGGTTCGCGGCCGCCATCCGGCAATATCGGCAAATGATCGAACGAATAGCGCTGGAGCCTCTGGCCGCGGCTGCGGTGTGCCGGCAGCTGGTGGACTCCCTGGTGAACGACATGTTGTCACAGCGCGAGTCATCGATCCGCCTGTTGTCGGAGACCGCCGGCGACCGGGCCTGGATGCACCCGGTCAATGTCACCGTTTTGACGCTGCTGCTCGGCAAGGCCCTGGGCATGCAGGCCGACGCCTTGCGCGATCTGGGCGTGGCAGCCTTCCTGCACGACGTCGGCAAGACCCGCTTGCCCAGTCGCGTGCGGCTGGCCGATGCCAGTTTCAGCCCGTCCGAATACAGGCTGTATCAAAGCCATGTGGTTCATGGCATCGCGATCGCACGGCAGCTGGACTTGTCTGCCGAGGTCCAGTCCACCATCGGTCAACACCACGAAATGATCGACGGCAGCGGATTCCCGAGCCAATCGCGGGGCCCCGAAATCAGCCAGAGCGGCATGGTGCTGGCGCTGGTGAATCGTTACGAAAACATGTGCAATCCTGCGCGACCATCCGCTGCGGTCACACCACACGAAGCCTTGTCCATGATCTTCTCGCAGATGAAAGGCAAGCATGACATCACGGTGTTGGCTGCATTCATCCGGATGATGGGCGTGTATCCGCCGGGGTCGGTGGTGCAGTTGACGGACGGACGCCATGCGCTGGTGGTATCGGTCAACTCGGCCCGGCCGCTCAAGCCGCGTGTGATCGTGCATGATCCCGGCATCGCCAAGGAGGACGCCGTGATACTGGACCTGGAACACGCGCCGAGCGCCGGTATCCGCCGCAGCCTGCGACCGGATCTGCTGCCGCATGCTGCGGCCGACTACCTCGCACCCAGGCTGCGCATCTGCTATTTCTTCGAGCAGGCGGCAGACCCGGTTCGCGGCAAGGTCATTGCGTGACGCCACAGTTCACCGGTTCTCTGATCGAGGCACTGATCGAAGCTGTCTGGCTGGTGGAGCCGGTCAGCCTGCGTATCGTATCCGTCAACCAGGCCGCGATCGATCTGGCCGGCCTGCAGCGTGAAGACCTGGTGGGACGTGTTGCGATCGAGCTGATGGCGACACCGGAGGACCACTATTTCTGGGAAGACGTAGCTGCCGGGCTGAGCCACGCCATCCACTCCGAGACGCTGATGCGCACCGGCGATGGTGTCGCGATTCCCGTCGATCGCAAGGTAAGCCGGATCTGGGTGGACGGGACGACGCCGCTATTTCTGGTCTGTTTGCAGGACTTGCGCCAGCAGCGCCGCACGGAAGCCGAGCTCGAACAGCGGGTGGCCGAACTGCGCGCCACGCTGGAATCGACCGCCGACGGCATCATGGCCAGTGATGCCGATGGCAGGGTGCGCAATTACAACCGGCGTTTTGCCGAGTTGTGGGACCTGCCCGAGGAACTGATGGTCCGGCGCAATGATCCGGCGTTGTTTGCCCATATGGCAGCGGCCGTCGTCGATCCGCATGCTTACGATGCGCGCCTGGCAGAGATCGCGGCGTCGCCTTTGCTCGAGGCCGACGATGCGCTTCAACTGCGATCGGGCCGCATCATCGAGCGGCGTTCGATACCGCAATACCACCGCGGGCAACCGCGTGGACGGGTCTACGCGTTTCGCGACATCACGCAACAAGTCGATGCGCAAGCCCGATTGCGCCTGGCGGCAAAAGTGTTTGAGTCGAGCCTGGATGCAATCTTCATCACCGACGCGGATTTTCACATTCTGGCCGTCAATCCTGGCTGCGAGCGTTTGACCGGGCTGACCCAGGCCCAGTTGCTGGGCGGTTCGTCGCGCGAATTCTTCAACGATCCGCATGACCAGGCGTTTTTCGCCCGGGTGCTTCAGTACCTGCAGGCTGACGGGTTCTGGGAAGGCGAGGTCTGGCGGCGCAACGCCGACCTGCAGTTGCAGGCAGTGCAGGTGTCGTGGGTGCTGTTGCAGGACGACGGCGGCCAGCCGGTTCACAGCATTTGTTTCTTCAAGGACCTGAGCGAAAGATACGCGGCCCAGAAACAGATCGAGACCTTGGCCTATCGCGACGTGTTGACTGGACTGCCCAATCGCCTGCTGCTGACGCAGCGGGTCGATTTCGCGCTGCGCATGGCTGAGCGCAACGGAGGTCAGTTTGCGGTCTTTTTCCTGGACCTGGACCGGTTCAAGAACATCAACGACTCTATGGGCCATGCGTTTGGTGACCGGGTGCTGGTGGAGGTCGCCGAGCGCATCGCGTCCTGCCTGCGCGATGTGGACACCTTGTGCCGCCTCGGTGGTGACGAGTTCGTGATCTTCCTGCAGGAAGCCGACGCGCTGGGCGCGGAGGCGTGTGCGCAACGCGTTTTGCACTCGCTGTCGGCGCCCTTTGTGCTCGACGGCATGAACTTCACGGTCGGCTGCAGCATGGGTGTGGCACTGTATCCGGACGACGGCAAGACGCTGGACGAATTGATCCAGTACGCCGACACCGCGATGTACCGGGTCAAGGAACGTGGCCGCGGCAGCTTCCGCTTCTACCAGCCGCAGATGAACGTGGATCTGCTCTCGCGCATCAAGTTGGACCACGCCATGCGCCAGGGCATGCAGCAGGGCCGCTTCGCGTTGCACTATCAGCCACAGATCGCGCTGGCCAATGGCCGGATCATCGGGGCCGAGGCCATGGCGCGCTGGAACGACGCGGAGTTTGGCGACGTGCCGCCATCGGTGTTCATCGTATTGGCCGAAGAGACCGGATTCATCACTGTGATCGGCAACTGGGTGCTAGAACAGGCGGTGCGGCAAGCCGTGGCCTGGCTGCGCGCCGGCACGCCGATACCGATATCGATCAATGTGTCGGCGTTGCAATTCCAGCAGGCCGATTTCGTTGACAGGGTCGGCGCCGTTTTGCGTGCTGCCGACCTTCCGCCGGCACTGCTCGAGCTTGAGCTCACCGAGTCGATCCTGGTGCGTGATGCGGACGAGGCCCTGGACCGGCTGCATGCGCTGGCCGCGATCGGCGTCGCTTTGTCGATCGACGATTTCGGCACTGGCTATTCCAGCCTGTCCTATTTGAAGCGCTTCCCGATCTCCAGGCTCAAGATCGATCGATCCAGCTCGAGTGCCTGCGCGCGCTCGATTGCGCTGCTTACCAGGGTTTTCTGTTTTCCGCTGCCGTACCTGCGGCGCAGTTCGACGAAATGCTTGCGTCGGACCGCAGCGCGTGACACTCCCCGGGTTCAGCGCAGAATGAAATACAACGCCAGTACATACAACAGACCGGCAAAAATCCGTTTCAGCGGCGCTACCTCCATGTTGTGGGCTACCTTTGCTCCGAGTGGTGCAGTGCTCATGCTGGCCACCGACAAGACCAGGAAAGCCGGCCAGTACAGATAACCTATCGCGCCAGGAGGCATGTCCTGCAGGTTCCAGCCTGCGACCGCATACCCGATGGTTCCGGCAACGGCAATCGGGAATCCAAGCGCCGCCGACGTGGCCACCGCATTGTGGATCGCGACATTGCACCAGGTCATGAACGGGACCGAGATGAAGGCTCCACCTGCGCCGACCAGCGATGACAGGCCACCGATCAGATTGCCGACGCCGAACATCCCCGTCGCGCCAGGAAGGGTGCGCGACGGTTGAGGTTTGCGGTTGAAGAACATCTGGGTCGCCGAAAACGCGACGAAACCGGCAAACAGGTAACCCAGCATCCGCGCCGGCATCGCTGCCGCCAATTGGGAGCCGAGCAGGGATCCGAGCACGATGCCCGGCGCCAGGTAACGCACGATCGGCCAGAGCACGGCGCCACGCCGGTGGTGCGCACGCACAGATGACAGTGAAGTGAAACAGATGGTCGCCAGCGAGGTGGCCACTGCCATCTTGATGACGTGTTGTTGCGGATAGTCGCGTGCGGTCAGGATGATGGTCAGGAACGGCACCATCAGCATGCCGCCACCGATTCCGAGCAGGCCCGCCAGAAAGCCGGTGCACAGGCCCAGCAGGGCCAACTCGAGTATCAGGGTGAAGGAGAAATCCACACGTAAAAGAAAAGGTGCCTGCAGAGTCCACCGAGCCGCATCCTGAACCGGGGTTCAGGTGGGCGAGGTCAGCGTTGGCGTCGGGTTCATCTGACGCGAGATGATCACACCAGCCAGGCGATGTTCCAAGCCCG
>CAJDWO010000085.1_pt1 | contig 12305 bp, 8 predicted proteins | sample 7391601 | NCBI WGS metagenome assembly CAJDWO01 (sample SAMEA7055735, study PRJEB34461) | soil metagenome | biome: terrestrial ecosystem; feature: Peninsula; material: soil | place: Antarctica | collected 2016 | reverse complement strand
CCAAACGCCCCTGTGCCGAAGGGTTCCGCTGGTTCCTGCGACGCCAGGAGATGGGCAGCAACTACCAGGCCCTGCTCGACGATCTTGTGCGTGAGGGGCGTGTCAGTGACGCCTGCTGGTTGCTCGACCAGTTCGGCCCCACCGACGATGTGCTGCAAGTGGATGAACTGCAGGCCGACGCCCTGGTGTTTGCCGGCGCGATCGTATGCACCGGCAATGCGGATATCGGCACTCTTCTGCGTACCGGCCGCGACCTGCATGTGCACGGCGGAATGCAGGTTGGTGGCGAGCTGCAGGTCGGTGGAGCGCTGCGGGTCGATGGGCCCTGGCAATGTGGCGGCAAAGCCCGTATCGGTTCAGACCTGCGTGTGGGCTGGGGCGTGGTGGTCGACGGCGAATTGCAGTGTGACGCCAGCGTGCGTATTGGATGGGACCTGGCATGCGCTGCCCGTGTCCAGGTCGCCGGGGACCTTGCCGTGGGCCGCGAGTTGCAAGCGCGTGGTGATTTGCATTGTGTCGGGCGCGTTCGCGTCGGCGGCGACCTGCAGGTGGACGGTGAAATCGATGTTGGGCGTGGCATCGAGGCCAGCGGCTCGGTCGGATGCGTCGGCCATCTGCAGGCAGGCTGGGGTGTGCGCGCAGGGGGTGACATCCGGGCACAAGGAGCGATCCGGGTGGGTGAAAGCCTGCAGGCCGGAGACTTGATCGCGGCCGGTGACGAATACGGGATTTTTGCCGGCCTGGTCGTGCCGATGCAGGCCTGGGAAGCCAGCGCCTGGGTGCGGGCCAGTCAAAAGCCGCAGCGCCTGTTCAGTGGGCACTGGAGCGAGCCATGATGCCCGCAGCCAGCTTGCCAGTGCATGAAGCGCAGCTTCAGCCGCATTGACCGACGTATCCGCATGCGGTGCAGAAGTCGCAGCCATCTTTCCTGATCACGGTTGGGTTGCCGCATTCGGGGCATGGGCGCCCGGCCAGTTCCGCACTGGGGCGACCACCTGCAGGGGTCTCCAGCACGCCCATTTCGCGCACCGGGAGACCCTCTTCGTTCAGTACACCGAGCATCGCGTAGCGGTGAATGATCAGGCGCGCCAGGTAGGCAACGGTCGAGGGCCAGACCTGCTGGCGGCGTTCTCCTGGCGGCAGGCCGGGCACAAAGGCCATGAAGTGGCCCAGCGGCTCGGCATAGTTGAGCAACTTGCGCAGTTTCATGCCGATCCAGGCCGGATCGATCACCCGCATATCCAGTGACAACAGGCGCGCCAGGCCATCGTAGGCGCGTGGATAGTTGCCCGAAAGGCCGAGTGCACAGGGCCGGGTCACGGCGGTGCCGTCGTGCTGCGGCAGAGTGATTTCCTTGAGCGTGAGCGTGAAGCGCTCACCGGTGGCGGGGTTGTCGACATCCACCGCCCAGGCCAAAGTGCCGCCGGGGCCGGTCAGTGGCTCTTCGCGGCTGAACATCGCATCGAGCACCGGGGTGGTCGGCTGCGCCTTGCCACCAGTGGGCTGCAATTGCTCGCAACGCCAGCGGATCACGGCTGCGGTGGCCGCCACCACGCCCGGGAAAAGGCGTCGTTCGCCACTGGGTGGGAATGGCATCTCGAAGCTGCGTTCTTCGGCCACCGTGGCCAACGCATCGAGCTTGAGCTGCAACCAGGCGGTGTCGTTGGCTCGCATGTCCATTGACAATGTCTTGGCCAGCGCGCCCAGGCCGCGTGGCTGTTCTGCGCCATTGACCCAGACCTCGAACGGGCGCGGTGTGCCACCTTCTTCGGGCGCGAGTTCACCAACGAACAAGGCGAAGTCGCCGAACGGGTGATGCACCATGAAGGTCCAGGCCGGATTTCCGCCGGGCAACTCCGGGCGTCCCGGCCAGCGCAACGACGACAGCACCGGCGCCGGCAGGCGCTCCAGTGCCAGGCGGCGATTGGCGTCATGGATGAGCAAGGGTTCGGTGGCGGCAGGTGCATCCGTGTGCAGTACCGAGCCCAGCACAGCGTTCGGCCGGTAGGTGGCCAGGCCCTTGAGGCCTGACTTCCAGGCTTGCAGATACAGATCCTGGAAATCGGCGTAGGGGTAATCGACTGGCACATTGACCGTCTTCGAGATCGCCGTGTCGATACATGGCGCCACCGCAGCCACCATCGCCGCGTGCGCCTGTGCGCTGAGTTCGAGCGCCGTCACGAAGGCCGGTGGCAGGGGTGCATCTTCGCCGTGCAGATGGCGGTACAGGCGCCAGGCATGGTCCTGCACCGGGTATTCCTTGAAGCCGCCATCGGGCATGCGCTTCTTGCGTGTATAGGTCCAGCTGAATGCCGGCTCGATGCCATTGCTGGCATTGTCGGCAAACGCCAGACTGATGGTGCCGGTGGGTGCGATCGAGAGCAGGTGCGAGTTGCGGATGCCATCGGCGCGCACGCGGTCCTTGATCGCTTGTGGCAGGCGTGACGCAAATCCCGGTCCACTCAAATACAGGTCGGCATTGAACAACGGAAAGGCGCCGCGCTCGCGGGCCAAGTCACAGGAGGCGGTATAGGCTGCGTCACGCATGGATTCGCTGATGCGCCGCGCCATCGTGCGTGCGGCGTCGCTGTCGTAATGCAGGCCCAGCATGATCAGGGCATCACCCAGTCCGGTGAAACCGAGGCCGACACGACGCTTGTTGCGGGCTTCCGCCTGTTGCTGTGGCAACGGCCAGACGGTGATGTCGAGAACGTTGTCCAGCATGCGCACGGCCACCGCAACCAAAGCGGCGAATCCTGCCTCGTCGAAGCTGGCGTCGTCCGCGAACGGCGCGCGGATGAAGCGGGTCAGGTCGATCGAACCCAGGCAACAGCAGCCGTAGGCGGGCAGCGGTTGCTCGCCACAGGGGTTGGTACTGGCTATGGTTTCACAATACTGCAGGTTGTTGTCGTTGTTGATCCGGTCCAGGAACAACACGCCTGGTTCCGCGTGGTCGTAGGTGGAGCGCATGATCTGGTCCCACAATTGCCGCGCTGGCAACTTGCGGTAGACCCAGTAGGAGTTGCCGTGCACCGGCGTCACCTGAAATGCGCCAGATTGTTTTTGCGACGGTCCGGGTTCGGCGCGGTGCACCAGTTCGATCTCGGTGTCGGCTTCCACTGACTGCATGAAGGCATCGGTGACGCCGACGGAAATGTTGAAGTTGCTCAAAGCGCCGGTGTCCTTGGCCCGGATGAACTCCTCGATGTCCGGGTGGTCGCAGCGCAGCACACCCATCTGCGCTCCGCGTCGCGCGCCGGCCGACTCGACCGTCTCGCAGGAGCGGTCGAACACCTGCATGTAACTTACTGGCCCCGAAGCGCTGCTGCGCGTGCTGCCGACCCAGGCACCGCGAGGGCGGATGCGCGAGAAGTCGTAACCCACGCCACCGCCCTTGCGCATGGTCTCGGCCGCTTGTGTCAGTGCGATGTAGATACCGGGATCACCGTCGTCCTCGTGGGCGATCGAGTCGCCTACCGGTTGCACGAAGCAGTTGATCAAGGTGGCTGACAGGTTGGTGCCGGCTGCGGACTGGATCCGGCCGGCCGGCAGGAAGCCGCTTTGCAACGCAGCCAGGAAACGTGTCTCCCATTGGGCGCGGCGCTCGGGCTTCTCGTTCTGTGCCAACGCGCCGGCGACACGCTGGTTCACGTCGGTGATCGATTGTTCGCCGTCCTTGGCATATTTTTCCAGCAGCACTTCTTCGCTGATGGATTGGGGGGGCATGGTGATTGCGGTGTTGCGGATTTTCGTGGGGTTGGACATGGTGTACTGGTTTTGTCTGGTTTTGTCTGGTTGTGTCGTGGGGCCGTAAACCCGCGCCATGCGGCCAATATCACGGGCAAGAATACGGTGGTGCGCCAAGCGTTTTGTTGATCGACAGCAAGCGCTTGATAATCGGCATTTGCGCCGCCCCCTTTTTACACTCTTTTTGTGCCGAATGCATCCGGCCCAATTGTCATGGAAATATCCACTTTCAGCGATCTTTTGAGCGCCGCGCGCGCGCAGCAGGAACCCCAGCGCCTGTTGTTCGTCTTCACTGCGGCCGAGTTGGCCGACGACAGCACCGACGAGGAGCGTGGGCGTTTCGAGGCGGGCGAGGGTGGCGCGCTGGTGCCGATCATGTCGCGCCACTGGTTGTCGACGTCGAGCAGGCGCTTGAGCGCATGACCGAGGCGATCAAGACTGGAAACCTGTCGGCCTTCATTCCGTTCGACCATGACGGTGATACGGTCCAGTTCACTTGAACCTGCGTTCTCAACTGGCTGGCAACAGCCCTAGCGCGGCAGAGCGGGTGATGGCCACCATGACGATATAACCCACCGTAGCCAACGCAGCGAAGAAGGCCAGCAGTTGCCGCGATCGGGGCGCACCGGCACGAAAAGCCACCTGACCGAGCACGATATAGAGCAGCAATGCGCCGACCTTGGCGCTGAGCCATGGTTGCTCCAAGGGGTACTGGTGGCTGATCCACGATAGCGCAATCGCCGCGCTCAGCAGCAGCGTGTCATTGATGTGCGGCGCGATGCGCAGCCAGCGCCATTGGCGCCACTTGACACCCGCAAATTGCAGACCGCCGCGCAGGACGAACAAGGTGATGCTGATGCTGGCGCAACTGATGTGCAGCAGTCGAATGGTGAGGTAATCCATGGTTTCTTATCCGTCGCGACCGTCCAGCCGGGTACGAACCAGCCAGGGGGTGTAGATCCACAGGTAGATGCCGAATGCCAGGCTCCAGGCGCAGGCAGCGGCGACCCACAGTGGGGCAGAGAGTTCGGCGCGCATCAGCACCGGTTGCAATACGCGCAAGACCGCTGCGAGCATGACCAGCAGGTACGCTGCCAGCTCCAGTCGGCTGGTCTGCAGGTTGCGTCCGGTATGGCCCCGTGCGGTGCGTGTCATCATGCCGATGATCAAGCCGCCCGTGGAGCCGACACCAAACGCGTGTATGCCGGCTGACTCGGACAACCATCCGGCATGCGCCAGTGCGAGCAAGGCCAGTCCCAGCGTGATCCACAGGTAGGACGCATGCAGGATCCACAACACAGGGCGGCGCCACACGACGCTGGAGCGCCAGCGCCACTGGCGCAAGGCATGGCTGATGGCCGCCAGCGCGAGCACCGAGGCCGTGGCGGCCGACCATGAGGCTGGTGCGGCGACCCACAAGGTCAGGCCAAGTGCGGTGGAACCAAGGCATAACCGTTCCAGCCAAGGCCTTGGCACGATACGCAGGCCGCGGGTCGCACTGATGGTGAAGCCCGGAATGACCCGGCCGGCCATGATGGTTTGCATCAGCACCAGCAACGCCAGCGCCGCATACAGCGGTAGCAACATCGGGATCGGCAGCCATTGCAGCACCGACAGGTGGAACAGCAGGTTGGCCAGCGCCAGCAACACCAGGATCGCCGCCAGCGGCATGTTGCGGTACATGCCGGTATGCAGCAGCAGCCGGACCAACACCATCGCGACAAGGGGCAGCAGCGCCAGGTCGATCAGCGCATAAACCGGGTAGGGTGCAACAAACAGCGCCAGTCGACCCGCCAGCCACAACGCGGCCATGAAGCCCAGCGCCGTGGCACGGGTGGTTCCCAGTCCGGTCCAGGCCCGGCTGGCGCTGAGCAGAAAGCCGATCACCGTGGCGCAAGCGAATCCGTACACCATCTCATGGGCATGCCAGCCGACGGGTGGCATGCGGATGGCCACTGGCCAGGCTAGTTGGCCCAGCAATACCGCGATCCAGATCGGCAACGTGACAGTGGCGGCCAGGGCGGCGAGCAGGTAGAACGGCCGCAGGCCGGTGCGCAGCAATGGCAGGCCAGGTGGGGTTTCGGGGTGAGGCTCCTCGATCTTTTGCAACATGCGAGCGGCGGCGTGACGCCGTGGCGCGAACCGTCAGGTCGATGGCAACAAGGCGTGCTCGGGGACTAGCAGACGCTGGATCAGTGCCCGCACACTGCGGATCTGGTCGCCGAACGGCAAGATACCGGCACCGCGGAAGAACAGTCCCTTGCGGATGTCGCCACGCAGCGCGGCGGCGAGCTGGTTGTCGATGCAGAACTGGCCCCATTGTGCAAAACCGTCACGCAGGCCACATTGCGCCAGGCAATCGAAACTCTTGGTGCAACGGGACTTGGGGTGGGCCACCGCCTGCAGTTTGTGTTCGATGCGCAGGTAGGCGTCGAGCCAGGGCGTGCGCACCGCACGTGCGGGCAAGCCAGCCACGCTGGTGAATTCGACCAGATCGGCGTCAGTGGCCTGCGCCAGCACCTGCTTGAATGCCGGATCGGCATCGCCTTCGGTCGTCACCGCGAACGGCGTGCCCATCTGCACTGCGGCTGCGCCCAGCGCCTGCACGCGGCGGATGTCCTCCCGGGTGCGGATGCCGCCGGCGGCGATGATCGGGATCTCGCGTTCGATGCCGGCACTGCGCAAGAACGCCAGCGACTGCGGAATCACGTTCTCGAAATCGAACCGCGGGTCGCCGAGATCGGCAATTTTTGCCGCGCCCAGATGCCCGCCAGCCAACCGGGGGTGTTCAATCACGATGGCGTCGGGCAGGCGCTGCTTGCGTTCCCATTTGCGCACCACCAGTTGCACGCCGCGGGCATCGGACAGGATGGGGATCAGCGCGGTGTGGGGATGGTCGCGTGCCAGTTCGGGCAGGTCCAGTGGCAGACCGGCTCCCACCACGACCGCATCGATGCCACACTCCATCGCCCGGGTGAGCGACGGCGCATAGGCCGTGACAGCGCGCATCACATTGATCGCCAGCAGGCCGCGGCCGCCGGCAACGGTGCGTGCGAGCGCGATCTCACGACTCAGTGCCTCCAGATTGGCGGCATCGATGGCCACACGTGCACCATCACCCGGCGGCAAACCCTGTGTGCGTTCCATCAGGTCCGGGTGGTGTCTGCGCAGGTCGACTGACGAGATGGTGCCCACGCCGCCCAACTTGGCGACTGAACCCGCCAATCGATGTGCTGATACGCCGATGCCCATGCCGCCTTGCACGATTGGCAGCAATCTGCGGCCAAGCAGTTGCAACGGACGCAAGGCGCTGGCATGCAGCCAGTTGGCACATTCGGAGTCAATTGAGGCACTTGAGCGCTCCACTGCGTCGGCGCGCGAATACGAATTGGCAGTGTCAGGCATGGTGGCGATACGGGCGAGAAATCGCCAGTCAAACGATGGTGCAGCTTACCACGGCGGTGCGGCTTAACACCTTGTCTACTATAGGGGTTTGACAAAGGTTGCCTACCATAGGGTGGCTGATTCTTCCACGGCCAAACCGGGTGCCTGGGTTGTTAAGCCCGGCTCAGCGCTCCGCAATGTAGTGCTGCATCGTCACGGTTTCGCCGTCAAGAAGGAAGGCGCGTACATGCGATTCCAGCTCATGGTCGGCCAAGGTGGCGCGTGCGCGCTGGTGCAGGTAGTCGGCCCAGGAGGTCACGATGAACCGTTCCAGATACCGGTTCGGGTCAGCGAGATCACGGTACACGCGCCAGAAGGTGGCGCCGTCGCGCCGACGGGTTGCACGCAACTGGCTGATTGCGCTGAGAAAGTCCTCTGCATTCTGTGGGTCGATGCGATAGGCCATCTCCACGGCAATCGGTCCGTCGCCGGGAGCGGGCTCCTTGTCCAGGAACAGGTCCTGCAGCGATGGCGTGGCCGGTGTCACATCGCGGGCTTCGCCCATGCGCAAGGGAAACCGGCGCGCCATCAACGGGCCGGTCGCCATGCAAATCGCTGCCACGACCAGCGCAGTCGCGAGTCCCGCGATGTCGGCCAAGGCACCCCAGAAGGCCGATCCGAGTGCAAACGCACCCAGCGCCGCGAGTGTATGCATGGCCACCGCCCGCGCACGCACCCAGGGAGGCACGCTGGTCTGCGTGGCGGTGTTGAAGGTCGACATGACCGACATCCAGGCAGCACCGCCAACCACCAGGGCCAGGTAGACCGGCAGATTCCAGCGCGAGAACGCCGCGATCAGCATCACCAGCGCATAGGACACACAGCCGGTCGTCACCAGGGTTTCCAGGCCGAAACGTTGCCGCCCCCGACCTATCAGCAGGCCCGCAACGACAGCGCCCGATCCCATGCAACCCATCATCAGGCCATAACCGCTGGCGCCCAGGCCGAGCTGACGTTGTCCGATCACTGGCAGCAACGCCCAGAGCGCCGAGCCGGCGCCACTGTAAGCGGCTGCGCGCACCAGTTGCGCCAGCACCGTGTGCGAATGCCAGGCAAATCGCAAGGCGCTGAGCATGCCGCCCCACAGGCGTTCGGCGGGCAGGCGCGAGGGTGGGTGGGGTGGTGGCGGGAAGCGGCGGATCGATTGCATCATCACCAGTGTGCTGATCACGGCCAAAGCGAAATTCCAGGCGCCGCCGGCGTAGGCGAACACCAGGCCAGCCAGCGCCGGGCCAACGGCGCGGGCGCCGTTGTACGACACGCTGGTGGAGATGATGGCCTGCGGCAATTCTTCACGCGGGACAGACTGGGCGACCGCCGAGTTCCAGGCCGGCGACATCAGCGCCGTGCAGCTGCCCGCCACAAAGATCAGAAACAGCACACCTCCCGGTCCGGTGACCTGCGCCAATGACAGAATCGCCAGCAAGGTGCCGGCTCCAGCCTGAACCCCCAGTGCCAGCAGCATCAGACGCCTGCGGTCGGTGATGTCGGCCAGCACGCCGGCGGGCAAGGAAAACAGGAACATCGGCAGGAAAACCGCGGTCTGTACCAGCGCCGCGAGAAAGGACGAGCCGCTGAGTTCGACCATCATCCAGGATGCGGCCATGGTCTGCATCGCGTTGCCGAGGAAATAGACGCTGCCGCCCATCCACAGACCGCGAAACTGGAGATGGCGCAAGGTGCCGTGGGTCAGGAAACGTGCTTGCATCGGACGCGATTGTCCATGTTCGAGCCAAACGTCAGATTGCGGGACGCGGGCCCGCCGTCGGAGAACTTGCGCAGGTTCGCCGCAAACCTTTTTCATGTGCGAAACGGTAGCATTTCCTATGGAAGAAGAGCTTGTATTGCTCGGACGACTACCCGCATCCGCTCGACAAGTCTGACCGGAAGTGACATGGTGGTGTATTGCCTCAATGGCCGCATGGTTGCAGAACACGTAGCATGAGACTTATCCTGCGGGTGTCAGTCTGGCGCAAGCACTGCGCCGGCGCCACGCGCAACGCGATATACAGGAGAACCAACGATGGCCGATCTGTTTGACAACCCGATGGGATTGATGGGGTTCGAGTTTGTCGAATTTGCCTCTCCCGCACCCAACGTGCTCGAGCCGGTATTCGAGACGATGGGTTTCACCAAGGTGGCGCAGCACCGCTCCAAGAACGTCAGCCTGTACCGCCAGGGTGCCATCAACTTCATCATCAACAACGAGCCGCGCAGCGTGGCATCGTATTTCGCGGCCGAACACGGGCCGTCGGCCTGTGGCCTGGCGTTCCGGGTGGAAAATTCGCGCGTTGCCTATGAGCGTGCGCTGGAACTGGGCGCCGAGCCGATGGAAATGCGCACCGGACCGATGGAGTTGCACCTGCCGGCGATCAAGGGCATCGGTGGTGCGCCGCTGTATCTGATCGACCGTTTCGAGGAGGGCAAATCGATTTACGACATCGACTTCGATTTCATCGACGGTGTGGATCGGCATCCGGTCGGGCACGGCCTGACGGTGGTCGACCACATGACGCACAACGTCTACCGTGGCCGCATGGCTTACTGGGCCAAGTACTACGAGCGCCTGTTCAACTTCAGGGAAATCCGCTACTTCGACATCCAGGGGGAACACACCGGCCTGACGTCCAAGGCGATGACCGCGCCCGACGGCAAGATCCGCATACCGCTGAACGAGGAGTCGGCCAAGGGTTCAGGCCAGATCGAGGAGTTCCTGATGGAGTTCAACGGCGAAGGCATCCAGCATATCGCGTTGCTCACCGACAACCTGATCGACAGCATCGACAAGTTGCAACTGGCCGGCATTCCCTTGATGACCGCACCCAATGACATCTACTACGAGATGCTCAAAGAACGGCTGCCCGGCCATGGCCAACCGGTGAGCGAACTGCAGGCGCGCGGGATCCTGCTCGATGGCACGACCGAAGGTGGCAAGCCGCGCCTGTTGCTGCAGATTTTCTCGAAGGCCTTGTTCGGACCGGTGTTCTTCGAATTCATCCAGCGCCTGGGCGACGACGGGTTTGGCGAAGGCAACTTCAAGGCCTTGTTCGAGTCGATCGAGCGTGACCAGGTGGCGCGTGGCGTGTTTGCTGCGGCCTGAACCATGACCACGCTGACCTATCAAACCGGATTTGCCAACGACTTCGCCACCGAGGCCTTGCCCGGTGCGTTGCCAGTCGGACGCAATTCGCCGCAACGGTGTGCGTACGGCCTGTACGCCGAACAACTCTCGGGCACTGCGTTCACCGCGCCCCGTGCCGACAACCGGCGCTCCTGGCTGTACCGCATCCGCCCGAGTTGCCTGCACCAGCCGTTTGTGTCAATCGACTCCGGCTTGTTCAGCGGTGATTTCAGTGCACCGGCACCGCCGAACCCGCTGCGCTGGAATCCGCTGCCGATGCCCGAACATGCGACCGACTTTGTCCAGGGTCTGGTGACCATGGCCGGGCATGGTGGCCCGCAGGGGCAGTCAGGCGCTGCGGTGCACCTGTATGCGGCCACGCGCAGCATGAGCGACAAGGTGTTCTACAACGCCGACGGTGAGATGCTGATCGTGCCGCAACAAGGCCGGCACCGATTCGTGACCGAACTGGGCGTCATCGAGGCAGAGCCCCAGGAAATCGTCGTGATGCCGCGCGGCGTGCGGTTCCGACTCGAATTGCCGGATGGGCCGGTGCGCGGTTATGTGTGTGAGAACTTTGGCGCCAACTTCCGCCTGCCCGACCTGGGCCCGATCGGCTCCAACGGCCTGGCCAATTCACGCGATTTCCTCACACCGGTGGCGGCTTATGAAGACCGGGACCGCCCGACCGAACTGGTGGCGAAGTTCCAGGGTCAGCTGTGGTCGGCGCAAATGGCGTATTCGCCGATAGACGTGGTTGCCTGGCATGGCAATTACGCACCCGGCAAATACGATCTGCGACGCTTCAACGCGATCGGCTCGATCAGCTACGACCATCCGGATCCGTCAATCTTCCTGGTGCTGCATTCGGCCTCGGACACCCCGGGGGTGAGCAGCGTGGATTTCGCGATTTTTCCGCCGCGTATCCTGGCCATGCAGGACACGTTCCGGCCACCGTGGTTTCACCGCAACATCGCCAGCGAGTTCATGGGCCTGGTGCATGGTGTTTACGATGCAAAAGCGGGCGGTTTCGTGCCCGGGGGCTGCAGCCTGCACAACAGCATGATCGGCCATGGCCCTGATACGTCGACTTTCGAGAGGGCCAGCAATGCCGACCTGTCCCGCCCCGACGTGATCACCGACACGATGGCTATCATGTTCGAGACCCGTTGCGTGTTACGCCCGACCCGCCATGCCTTGTTGTCGCCCCAATTGCAATCGGACTATTACCGCTGCTGGCAAGGTATCCAGAAGAACTTTTCACCGGACAAACCATGATGATTGATGACACCCATGACGCCACGCTGCAGAGCTGGCTCGATTCCGCCAACGATCCAGCCACCGACTTCCCGATCCAGAACCTGCCGCTGGGCCAGTTCCGCCGTGACCCGAATGCCGTCTGGCAACCGGGCGTAGCCATCGGCGATCAGATCGTTGATCTGCAACAGGCCGGCCTGGCGCAGTCGCAAAGCGCCAATGCGCTGATAGGCGCTCCCAGGGATGAGTGGCTGGCCTTGCGCAAGGCTTTGTCGGACGGACTGCGCGCCGGCAGTCTGCAGCAGGCGCGGTTGCAGGCGGCGCTGGTGGCGCAGTCGGATGTCGAACTGGGCTTGCCCTGCGAGATCCGCGACTACACCGACTTCTATACCAGCGTTTACCACGCGACCACGATCGGCAAGCAGTTCCGCCCAGACAACCCGCTGCTGCCCAACTACAAGTGGGTGCCGATCGCCTACCATGGCCGGGCCTCGTCGATCATCGCCAGTGGCCAGTCGTTCCGCCGTCCACGCGGTCAGCTCAAGGCGCCAGATGTCGACACACCGCGCCTGGATGCCTGCGCGCGGCTGGACTACGAACTGGAACTCGGTGTCATCGTCGGCCAGCCCAATGCGTTGGGCGACCCGATTGGGATCAGCGAAGCAGAGAGCCATGTGTTCGGACTGGCCTTGTTCAACGACTGGAGCGCGCGCGATATCCAGGGTTGGGAATACCA
>CAJDWO010000049.1_pt3 | contig 12363 bp, 17 predicted proteins | sample 7391601 | NCBI WGS metagenome assembly CAJDWO01 (sample SAMEA7055735, study PRJEB34461) | soil metagenome | biome: terrestrial ecosystem; feature: Peninsula; material: soil | place: Antarctica | collected 2016 | reverse complement strand
TCGACGAGGCATACCAGCCATTCGCCGGCCAGAGCTTCATCGAGCGATTGACACAGTATTCCCATGTGTTGCTGATGCGCACCATGAGCAAGTTCGGCCTTGCCGGCGTACGTATCGGTTACCTGATCGGCCGCGATGCGCTGGTCGCCGAACTGGACAAGGTGCGTCCGCCGTATAACATCAGTGTGCTCAACGCCGAATGTGCGTTGTTCGCACTTGAGCACAACGCGGTGTTCGCTGCGCAGGCGCGCGACATCGTGGCGCAACGCGCCTGGCTGGTCGAGCAGTTGTCCGCCGTGCCCGGCTTGCAGGTCTACCGCAGCGATGCCAACATGGTGCTGGTGCGGCTGCCGGGTGAGGGTGACAGTGCGGCCCGTGTTTTTTCCGGCATGCGTGCGCGCGGCGTACTCGTCAAGAACGTCTCGAACCTGCATCCACTGCTGGCCAATTGCCTGCGCCTGACGGTCGGGCTGGCCGAAGAAAATCGTGCGATGTTGTCTGCCTTGAAGGAATGTTTATGAATCCCGCTCCCGCACCCGCAACGCCAACAGGGGCCCCCCGTGCCGCCGAAGTCAGCCGCAACACCGCCGAGACCCGCATCACGGTGCGACTCGACCTGGACGGCAGTGGCCGTTCGACCTTGCGGACCGGCATCGGTTTCTTTGACCATATGCTCGACCAGATCGCACGCCATGCTCTGGTCGATCTCGATATCCAGGCCGACGGCGACCTGCACATCGATGGCCATCATACGGTTGAAGATGTCGGTATCACGTTGGGCCAGGCGATGCACAAGGCGCTGGGTGACCGCAAAGGTATCCGCCGCTTTGGCCATGCCTACGTGCCGCTGGACGAGGCGCTCAGCCGGGTTGTCATCGACTTTTCCGGGCGTCCGGGTCTGATCATGCAGGTGCCGTTCAAGAGCGGCATGATCGGTACGTTCGACAGCCAATTGGCGCATGAGTTCTTCCAGGGTTTCGTGAACCATGCTTTCGCGACCCTGCACATCGACAACTTGCGCGGCGAGAATGCCCATCACCAGTGCGAGAGCGTCTTCAAGGCATTCGCACGGGCCCTGCGCCAGGCGATCGAGGTGGACCCGCGGGCAGCCGGTGTCATCGCGTCGACCAAGGGCTCGCTCTGAACCCTGAACCCAGCGCCTCGACGGTCGGGCGCGGCCAGACGAAACATCATCATCATGGGAACCGTGCATAACAAGACGGTGGCGGTCGTCGACTACGGCATGGGCAACCTGCGTTCGGTAGCCAATGCGGTGCAGGTCGCGGCAGATGGCGATGGCCATCAGGTCTATGTCACTTCCGATCCGCAATTGATCCACGCCGCCGAGCGGGTGGTCCTGCCCGGCCAGGGAGCGATCGCCGACTGCATGCACGAATTGCGCGCCTCCCGATTGCTGGAACCGGTGCTGGACGCTGCGCGCAACAAGCCGCTGTTTGGCGTGTGTGTCGGCATGCAGATGCTGCTGGATCACAGCCAGGAAGGTCGACGCGGCGATGATGGCACTGGCACCCCCGGGCTGGGCCTGATTCCCGGTGAAGTGTTGCGTTTCGACCTGCAAGGGCGTCTGCAGCCTGACGGCAGCCGGTACAAGGTGCCGCAAATGGGCTGGAACCAGGTGTTCCAGACCGGCCATGGCGCCCCGGTGCACGCGTTGTGGCGTGGCATTGCCGATGCGAGTTATTTCTATTTCGTGCATAGTTACTACGCCAGACCGTCTGATGCGCGCCACAGCGTGGGTGAAGCGGACTATGGAGGTCGCTTTACCGCGGCAGTTGCACGCGATAATATTTTTGCAACCCAATTCCATCCTGAAAAGAGTGCTGACCAAGGCCTTGCGCTATACCGTAACTTCCTGCGTTGGAAGCCCTGATTTTTCCCAGCCACCTGCGCACCATGCTGCTAATTCCCGCGATTGACCTGAAAGACGGTCACTGTGTCCGCCTCAAGCAGGGCGACATGGACCAGTCCACAACCTTTGGTGAGGATCCGCCCGTGATGGCGCGCAGTTGGGTCACCAAGGGGGCACGACGACTGCATCTGGTCGACCTCAATGGGGCATTTGCCGGGCTTCCCAAGAACGAGATGGCGATCCGGCGCATCCTCAAGGATGTCGGCAGTGAAGTCGACGTGCAGCTCGGCGGCGGTATCCGCGATCTGGACACGATTGAGCGCTACCTCGACGCCGGGCTGCGCTACGTCATCATCGGCACCGCGGCGGTCAAGAACCCTGGTTTCCTGCAGGATGCCTGCACCGCGTTTGGTGGCCACATCATCGTCGGGCTCGATGCCAGGGACGGCAAGATCGCCACCGATGGCTGGAGCAAGCTGACCCGCCACGATGTGGTCGACCTGGGCAAGAAGTTCGAGGATTACGGCGTCGAATCCATCATCTATACCGATATTGGGCGAGACGGCATGTTATCGGGCATCAACATCGATGCAACGGTCAAGCTGGCGCAGGCCTTGTCGATACCGGTCATCGCCTCCGGTGGATTGAGCAACATGGCCGATATCGAGGCCTTGTGCGATGTCGAGAGCGAAGGTGTCGAAGGCGTGATCTGTGGTCGGGCCATCTACAGCGGCAATCTCGATTTTGCCGCCGCCCAGGCGCGTGCCGACGAACTCAACGGCTGAGCCGGGCGTCGCGCATCCCATGCTGGCCAAACGCATCATTCCTTGTCTGGATGTCACCGGCGGACGGGTCGTCAAGGGCGTCAATTTCGTCTCGCTGCGCGATGCCGGTGACCCGGTGGAGATTGCCGCGCGTTACAACGACCAGGGCGCCGATGAACTCACCTTCCTGGACATCACCGCCACCAGCGACGGGCGCGATCTGATCCTGCACATCATCGAAGATGTGGCCAGGCGGGTTTTTATTCCGTTGACGGTCGGAGGCGGTGTGCGCAGCAGCGAGGATGTGCGCCGCCTCCTCAACGCCGGTGCCGACAAGACCAGCTTCAATTCGGCGGCGATCGCCCGGCCGGACCTGATTGACGAGGTGGCGGATAAATACGGCTCGCAATGTATCGTGGTGGCCATCGACGCCAAATGCCGCAGCGTGGCGGATGAACAACGCCCGGGGCCGCAGGGTACGCCGGTGGGCGCGGGCTGGGACGTCTACAGCCATGGTGGCCGCACCAACACGGGCCTGGACGCCCTGGACTGGGCCACCGAGATGGCGCGTCGCGGTGCAGGGGAAATCCTGCTCACCAGCATGGACCGCGACGGTACCAAGTCTGGCTTCGATCTGCAGCTGACGCGCTCGGTGAGCGATGCTGTCAGCATTCCGGTGATCGCCTCGGGTGGCGTTGGCAACCTGGACCATCTCGCCGACGGCATTGCCATCGGCGGCGCGGACGCTGTGCTGGCCGCCAGCATCTTCCATTACGGCGAATACACCATCCTGCAGGCCAAGCAGCATCTGCGCGCGCGGGGCATCGCCGTGCGGATCTGATTGCGCATGCTTTGTGGGGCTGCAGACCGCAGGCCGGAGCACGATGGCCGACAATAGGCCGATGCAGTGGTTGGAGCAAGTCAAATGGGATGCGTCAGGGTTGGTGCCGGTGATCGCCCAGGAACAGGGCACGGGAGACGTGCTGATGTTTGCCTGGATGAACCGCCAGGCGCTTGAGCAGACGGCGTCCAGCGGCCGGGCGGTCTATTTCAGCCGTTCGCGCCAACGATTATGGTTCAAGGGTGAAGAGTCGGGCCATGTCCAGTTGGTGCATGACATCCGGCTGGACTGTGACAACGATGTTGTTCTGATCACGGTGACACAGACCGGCCATGAGCCCGGCATCGCGTGCCATACCGGCCGTCACAGCTGCTTTTTCCGGCGACTGACCAATGCAACGGAGTCGCGAACCTGGGAAACCGTCGATGCGGTATTGAAAGATCCGCAATCGATCTATAAGTAAACCGACATGACTGCCTCCATCTCCGAATCCGATGACCTCAATCAGGTGTTGACGCGCCTGGCCACGATCATCGAGAGCCGCTTGCCACAGCACGGTGGCAATCCCGATGCCAGTTATGTCGCCCGTCTGCTGCATCGGGGCCCAGACGCGTTCCTGAAGAAGATCGGCGAGGAAGCCACCGAGGTGGTGATGGCGGCGAAGGACCTGGACTACGCCCCGCAGGGCAATTCGCAAGCGGCGCTCGGCAAGGGCCGACTGGTGGGCGAGATGGCCGACCTCTGGTTCCACTGCATGGTGGCGCTGGCGCATTACGGATTGCGTCCTGCGGATGTGTTGGCCGAACTGCACCGGCGCGAAGGCACCAGCGGCATCGAGGAGAAGGCCTTGCGCAAGGTCATCGCGCGCGAAGGCGCATGAGTCGGCGGGCCGTTCCCAAGGCGAATCCCGGAGTTCGTCACACGCAGAGTGAAGGTCTTTTAGAGAGGATATGTGACAAGGAGGTATGGATATGACGGAAGTGATCGATGTTGTCCCCAAGGGTGAAGAGCAGGCGCAGGCGCTCAAATCTGTCGGCTGGGTGAGTTATGTGCTGCACCTGATTGTTGCGATCGGCGCGATCGTGCCGGGGGCGCAGGCCGGGGCCGTGTTGCTGATCGTGGCGCTGGTGATCGACCTGGTGAAAAGACCCGAGGCCCAAGGCTCCTGGCAGGCATCGCATTTTTCCTGGCGTATCCGCTCGGTGATTCTGGCGGGACTCCTGTATTTGCTCACTGCACCGCTATTCCTGCTGTTCATCATGCCCGGTATGCTGGCGTGGCTATTGATATCGATCTGGTTCCTGTACCGCATCGTCAAGGGTATGGTGGCGATGAATAATAATCAGGCCGTTGGCGCCTGAATTCGGAGGCTTGTCGACTGTGGCACATGACCCCGATTGCCTGTTCTGCAAGATCGCGCAGGGCCAGATCCCGGCGCGCAAGGTGCATGAGGACGACCAAGTTTTCGCGTTCCACGACATCCATCCGTGGGCGCCGGTGCATTTCCTGATGATCCCAAAGCTGCATATCCCGTCGTTCGCGCAGCTCGGGCCGGAACACGTAGGGCTGATGGGGCACATGATGACGCTGGCGCCGAAGCTGGCATTGCAGGAGGGTTGCCGGCCCTATCCCGAAGGTGGATTTCGTGTCGTCTGCAACACCGGAGTCGAAGGTGGGCAGGAGGTGCAACATCTGCACGTGCATGTCATGGGAGGCCCGCGCCCCTGGCTCAGGGGTTGATCCAAGAGGCCATTGCGCGTAGGGGCAGCGCGATGGGGTCTAGAATTCGGCTTATTGCTGAGGAGTTATATATGGGTTCGTTTTCTATCTGGCACTGGCTGATCGTGCTGTTGATTGTCGTGATGGTGTTTGGCACCAAGAAGCTCAAGAACATGGGCAGCGATCTGGGGAGCGCGGTCAAGGGCTTCAAGGATGGCATGAAGGACGCTTCCATGGCGGCTGACGACACGCCAGCCGCACCACCGTCGCAGGTGTCCAACAGCGCCACGGCGTCGGAAAAAAACACCATCGACGTGGAAGCCAAGCAGAAGTCGTGAAGCGCCAAGGTAGGCCGACGTGATCGATCTGGGCATCTCCAAGATGGCGCTGATTGGCGTCGTGGCACTGCTCGTCATCGGACCCGAGAAGTTGCCCCGTGTCGCCCGGACCGTCGGCATGCTGATGGGCAAGGCGCAACGGTATGTATCAGACGTCAAGGCGGAGGTCAGTCGTTCCATCGAGCTCGATGAACTCAAGAAGATGAAGGAGTCGGTCACCGAAGCGGCGAAGGACATGGAAAACACCATCCAGAGCAATGCGAGCGAGATCGAGAAATCCTGGACGGATGCCACGCGCATGGGCGACAACTCGCAGTCTGGCGAGGAGTTCGACATGCCGGTGAGTTATCCGGCCTATCGACATCCGAACAAGCGCTGGCGTATCAAGCAGGGCGCCACGCCGAACTGGTACAAGGCGCGTAACGGTATCCGGACACGCGCCTTGTCGGGTGCGGCGCGGGTCGCACGGTTCCGGCCGCACAAACCCAACTGACCACACGGTAACCGCCTGGCGCCCCGGAATTCCCGTTCCGTCGGGTGTGGGGTCCACATGACACGATGACTGACTCGACCAACAAAGAAGACGAACTCGCAGGTACCGAGCAGCCATTCGTGCAACACCTGATGGAGTTGCGTGATCGCCTGATCTACAGCATGGTCGGGTTGGCTGTGTGCATGGCCTTGCTGGCGATCTGGCCCAGTCCCAGCGGACTGATCGATTTGATTGCCACACCGATACGGGCCCACATGCCACCAGGCGCCAAGTTGATCGCGGTGGGCGTGTTCTCGCCGTTCTTCGTGCCGCTCAAGGTGCTGATGATGGCAGGTGTCTTGCTGGCATTGCCGTGGTTGATGTACCAGATCTGGGCCTTCATCGCGCCTGGCTTGTACAGCCATGAGAAGCGACTCGCGGTTCCCCTGATCTTTTTCGGCAGCTTCCTGGCGTATGCCGGCATCGCCTTTGTGCAGCTGTTCGTGCTCGACAAGATGTTTGCGTTCATCCAGGCGGTGACGCCGGCCAGCGTCGCCGCGACGCCGGATATTGCATCCTATGTCGAAGCCATTCTGGGCCTGTACCTCGCGTTTGGCATTGCCTTCCAGGTACCGATCGTGGTCGTGTTGCTGGCGCGCATGAACATTGTCAGCATCGAGAAGATGAAGGAATTCCGCGGTTACTTCATCGTGTTGTCGTTTGTCATTGCTGCTGTCCTCACGCCGCCAGATGTGATCTCGCAACTGGCCTTGGCGGTACCGATGTGCCTGTTGTACGAAGCCGGCATCTTCGCAGCGAAATGGTTCACCAAGAACGCCCAGGCGACCGAGGATGCAGCGGATGGTGTTGGCGCGAAAGACAAGGATTCCGCGTCGTCCGGCACGCCCTGACACTGGGCCCGGTTTGACTGTCAGCGTGGGGCGCGTTGCAGCTTCGGTCGCATGCCAGGAACCACGTCGAGCTCCATCTGGCTGTCCTGGCGCTGCAGACTGAAACGCGACGCGGTGCCGGGCTTGAGCCCGGCAACCTGGGTCAGCAGATCGGAGACATTACGCACATCGTTTCCGGCCACCGCGGTGATGACGTCGCCGGGGCGGATGCCCGCTTGCGCCGCAGGTCCGTTTTGCAATACACCGGTGATGATGACGCCCTCGCGCGCCTTGACGCCGAAAGTCTCCGCCAGTTCGGGCGACAAATCGTTGGGTTCGACACCGATCCAGCCGCGTGTGACCTGACCGTCCTTGACCAGACCGTCCATGACGAAGCGGGCCGTCGACATCGGAATCGCAAACCCGATACCCATACTGCCGCCCGAGCGCGAGTAGATCGCGGTATTGATGCCCAGCAGGTTCCCCTGTGTGTCGACCAATGCGCCACCGGAGTTGCCCGGATTGATCGCCGCGTCCGTCTGGATGAAATTTTCAAAGGTATTGATGCCAAGCTGGTTACGGCCCAATGCGCTGATGATGCCGCTGGTGACGGTTTGCCCGACCCCGAACGGATTGCCGATGGCCAGCACCTGATCACCCACCTGTGCAGCGTCAGAGTTGCCGATAACGACCACCGGCAACTTGTCCAAGTCGATCTTGAGCACCGCCAGATCTGTGTCAGGGTCTGTGCCGATCACCTTGGCCAGCGCCTTGCGGCTGTCGTTGAGGATGACCTCGATTTCGTCTGCGCCTTCCACGACATGGTTATTGGTCAGGATATAGCCAGCTGGACTGACGATCACGCCGCTGCCCAGGCCGGCGCTGGGTTCCTGGCCCTGGTCGCCGAAGAAGAACCGGAACCAGGGGTCGTTGGCGCGCGGATCGCGGTTGACGGTCTTGCTGGTGTTGATACTGACCACGGCTGAGGCGGCCTTTTGCGCTGCCAGTCGAAAGCTGCCCACCGGGATGCCGACCGTCGACATGGCAGGTGCCTCGATCAGAGTGACCGTGTGCGGACCGCCAGCCTTGCCCAGCCATTCGGGTTTGAGCGTTCCCACGACGAAGTAGGCGGCCAGCAACACGGTGGCGGTCTGCGCGAAAAGCAACCAGAGGCGTTTCATGCGCAAATTGTAGGCGGCACGGCACAATCGGGACACTGCCATGACCAGACCTTATCGGACCATTGCAATCGAGCCGATGGCACCGTCCAAGCCAGCGGTCGGCGCGCCGTGCAATGGCTGCGGCGTCTGTTGTCTGTCTCAGCCTTGTCCGATCGGCATGGTGTTGTCGGGACGCCGCACGGGCGCTTGTGTCGCGCTGCGCTGGAACGACCTGCTGTCCGTCTATCGTTGTGGCGCGATTGCGCAACCCGCGCAGGTGCTGGATGCGGTCTTGCCCCGTGGCATGCGTAGGGTGGCAGGGACCTTGGCGCCGATGCTGGCAACCCTGGCCAGGCGGTCGATTGCGCTGGAGCTGGGGTGTGACTGCAGCCTGGAGGTGGAGCGCCCCAAACTACGGTGAACCGCTGTGGCCCCGGATATGGCCGACAATGTTTTTTCTCGCCCCACTGGCCGGCGTCGTAGTGATACCGGGTTCGTTCTATTTGCACCGTCATGACCAGTCGCACCGTTCTTGCACAGACCCTCGATACCTTGCTGGAGCCCGAACGGTTCCGGGACTACGGGCCCAATGGCTTGCAGGTGGAGGGTCGGTCCGAGATCCGCAAGATCGTGTCGGGTGTCACTGCCAGCCTGGCCTTCATCGAGGCGGCTGTGGCCAGTGATGCCGATGCCATCCTGGTGCACCATGGGCTGTTCTGGCGTGGTCAGGACGGTCGTGTCACCGGTTGGTTGAAGCAGCGGCTGGCTTTGTTGCTGGCGCATGACCTGAACCTGTTCGCTTACCACCTGCCGCTGGATGCACATCCGCAATGGGGCAACAACGCGCAGCTCGGACTGCAACTGGGCCTGACGGCGCAGGCGCGATTTGGCGAGCAGGAGCTGGGGTTTCTGGGAGCGCGAACCGATGGTGGCAGTTTCGCCAGTGCGTCTGAACTTGGCCTCCATGTCGAGTCGGTGCTGCGTCGGCCGGTCACCGTCGTGGCCGGCGATGCCAGGCCGCTGCAGCGTATTGCCTGGTGCACCGGAGGCGCTCAAGGGTATTTCGAGGCGGCGATTGCCGCTGGAGCCGATGGTTTCATCACCGGCGAGATTTCGGAGCCGCAGGCGCATTACGCGCGCGAATCCGGCGTTGCCTTTCTGGCCTGCGGACACCATGCGAGCGAGCGTTATGGTGCGCCTGCCTTGGCCGGGCATGTGGCCGCGCAGTTGAACCTGGAACATGTGTTCATCGACATCGACAACCCGGCCTGAGATGCAGATGCCAAAATCGATCGCTATCACCATGGGAGACCCCGCCGGCATCGGTCCGGAGATCATCGCCAAGGCATTTCGGGACGCACCTGCGCTGACCCGGCACTGCTTCGTCGCCGGTGATGTCGATACGCTGCGGCGGGCCTCGCACTGCATTGCAGGTCCTGGATCGGTCGCATTGCCAGTGGTGGTGCTGACGCAAGCCGACGAGGCGCTGGATGTTCCGCCGCGCTGCATCCCGGTGCTGCAGGCGACAAAGCGGCAGGGCTCGATCGAACTCGGCGTTGTCAGTGGCGTCGCGGGCCGCATGGCGGGAGACAGTGTTGTCTGGGCGGCCGATGCGGCCTTGCGCGGCGAGATCGCTGCGCTGGTCACTGCGCCCTTGCACAAGGAGTCGCTCGCTGCAGCCGGAGCGCCCTACGACCGGTTTCCGGGGCATACTGAAATGTTGCAGTACCGCGCCGCCTTGGCGCGCGCGGTGCCTGTCGCCGAGTTACCGGTGCGCATGATGCTGGCCAATCAGTTGCGCACCGTGCTGGTGAGTATCCATGTGTCGCTCCGCGAGGCGATCGATGCGGTGACACGCTCCAACGTGTTGGAGACCCTGCACATCACGGACAAGGCCTTGTGGGCCTTGCTTGGGCGGCGACCCAGGATTGCGGTGGCCGGCCTCAATCCGCATGCCGGCGAGAGTGGCCTGTTTGGCCGTGAAGAGATCGATGCCATTGCACCGGCGATCGCCGCGGCGCGCGCCGCGGGCATGAACGTCTCTGGCCCGATCGCACCGGACACGGTCTTCATGCGCGCCCGGGCGCATGACGGTGCGCCTGGCGAATGGGATGTGGTGGTGGCGATGTACCACGACCAGGGCCTGATTCCGGTCAAGTACCTGGGGGTCGACACCGGTGTGAACGTGACGCTGGGTCTACCGCTGGTGCGTACCAGCCCTGATCATGGAACCGCATTCGATATTGCCGGCACGGGACGGGCCGATCCGTCAAGCCTGATGCAGGCCCTCCGTGTTGCCCGCGATCTGGCCGCCTTGCCACCAACCAAGGGTGGTTGAGCCAAACCTTCGGATTGTTTGCGAACGAGCCGCGCGTCAGACAGATCCGTTAGAAGACGCGCTGATCAAATCGCCTTGCGCCGCAGGCTTTGCCGGCGCAAGGCGATCAGGATGTCGTCTGACTCGGCATGAGGTCCGAAACCGAAACGACAGGCGTCCGGTGCGGACCGCCGCGCTACGAAGAACTATTTTTTCAGGCTGTCGCGAATCTGGCGCAGCAGCAGGATGTCTTCGGGCGTTGTGACCGGCGCGGGTGGAGGCGGAGGTGCTAGACGCTTGAGTCGGTTCATCTGCTTGATCATCAAGAAGATGATGAAAGCCAGAATGATGAAGTTGACGGCGATCGTGATGAAGTTGCCGTAAGCAAATACCGGTACACCGGCCTTCTGCAATTCAGCCAGACTGGGACCTACGTCCGCCGGCACCTTTGCCAGCACGATGAACATGTTGGAGAAGTCGATGTTGCCGATCACTGCGCCCACGAGCGGCATGATCAGGTCCTTCACCATCGAGTCGACGATTTTCCCGAATGCGGCGCCGATGATCACACCGACAGCCAGATCCATCACGCTGCCCTTGAGGGCGAATTCCTTGAATTCCGACATCATGCTCACGGTGTATTCTCCTAGGTGGTCTGGTACAGGATGGAGTGTAAGAGTCCGCCGGACAAATGAATGTAAATTCCTGGACATGGACGGATGCAACTGGCGAGGCCTGTTGTGCTCCCTGTCGAGGGCCGATGCGACCCGGTCGGTCAGCTACAATTCCGCGCTGACCCCAGAGCGATGTTTTCATTGAGGAATCCCATGAGTGACACTCCTGTCGACAACAGCAAGCGGACGTGGATCATCGCGTCTGGCTGTGTTGGAGCAGTTGGCGGCGCCTTTACAGCCGTCCCTTTTGTAAGCAGCTTCGAGCCGTCGGAGCGCGCCAAGGCTGCCGGCGCACCGGTCGAGGCGGATATTTCCTCGCTCAAACCCGGCGAAAAGATGACCGTGGAATGGCGTGGCAAGCCGGTCTGGATCATGCACCGTACGCCCGAGGAGATCGCCGATCTTCCGAAAAACGATCCGGAGTTGGCCGATCCGCAATCCCTGCGTCATCAGGATGAATTTACGCCGGTCTACGCGCGCAACGAGCTGCGCTCGATCAAGCCCGAGTATCTGGTTGTTGTTGGCATCTGCACCCACCTGGGCTGCTCTCCGTCAGACCGATTTAAACCCGGCCCGCAGCCGTCGCTGCCGGACGACTGGAAGGGCGGCTTCTTCTGCCAATGCCACGGCTCCACGTTTGATCTGGCCGGTCGGGTATTCAAGAACAAACCTGCACCGGACAATCTGGAAGTGCCTCCGCACATGTATATATCCGATAGCCGGATAGTGATTGGTGAAGACAAGAAGGCCTGACCCCATGACGACATGCAGTACCGGAGTACCACGTGGCTGAAATGAAAGAGATTTCCCCCAACGCGCCAGCATCGGCGAAGTTGCTGAACTGGATCGACAACCGATTCCCGCTGTCCAAGCTCTACAACGAGCACATGGCCGAGTATTACGCGCCCAAGAACTTCAACTTCTGGTACGTCTTCGGCTCGCTGGCAATGCTGGTACTGGTGATCCAGATCGTCACTGGCATCTTCCTCACGATGCACTACAAGCCCGATGCAGCCCTCGCGTTTGGCTCCGTCGAGTACATCATGCGCGACGTGCCCTGGGGATGGCTGGTGCGTTACATGCATTCGACCGGCGCGTCCGCATTTTTCGTCGTCGTCTACCTGCACATGTTCCGCGGGCTGCTTTATGGCAGCTACCGTAAGCCACGCGAACTGATCTGGGTGTTCGGCTGTGCGATCTTCCTGGCCCTGATGGCCGAGGCCTTCATGGGTTACCTGTTGCCCTGGGGTCAGATGAGTTATTGGGGCGCCCAGGTGATCGTCAACCTGTTCGCGGCGATTCCGTTCGTGGGCCCGGA
>CAJDWO010000278.1_pt1 | contig 12401 bp, 9 predicted proteins | sample 7391601 | NCBI WGS metagenome assembly CAJDWO01 (sample SAMEA7055735, study PRJEB34461) | soil metagenome | biome: terrestrial ecosystem; feature: Peninsula; material: soil | place: Antarctica | collected 2016 | reverse complement strand
CCATTGGTCTCGGCGCTGGGAGAATTGCGGCCCTCGCGTCTGATCGAGTTGGTGGCGCACTGGATTGCCCGCCACTTCCCCGGTAACACCGTGATAGGCAACCACCTGCAGCATGTGCGCGACTTCACGCCACCCGAGCTGCTGGCCAATGCCAGCGACAGCGTCAAGCGCGTACCTTATTTTTGCGCCGGCTGCCCGCACAACACCAGCACCAGGGTTCCCGAAGGCTCGACTGCGCGGGCCGGCATTGGTTGCCACTTCATGGCCAACTGGATGGACCGCGACACCGCCGGCTCGATCCAGATGGGCGGCGAGGGCGTGGACTGGGTGTCGCACGCGATGTTCACCAAAACGCCGCATGTGTTCCAGAACCTGGGCGACGGCACCTACTACCACTCGGGCTACCTGGCGATACGCCAGGCCGTGGCCGCCAACGCCACGATGACCTACAAGATCCTCTACAACGATGCCGTTGCCATGACCGGCGGGCAACCGATAGACGGCAACATCAGCGTGGACGCGATCGCTCGCCAGGTCGAGAGTGAAGGCGTGAAACAGGTGGTGGTGGTCAGCGACCACATCGAGCAGTACGACGCGATCAAGGCCAGGTTCCCCGCCGGCACAGAGTTCCACGACCGCGACGAGCTGGACGCCGTGCAGCGCCGCCTGCGCGACGTGGCGGGTGTGACCGTGCTGATTTACGAGCAGACCTGCGCCGCCGAGAAGCGCCGCCGCCGCAAGAAGGGCGAGATGATCGACCCGCCCAAACGCTTGTTCATCAACGAGGCGGTGTGTGATGGCTGTGGTGACTGCACAGTGCAGAGCAACTGCGTGGCCGTGCTGCCGAACGAAACCGACCTGGGCCGCAAGCGCAAGATCGACCAGACCAGCTGCAACAAGGACTACTCCTGCGCCAAAGGCTTCTGCCCCAGCTTTGTAGGTGTGACCAACGGCAAACTGCGCAAGAAGAGCGGCGCGCTGAGCAGTGGCAAAGACGCCTTCCTGGCCCAGGTCACCGCGCTGGCGCTGCCTCCCACCCACCGCTGGACGGCACCCTACGACCTGCTGGTGACCGGCGTGGGCGGCACCGGCGTGGTGACCGTGGGTGCCGTGATCGCCATGGCAGCCCACCTGGAAGGCAAGAGCGCCAGCGTGCTGGACTTCACGGGCTTTGCCCAAAAAGGAGGCTCGGTGCTGAGCTTTGTGCGCTTGGCCGATGTGCCACAACGCTTGAACCAGGTGCGCATTGATACCCAGCAGGCTGACGCCATCCTGGCCTGCGACATCGTGGTCGGTGCCTCGCCCGAGGCGCTGCAGACGGCAAGCCACGGCCGCACGCGGGTGCTGGCCAACTTGCATGAGATCCCGGTGGCCGAGTCGCTGCGCAACCCGGACGCCAGCCTGAAGGTCGATCTGTTGCTCGAAAAGCTGCGATTTGCCGCCGGTGACGATTTTGTCGGGTGCCACTGAGCCTGGCGGCCATGCAGCAGGCGATCCGCTTGAACAACGTTGCGGTGCAGGCTAACTTGATGGCCTTTGCGCTGGGTCGACTGGCGGCAGGCAATCCCGCTGCGCTGCCGGCCTTGTTGGGCGGCGCTGCGCAGGCTCCTGCCGATGAATCTTTGGATGCTGTAATCGCCCGTGGCATAGCCCACCTCACCGGCTACCAGAACGCCGCCTACGCTCAGCGCTTCGCTAACCTGGTGCACCGGGTCGCGATGGCCGAAGACAAGCTGCGTTCGGGCTCCACCGTGCTGGCAGCAACCGTGGCCCGCAGCGCGCTCAAGCTGATGGCCTACAAGGACGAATACGAGGTGGCCAGGCTTTACACCGATGGACGCTTCCAGCAGTCGCTGCAAGCGCAGTTCGAGGGCGACTTGCAGCTGGAGTTCTACATGGCGCCTCCCTTCCTGGCCAAGCCCAGGCACGGCCAGCCACCGCGCAAGATCACGATGGGGCCGTGGCTGATGCCAGCCCTGCGCTTGCTGGCCAAGGCCAAGGGCCTGCGCGGCGGCGCACTGGACCTTTTCGGCCGCACTGAAGAGCGCCGCCTGGAGCGTGCGCTCGTGACCGGGTTTGAATCTCGTGTGCAGGACCTGCTGCAGGACTTGAACGCCGATAAGCTGGCCTTGGCCACGCAGATCGCCGCCGTGCCACTGACCATGCGCGGTTTTGGCCACGTCAAGCTGGCCAACGTGGCGCTGGCCAAGGCGCGCGAGGCCGAATTGCTGCACCGCTTCAACCCACAGCGCTATACCAAGCCGGACAGAAACCCTGCGGCGGCACATCCAGTGCGCTGTTGAACTTGCTTGACAGGTTCTGAAAGGCAACCAGCGCTGTCAGCTCGATCAGCGCATCGTCGCTGTAATGCTGGCGCAGTTCTGTCATCAGCGCATCGTTGACGCCCTGTCCGGTGATGGTCATGGCCTCGGTGTATTCGAGCGCGGCACGCTCGGATGCCGAAAACAGACTGCTTGTACGCCATTGCGCCAACGCTTCGACCTTGGCCATGGAACCGGCCCGCCGCGCCAGCGTCGCCGAATTGATATCCACGCAAAAGCTGCACCAGTTCAGCTGTGAAACCCGCACCGTCAGCAGGGAACGCAGGGCCGGATCGAGCAGCGAGCGACGCGCGTCAAGGGCACCATAGAGCATGGCCACGGTCATGAACAGACGCGGCACGCGGCCCCACAGTAAACCGGGCAGCAGCACTTCGCCATAGCGGCGCTTCTGACTCCAGAAAAACGGCTTCAAATACCAGGGATAGCTGCCGGGATCTTTAGGCTGGATACGCATGTTGTCGCTGTCCTGACCCTGTTACGTGCAACGCGAATTATCGGCAGAAGCTTATGCTCCATCTGCGCAGCTCCAGAGTACGACGGGTCTATAGTCGGGCTAGGAGCGCGAAGTCCTGTTTGATTTACCCGCACGCGCTGGACAGCGCAACTGTCACGGATGGCGCAAGGCATGACACGGGGGACTGTCGTTTGATAACAGTGCCACACGCATGCACGCCCGGGTGTGCGAAACACCATCATTGTTAAACCACTTCAGGAGATCGCATGCGTTTGAAAGACAAAACCATTCTCGTTACCGGAGGTGCCAGCGGCATCGGCCTGGCCACAGTAGAGCGGTGCCTGCAGGAGGGCGCCCGGGTGGTGCTCACCGACCTGGCCAGTTCGGCCGGAGCGCAGGAGGCGAAGGCGCTGGCCGATCGGTTTGGTGGGCGTTGTATGTTCCTGCCGGTCGATGTGACATCAACCGAGCAGGTGGACGGTCTGATTGCCGACACGGTCAAGGCCTACGGCTCGCTCGATGGCGTATTCAACAACGCCGGTATCGGTGGCCTGGCCGCGGCCGACACCTATCCCGACGAGGACTTCCTGCGCGTGCTCGACATCAACCTCGTTGGTGTGTTTCGTGTCGCACGCGCGGCACTGCGGCAGATGTACCTCCAAGGCAGCGGCAGCATCGTCAACTGCGCCTCCATCCTCGGCATGATGGGTCAAACGGGTACTGCGGCCTACTCGGCGGCCAAGGGCGGTGTGGTGAACCTCACGCGCACGCTGGCGATCGAGGCCGCAGGCAAAGGGGTGCGAGTCAACGCGATCGGCCCGGGCTACATCGACACGCCCCTGCTTTCCCTGTTGGACGATGCCACGCGCCAAGCGCTGATTCAGCTGCATCCGATCGGCCGCCTCGGCCGGGCGGAGGAGGTGGCCAACGCTGCGCTGTTCCTGATGAGCGACGAAGCGAGTTTCGTGACCGGCGCCACCTTGATGGTGGACGGCGGATTCACAGCCGGGAAGTCCTGATCACCGAGCCCTCGCCGCGTGCGTTCAACGAAAAAACTTCGCTGGTCATAAGCTAGCAGATGACTACTGCGCAGTACAACGCGGCCAACCCATTTGCGATCGCCATCGGCCTGTGGCAACGGTTTTGCTGGGCTCACAAACAGCGCTTCATCAATCCTCGAACGTCCAAGGGTTGAAAACTTTCACTTCCATGCGCGCGAAGTCTTTCACATTGCGCGTGGCCACCACCAGATTCGCGTGCACGGCAGTGGCCGCAATCAGGCTATCCACAGCCGCCAACGGTGTTCCCGCTGCGGCCATCAAATCGGCCCAGCGTTCGCATACTCCAGCATCCACGGGTAACACACGATCCTCGAACCACTCCGGAAATTTGTCGTGCAACCACGCAAGCAACTTGTCGCGTCGCCTCTTGTCCGGCACAGTCAATGCACCCTTGCGGATTTCACCCAGACTCAGAACGCTGACATGCAATTGCTCCGGCTCCAGGCTGTCCAGCCAGCGCATCACTGCGGGCGCAGGTGCAGCGCGCACGGTTTCTGAAATGACGTTGGTGTCTAGCAGGTAGCCGGTCAAACGCGCCAACTCACTCCTCCAGCGCCATACGGCGCGTCAGGCTCGGACTTCTTTCAATGGGCAGCTCCAAGCCCACCAGCGGGGAACTCTGCATCAACTGCGTGAAGCTGGGCTTTTTGGACCGGGACTGTAGCTGGCGGTAGTCCGCCTGGGACAACACTACAACCGCAGGTTTTCCGCGCACACTGATCAACTGTGGTCCGCGACTTTCTGCCTGGCGGACCACTTCACTGAACTGCGCCTTGGCGTCCTGGAGTTGCCAAGTTGACGAGGGACGAGATGGAAGGGAGCTCAAGGTATTCACCCTTGTTAATGGCTAATAAGACAGCTCCCGCCCTTTGAGTGAGCGAAGCTCCGATGGGTCGCCGGGGCCACGAACTGCCCAGGTCTTCCGATAGCCGCTGTCAGGATCGCGGCTTAATGTTCTCCGGGTCGTACAAAGGTCGGTACCCCACCGCCTCAACCTTGACCGGATAGACATCGGCGAAGTACTGGATCTGCAGTTCGCGCCCGACCTGGCAATACGCGTGCGGCAGGTAGGCCAGGGCAATGTTCTTGCCAATCGTCGGGCCGAAGGCGATGCTGGTGGTGTAAGAGCGGCGGCCCAGCGCGTCGATCAACGTGGCACCGGTTGCGGGGTCCATCACCGCGCAGGCGCCCATCGGGTAACGCGCCACGCCAGTGCTGTCAATATTGCTGGTCATGGTCAAAGTGCACAGCGTGGCGCTCTGATGTTCGCGCTCGCGAAATTTCAGGTGCGCCTCCTTGCCGTGGAAATCGGCGGCCTTTACCTTGGGGCGGGCCAGGTCACATTCGAACAGGTTGTATTCGGTCAGCAGATCGGCATTTTGCAGGCGCGGGCCAGGTCACATTCGAACAGGTTGTATTCGGTCAGCAGATCGGCATTTTGCAGGCGCAGGCTCTTTTCCAGACGCCGGCTGTTGGCGTAGGTTTCCACACCCACCGGGGTGACGCCCAACGCGTAGAGCGCGTCCCACAGGGCCAGACCGTCCTCATATTTGAAGTGCAGCTCCCAGCCTTGCTCGCCCACATACGAGATGCGGAAAGCCAGCACCGGGACGCCCTTGATCGTCAGTTCGCGCAGGGCCACAAACGGGAAGTTCTCATGCGTCCAGGCCTCGGGCTCGTCGGCAATCTTCTGGATGGTGGCGCGGGCATTGGGCCCCCACACGCCCAGGCAGCCGTACTGCGTGGTGGTGTCCGTCGCGGTGACATTGGCACCCCGATCCTGCGCCATGCGGCGAATCCACACCAGGTCGCGGTGGCCGGCGTCCGCGCCGTCAATCACGCGGTAATGGTCCTGGCCCAGACGCAGCACCGTCAGGTCGGCGCGCACGCCGCCCTTGGCGTCCAGGAAGTGGGTGTAAATGCCTTTGCCCACCGGCGTATCGCCACCGACCTTGGCCACGCAGATGTATTCCAGCAGGTCTGCGGCATCAGGGCCTTGCACATCAATCTTGGCAAAGTGCGAGACGTTGATCATGCCCACGTCTTCCGACATCTTCAGATGCTCGGCATTCGACACGCGCCAGAAGTGGCGGTTGTCCCACTCGTTGGCACGCACCGGCACCTTGTCGCCGTAGACCGCGAACAGATGCTCGTTGCTGGCATAACCATGTGCGCGCTCCCAGCCGGAGAGCTCCATGAAGTAGGCACCGAGTGCTTTTTCGCGCTCGTGGAACGGGCTCTTGTAGATGCCGCGCGCGGCGCTGTAGGGCTCGCGGTTGTGCACTGGCGGGTTGTAGATCTTGAAGGCCGCCTCAAAGCAGCGGTCGTGGATGTATTGCTCGTCTTGCTGAAACGGATAGGTGCGGGCCACGTCGATGTGGGAATGGTCCAGATGGGTATAGCCATCGGTCATCCAGTCGGCGACCAGCTTGCCCACCCCGGGCGCGTCCTTCACCCACACGGCTTCGGCGTACCACAGGCCGCGCACCTTGGACGACTCGCCAATCGAGGGATTGCCATCGGTGGTGACCTGCAACAGGCCGTTGAAGGAATGCTTCTCGTCGTAGCCCAGTTCGGACAGGATGGGCGTCAGTTCGATGGCCCGCTCCAGCGGCGCCATGACTTGCTCCAGCTCCAGGTCACGCTGCGAAGGCGACAGCCTCGCCTGTTCCTTCTCCAACAACTCGCGCGGGTGGCACATGCGCGGGTTCTTCTCTTCGTAGTAGCCCCATTCGATCTGGCCGCCCTCGGGCGTCTTGGGGTCTCCGGTGTCGCGCAAGTAGGCCGAATTGCCCTGGTCGCGTAAGAGCGGGTAGCCAATGTCCTTGCCGGTACCGGCAAATTCCAGATAGGGCTTGAAGAACGTGAGTGGGTGGTCTACCGGCATGATGGGCAAGTCTTCACCGGCCATCCCCGCAATCAGGCGCCCCCACAATCCGGCGCACACCACGACATGGTCGGCGGCGATGTAGCCTTTGGTAGTTTCGACGCCCTGAATACGGCCGTTCTCGATGCGCAGCCCGGTGCATGCCGTGTTGGCAATCGACCGCAGCTTGCCTGAAGCCACGGCGGCGTCCACCAATTCGCCCGCCACCATCTGCGAGCGCGGCTTGACCAAACCGGCATCGGGGTCCCAAAGGGCACCCTGGATCATGCTTTCCTCGAGCAGCGGGAATTTGGCCTTGGCCTGGGCCGGGGTGATCATCTCCACCCGGTTGCCAAAGGCCTTGCCCGAGGCCAGGCGGCGCTGGAGCTCCTGCATGCGCTCGTCATCACCGACGCGCGCCACCTCCAGGCCCCCGATGCGCTCGTAGCGGCCCATCTTGTCGTAGAAGTCGATGCTGTATTTGGTCGTGAAGATCGTCATCTGATCGTGCATCGTGTTGAAGCAGAAGTCAGACGCGTGTGCGGTGGAGCCCACATCCGTGGGGATGGCGGATTTATCGATGCCGACAATGTTGTCCCAGCCGCGTTCGATCAGGTGGTGCACCACCGAGGCACCCATGATGCCGCCTTGGCCAATGATGACAACCTTGGCTCGTTCAGGGAATGAGGCCATTTGCGCTAGTTCCTAAGAAAACTGGATGACGGCCACCCCGCCACCAATGACAACGGCCCGTGCGTGCGATTCCATGATTTAACGATTCCTGACGGAGGTGGCTCTGGCTGTTGCGCATTTGGGCAACCGCAAAGAAGTGTATTCAGGCAATCTATTAGGGCGGCTCCAATTGCGACTGTCGCTGGCGCGAAAACGCCATGCGGCCGAGCGGCCTGCCCTGCCGATCGACCCAATTTCGAATCCCGGACCGACACCAAGATGCGGTCAATTTGCCACACCTTGGTGCCAGTCTCGCAATCACGTCAGCAATGCGATCAGGATGATGATGGGAATCGGGATGCCGAGAAAAAGAAGTAGTAAGGAACGCATGATGATCTCCGGTCAATGGATGTTGCTGAAACTCGATCAGGCCAGATCGCGCTGGCGTCCGCCAAAGGTCGCCATGAGGCTGGAAACGAACGCACCGATCAGCAGCGATACGAACATCCACAGCGCGGCGTACGACGAGGCCTTGCGTGCCTTGTCAGCGGCATCCCGCGCGGCAAGTTCAGCGTCCTTGACCGTGGTCTGAAAGCGAGTAAAGGTATCGGTAACCCGCTTTTCCGCATCCGCCTGGCTCAAACCAGTGCGTTGGGCCACCATCTGGCCAAGATATGTCGTGTCCTCGGGCGGCAAGGTGCCACCGGCAATCGCATTGGCAAAGATGCGCGCTGCCTCTCTGGATGTCTGCGCGGAATCCACCGCCCGCATCGGGGCAGGTGCCGGTGCGGCTGTTGCTGGCATGGCGCCAGGCGACGAGGCTGCTTCGGAGGACGCTGCGTCCGGTGCAAGTCCTGCTGCATTTGCGCCGGGCGTGGTCATGCCCGGTGCCGACATATCCCGGCGGAACAATGCATCGACGAAATAGCCCTGACCCGGTGCGTGGTCGCTCGAATCCATCGCTGCAGCAGCGGCCGGCACGGCAGCTGCAGCCGTCGCGGCGGCGCCGCCTGCGACAGCGCCACCCACTTGTGCACCTCCGCTGATGATTGACCCGATCACGGAGCCGAGCATGACCGCCGTTGCAAGCGACGCGACGGCCCATGCCAAAAAGCCGTGTGCCGTGTCCCGGAAATACACCTCGTCGGCGTTGGTGCGCATCCATCGCGTGCGCAGCCTGCCAGCCAGATAGCCGCCCATACCCGATGCTGCAAGCTGCGTGAAGGTCAACCAGATCACGGTCGACACGCCGAACGTGGCAGCCGTGGCAGCACCGGCAGCGCCGGCGAAGATTGCTGGCCACGAAACCGCACCGACGGGCGCTTCTTCAGCGGTGCTGTCAAAAGTGTCCCGGCCGACTGGGATAGACAAAATGGTGGTGCTCATGAAACTTCTCCGGTTGTTCGGAGATCATTGTGTTTGCAACCTGTGATGTGCCTCGTAGGTCCACTGTGACTCAGGGCGTAGGATAAAGTCCCCAAAGTTAGGTCGAACTTGAGACATTCAGATCGGGTTCATGCGCAATCACAAGCGGCCATACCGCGATGGCGCACGCAGATCGTGATACCACGGCTGGCGCTTCACAGAGAACCCCAGCCGACGCACGGACGCAGTCACATCGACGCCAGTAGACGGGTCCAGGTAAGGGCGGCTGCGAGGCATCCGGCCCCCGCGTCCCGCAAGGCGCACGAGAGTCCGGTGGCGTTGCTCTCAGTCCGCAAAAACGTGCGCCTTGCCCCGAACCGTTATGCGCACCCGCGCGCCCACACTGGGCGCCTGCGCACCAGGGCAGCTGACACGCAGCGGCGGTGCACCGGCGCCGTCGCCGGACAAGCCCACGCTCAGTTCGCTCACAGGCCCGCAAAAGTCTGCTTCCAGCACGGTTCCGAAACGCTCGTGCGCTCTGGCGGGCGCGACGGCTTGGTCCTGCGCCAGTTCCTCCAGTTGCAGCTGCTCGGGCCGCAACATGATCTGCACCTCGCCTTGACGCACTGTGTCGTCAGCGGCGATACGGCCCAGCAGACAGTCGACCCAGCCGCCGGCCAGGCGCGCGGGCAGCACCACGGCCTCAGCCAGAAAGTTCGCGGTGTCGGCGCCCGCACCGCTGAGCAATTGCGCGACAGCCTTGCGCGTGGCCGCACGCAGTCCGGTGTCGAGCGCCGAAAACGGTTCGTCCAGCAGCATCAGGTGCGGTCGCAGTGCCAGGGCACGCGCCAGCGCCACGCGCTGCTGCTGGCCGCCCGAGAGTTCGTGCGGTCGGCGCTCCAGCATGGTGCGCTCCAGCGCCACCATCTCGATCAGTTCGGCGATACGCGCATCGCGCCCGGGAGCATGACGCGCGAGGCCAAAACCGATGTTGTCGGCCACACTCAGGTGCGGAAACAACGCGCCGTCCTGTGGCACGTAACCGATGCCGCGCTGGTGCGCGGGAACTGCATCAGGACCATCCGCAAGCACGCGACCGTCGAGCAGCACCTGGCCCGCGTCGGGTAGCTCGAAGCCGGCGATGATGCGCAGCAGCGTGGTCTTGCCGGAACCCGATGGCCCGACGATGGCAGTGCGACTGCCCGCGGCGACGTTCAGGTTGACGCCGTCCAGCGCTGTCACCGGGCCGTAGTTCTTGCGCGCCGCGCGAATCTCGAGCTGGCTCATGAAGGCGCCTTGACCAGGGTCGGGCGGCTCATCGTCCGGCGCTGCTCCTGGACTGCAGGTACAGCAGCCAGGTCAGCGGCAGCGACAGCAACACCATCAACAGCGCATACGGCGCGGCGCCGGCGTAGTCGATCTCGCTGCTGAGCGCCCAGAACGCGGTGGCCAGGGTCTGCGTGCCACTGGGCGCCAGCAGCAGCGTGGCGGTGAGTTCGTTGCTTATGCCCAGGAACACCAGCGCCACCGCCGATGCCGCGCCGGGCGCAGCCAGGCGCATGGTGACCCGCCACAGCGCCTGTGCGGGCGAGCGTCCGAGGCTGCGCGCGGCCTGTTCGAGCTCGACCGGCGCCTGGGCGATGCCGGCGCGCAGGCTGATCAACGCGCGTGGCAGGAACATCATCATGTAGGCGAGCACGATCGTCACCACGGTCTGGTAGATCGGCAAGGCCACACGCACGGTAATCGTCACCAATGCCAGCGCCACCACGATTCCGGGCAGCGAACCCACCAGGTAATTGCAGGCTTCCAGAATCCGCTGCAGCCGCCCTGGTGAGCGTATCGACAACCAGGCCATCGGAATTGCCACCAGCGTGGTGAGCAGCGCTCCCACCACGGCGAGCGCCAGGGTCTGACCGAGCGCCGGCCACAACCCGCCCAGGTCCCAGACCTGCGCACCACCCACGTACAACCAGCGCCCCAGCGTGAGCAGCGGCACGCCCAGGCTGGCCAGTGCCACGATGACTGGTAACAGCAGGCTCAATGGTGTCCAGCGGCCCAGAGCAACCGTCTTTGGCATGCGGGCCGAGCCTGAGCCGAGCCGCGCGTAACGTTCCTTGCCGCGTGTGCCGGCCTCCAGGCCGAGCAGCGCAAAGCAGCACAACACCAGCACGCCGGCCAGCATATTGGCGGCCGGACCGTTGTAGCTCGACTGAAACTGGTCCACGATGGCGGTGGTAAAGGTGTCGAAACGGATCATCACGTACAGGCCGTATTCGGCCAGCAGGTGCAGTGCGATCAGCAAGGCCCCGCCCCAGATCGCCAGCCGCAATTGCGGCAGCACCACGCGTCTGAACACCGCCCAGGGCTTGAGACCGAGCGAAGCGGCGCTGTCTTCCATGGCCGGATCAAGGCGACGCATGGAGGCGGAGATCGGCAGATAGGCAAACGGGAAATACGCCAGCACCGATACCAACAGGCCGCCGCCCAGGCCATGCAGCCCGGGCCACAACGTGATCCAGGCATAACTGTGCACAAAGGCCGGCACCGCCAGCGGCGCCACGGCCAGCCAGGACCAGGTGCGGGCGCCTGGCAGGTTGCTGCGCTCGGTAAGCCACGCCAGGGCCAGCGCCAGCGCAACACACAGCGGCACCGTTAACAGCACCAGCAAGCCGGTATTGATCAGCAGTTCGCCAACACGCGGACGCACAACCAACCGGTAAACGGTGTCCCATCCACTGTGCACAGCAACCCAGACCACGAAGCCCAGCGGCACCAGCGCGAACAGCGCCACCACCACTGCAGCGACGGCCACGAACGAAACCCGCCATCGCGGCGCGTTGTGCACCGACGGCAATGGAATCCGGATGGTGGCGGCAGTCACAGGATCAAGCCTTCACGGAAGACCTCTGGGTGAGAACGGTGGAATGGTGACGTGCATGGCAAAGGGACGCGCTGGCAGTGAATGCAGCTTACAGAATACCAGCCTGGATCATCAGGTCGGTAACCTTCTTGCTGTTGAGCCTGGACGGATCCACCTTCGGCGCCTGAAGGTCCGCCAATGGCACCAGATTGCGGTTGGACTCGACGCCCACGCCAACCGCGTACTCGAACGAATTTCCGTCGCGCAACACCTCTTGCCCACCGTTGCCTGTGACCCACTTCAAGAATGCCTGGGCCTGTGCAGGGTGTTTGCTGGTCGCCAGCACGCCGCCGCCCGAAATGCTCACGAAGGCACCCGGGTCCTGGTTGCGGAAGTAATACAGCTGGATGTTGCCGCTGTTCTCGCCAGTCTTGGCCTGATCACCGAAACGGTAGTAGTGGTAAATCACCGCGCCTTCGATCTCACCCGCGTTGACTGCCTTCATGGCCACGCTGTTGCCCTTGTAGAACTTGGCGTTTTCCTTCATGGCCTTGAGCCAGGCCCCGGTGGCTGCCTCGCCTTTGAGTTCAAGCATCGCGCTCACGATGGCCTGGAAGTCTGCGCCCGAGGGCGAAGCGCCCCAGCGGCCCTTCCACTCGGGTTTGGCCAGGTCCATGATCGACTTTGGCAATTGCTCGGGCTTGAGCTTGCCCTTGTTGTAGACGAACACCGTGCTGCGCGCAGCAATGCCGATCCAGTTGCCGTGCGACGGGCGGAA
>CAJDWO010000199.1_pt1 | contig 12406 bp, 8 predicted proteins | sample 7391601 | NCBI WGS metagenome assembly CAJDWO01 (sample SAMEA7055735, study PRJEB34461) | soil metagenome | biome: terrestrial ecosystem; feature: Peninsula; material: soil | place: Antarctica | collected 2016 | reverse complement strand
CGCGCCGACGCGCTCAATTTCAAGGCCGATCCACAACGCAGCGACGCCGATCGCCGGCAGGCCTTTTTGACGGCCTTGCGCGTCTCGCCACTGAGCCGTTTCGCCTTGTATCTGCTGCCCGACCGGCAAATCGCGGTGGATCCGAGCAAGCTGCTGGCGCACGATGCAGTGAACTTCCTTCCCGAACAACCCAACGACGAGCGGCGTTTCGTGCGCCTGCAAGCCGGTGAAACAGTTGCGCCATTGGCCGTGCTGGCGACCGCCGCGGACGAGCCAGACTACGGACTGGACATCAACCTGTGGGACGACAGCCCCAGCGCATGGGGCAAGACCTATGGGTTCGGGAACCTGCCCTTCGGCAATCCGACCTTGTACTTCTCGACCCAGGCGCCGTTTCACATGGGCTTCTATCAAGAAGACTGGTTGATCTACAAGGCAGCCCCGTTCATTCAGCGCACTTACCCGCTGCTGCGTATCGAGCAATACAGCAGCCTGGCTGCGCTGGCATTTCGCAGCGGCCATGCGTACTGGGGATGGCGCTTTTCCGGCCTGGCGATGCATTACATCCAGGACCTGACCCAGCCCTACCACTCGTCGCTGTCGCCGGGCGATTCGACGCTACAGCTGATTTTGACCAATACGATGGCCATGGTCGGGTTTCCAAAGCGGCGCGACGACCTGATCGTGTTGTTATCCAATCGCCACCTGGCACTCGAAAAATACCAGAACGAAGCCATGGTGGCCAATGCCCACGCCGGCGTCGACACCGCACTGGAAAACGCACTGCGTGAATTCAAGCTCGACGCCAGCTACCCGATCTGGAGCGTGCTGTATGCACGCGACACTGTTTCCCGCGAGGCGCATGACAGTGCTGTCCAGACCGTGCAGACCATTCTGGACACGATGCCTGCTGCCTATGTCTCGGACCCGTCGTTCGACTTTGGCGTGAAGGAGTCCGGCATCGACTTGCTGGAGGCGATCGACAAGCAGGGAGCCGGCCAACAGGCTGAACTCCAGGCGCAGGTCGCCGGTCTGCTCGCGCACCTGGGCGCGCACAGCCGCAATACCCTGCGCGGCATTTTGCGTGCCGCGCAGCCCTGAGGCGACCACCGCCGTCTAACGTATCCCGGCCGGTTCCATAGGGCCATCGGCGTCGCCCTCATGCGGCGCGTGCGCCTCGCGCATGCGCAGCGTCTGGGTTGGCAGCGCGATCCGCGCGCCGTGCTGCTGAATGATCTGGCCGATCTTGATCAGCACATCCTGTTTGACTTCCTGGTACTTCACCCATTGTGTGGTCTTTGCGAAGGCATAGACCATCAGGTCCAGCGACGAGGTGGCGAAGGTAGTGAAATTGACGATCACTGTCTGGGTCGCGTCAATCTCCGAGTGGTTTCGCAGCATGTCCCGGATATCGTCTGCCACCGCCGGAAGAACGGCGAAGTCTTCATAACGCAGTCCGATGGTCTCGTAAATGCGCCGATGACTCATGCGCGACGGGTTTTCAACCACGATGTTGGTGAAAACCGCGTTCGGCACGTAGATCGGGTTCTTGTTGAAGGCCCGGATCCGGGTATGGCGCCAGCTGATGTATTCAACCGTGCCCTCCAGGCTCTTGTCGGGCGAGCGGATCCAGTCCCCGACGGAGAATGGCCGATCAAGATAGATCGTCAGACCACCGAAGAAGTTGGCTAGCAGATCCTTGGCGGCAAAACCAACCGCGATGCCGCCCACACCACCAAGCGCCAGCAGTCCGGTGATCTGAAAACCGAGGGTCTGTGCCACCATCAGGATGGCCACGATCACGATCAGCAGCCGCGCCAGCTTGCCCAATGCATCAACCGTCGTGTGGTCAACCACCTCGCCGCGGCGCACACGCACATCGATGATGTTGTGGCCGACCTTGCCGATGAAACGCAGCAAGAACCATGCGGCGCAGACGATCAGCGCCACATCGCGCAAGGCCGTCGCTTCGACCAGGAAGGGTTCTTCGACCTGATGCTGGACGACCCGCGCCATCACGCTGGCGCCGATCACCCACATCGCCGCCAGCACCGGCCGACTGGCGGTCTGCACCAGCGCATCGTCCCAGACCGATGCGGTTCGCGCGGTGACCTTGGCGGCATTGCGCAACAAGACTTGGGCCAACTGATTCAACACGATCGTGACCAGCGCGATGGCGATCAAGGAAGCAACCCACAGTTCGATGCCGATGTACTGGCTGAGGAAGGCGCTCAAACGGTTCATGCGACCAACTGTAAGGCATGTGTCTGGCAGCGGAACCTGTTAAGGTGTGGCCCACTTGGCGTGGCTGCCGCCCGCGTGCGTACGCAAAGACCATGGTGCGAGGGATCCTGTATGCAGACTGACACAACCAGCGCGTCTGACAGCAACGCCGCTTCGGACACACCGCCCTGGTCCGGCCTGCCGGACGACTTGTCGGCGTTGCAGACGGCCGAGCGCGAGGCGATCGCGCTGCGCCGCAAACACCTGCTGGGCCTGGACGCAAAAGATACGCCGACGCTCGATGACACGGCGGCCTTGCAATTGCCACGGGTGGGCCTGGCATTGTCAGGTGGAGGCATCCGCAGCGCGACCTTTGCACTGGGCCTGATGCGCGCAATGGCGCACAACCCCGCACCGAACGTTGAGGCCACTACGCGTGCCGGACTGACGCAGGGCAGCCTGCTCGGGCGGCTGGACTACCTGTCGACGGTGTCCGGTGGCGGTTATATCGGCGCGATGTACGGCCGCCTGGTGGCGACCTACGGAATGCTGCGCGCGCAACAGCTGATGGCCTCCAGCAACTCACCGGTCCTGGGTTGGTTGCGTCGCAACGGCCGTTATCTGGCACCCGGTGGCTCGCGTGACATCGGCATGGCCATCGTCACCTATGTGCGGGCCTGGCTGGCGATCCACGCCGAGTTCATGTTTGCCTGCATCGCGCTGGGTCTGGTGGTGGTGTTGCCCCATCTGTTGCAACACAGCCTGCAGCTGCTCGACGCCAACGCCTGGGAGCCTTGGTACACCGCCTGGTGGGCGTTGTCGCTGGCCTGGTGGACGGCGCTGGCTCCGGGCCTGATCGCCGGTTATTGGGCCGCACGCGACGGACCCGACCCGAAGACCACCGGCTCGCGCCTGGGCTGGCGCGACCTGGTATTCGTGCTGGTAATTGCTTATGCCGGTTTCAGCCTGGTGCGCAGCCTGATTCTGAACGAGGCGCTTGACCCGATCCGGCATGGCCTGAGCTGGCCGGGCGCCGGCGCCTTGGCGCTGGTATCGATCGTTATTGGCCAGGTTGCAACCATGGCCTGGATGGCGTTCGACCGGACTCCCCATGCACTCAAGGTGGCACGTATCCGCAACCTGCTGACGCGCGCGCTGCGGTGGGTGATGGGCGCGACCCTGACCCTGGCCGGCATCGGCGCGCTGGACCGCATGAGCTGGTGGATTCTGGAGGAACTGCAGACCGGCAACCAGTGGTTGTGGAACGGCATCGGAGCCGGCAGTGTGCTGGTCGTGGTGCTGCGGGCACTGGTGCAACCGTTGCAGAAGATCGCATCCGAGAACACCATGCGCTCGCGCGAGTGGTTGCCGCGGCTACTCAATATCGCCAGCCTGTTTGGCATGCTGGCCCTGGTGATGGCCTGGCTGGTGTTGTTCCAGTGGTTCGTGTTTGCGCCCGAGACTTTCGCTGCCTTGCGTGATGTTCCAGCCTGGATGCGCGCAGCCATGTTGGCGGGGGCCTGGCTGGCCTGGATCCTGCTGTCAGCCGGCAATACGCAAATGGCCAACACATCGTCACTGCACAGCTTTTACCGTGCGCGGCTGGCGCGAGCTTACCTGGCAGTGGGCAACCTGAAGCGCAACCTCGCAGATTCCCATGGCGTGCGCGCAGATGTCACGCGCGTGATCGACGGTGACGACACCCGCTTGCAGCACTACCGCCCGGAGAGTCGTGGTGGCCCGATCCACTTGGTCAACACCTGCCTGAACCAGACCCGCGACGACAGCAGTGGCCTGTTCAACGCCGACCGCAAGGGTACGGCGGTCACCGCCAGCTGGCGCGGATTCGAGATCGGTGCGCGCGGCTTTGTGGCCCTGAAGGAAGGCCAGGATGCAGGCACTCTGGGTCGCTGGGTCGCAGTATCCGGCGCCGCTGCATCACCGGGCGCGGGCTCCTACACCTCGCGCGGCCTGGCGCTGCTGCTGTATTTCCTGGGTGTGCGCCTGGGGCACTGGATGCGCGCGCCCAAAGACATGGCCAACTTGCCGTGGCTCAGCCGTTGGTCATGGCGGCTGATCCCCAAGCCGATGATGCTCACCAGCGAAGCATCGGCAACCTTTTATGGTGTCGAGCGGCCCTGGTGGTACTTGTCCGATGGCGGCCATTTCGAGAACAGCGGCGTCTATGCGTTGCTCAAGCGCGAACTCGATTTCATCATTCTGTCCGACGCCGGTGCGGATGGCCAATACGAATTTGCCGACCTGGAAAACCTGGTGCGCAAGGCGCGAATCGATTTCGGCGCCGAGATCGAGTTCTATACCCGGGACGAAGCCGCCAAGCTGTTCGGCCAGCCGACCGACGAGATCACCATCCTGTCGCCGGAGGACATGGGCAATGTGCATTCCAGCCGCGGCGTGCTGCTGGCACGCATCCGCTACCGCGAGCGACCCGGCCCTGCCCTGCCCGATGGCCGAATCGGACCGGCGCTGCGGCCCGAAGGAACGCTGCTGGTGGTCAAACCCAATTTGCACGACGCGCTCGACCTCGACCTGCTCGCATATGCCCGCAACCACCCGAATTTTCCACACGACGCCACCGGCGACCAGTCTTTCGACGAGGCGCAGTGGGAGAGTTACCACCGTCTGTCTTTCGACGAGGCGCAGTGGGAGAGTTACCACCGTCTGGGTGAAGACTTCGGTCGCGTTTTGCGCGCAAGCTGGTTGGCGCAGTTGCCCGGATGGCAAAAGGCCGCGCGCCACAACATCCAGATCGCAGCACGTCTTGTGCCGGGAAGCGATGCCGCACCACAAGCCAGCCCGGAGCCGCTGTGGCGCCGCCATGCGCGCGCCGCCGCGATTGGCACCACCTTGGGTATCGGTGCCACCGGCACCCTGTTGCTATCACTGTGGCAGATGCAGGACCAGCTGCAACGCAACCGCGTCGACCAGCAAACCGAGGCACGGCAACTTTTCACCGACGTGTCCAAGGGTTTGCAGGATTTTGATGGCACCTGCCCGCAGGTGCCCGAACATGTGATCACGCAGGCCGCCATGTTGCTGGAGCTGCGTGCCAGCCCGTCGATGCGTCCGCTGGAGCAAGCCGGACTCGAACGCCTGGCGGCGCGTATCACCGACGAATGCGCGCAAGCGCCCGCGCCGAACAAGGCCTGCGGTATCAAATACCGGCGGGTGCAGGCCAGCCTGTGTACGCTGGTGCACAAACCAGCCAGTGTCGGCACCGCCTTGAGTTATTGGCACCCGGGTGTATCACCGGCCGAGCAATCGAGCGACAGCGAAGCAATTTTGCAGGCCGCGGCGGATCGATTCCCGATGCTGGGCAACCTGGTCCGATCCCAAGCTGCGCCACAGTCCGAGGCCACGGACATAGCGGGCGGTCCGGCGGCACTTCCTGTGCCGCCGGCGCCCAGTTCCGCCGATACGTCGTCCGGCACGACGATTGCCGCCGCACCGCCACTGCCCCTGCCACCAGGCATGACCGGCACTCTGGCTGCGGCACCCGCACCCCCCGCACCATCGGCAGCCACTGGTTTGCAGGCGTGCGCACGCGGCGACGTCAACAGCACGCTGTACATCCAGATCTACGACGAGGACTCCCGCCAGGCTGCAACCACCCTGCGGCAGTCATTGCTGGCCGATGGCACGGCGCCGCTGCTGGTCGCGCCGATCGACAACGTCGTGCGCAGCGCTGACCTGCGCCAGCAACGCCGTCCGGTCGCCTGGCCAAGCCCGACCCTGGTCATGCACGATCCGGCTGGCAGGGCCTGTGCACAAGCGATTGCCAACCAGATCGGCGCACCGTGGGTGACACCGGCGAATGGGCAATCGGTGCGCTTGCGCGAACTGCCTGCGTCACTCAAGCCGCGGCCGGGCGTGATCGAGCTATGGTTGCCACCGCTGGACAACACGACAGCGGAGGCGAAATCCCCACGCTGAAAGTCTCAGCCCAGGACGAGCCAGATATCCAAGTCGTTGAGCGCCAGGCCCCCACGTCCCATGCTCAGCCCATGACCTTGCTCGGCAACCAGGTCGCCAGCTCAGGGAACACGCTCAGGATCACGATCGCCAGAATCATGCAGCACATGAAGGGAAACGCGCCTTTGAGAATGGTATGCAGCCGCACATCCGGTGTAATGCTGTTGATCACGAACAGGTTCAATCCCACCGGTGGCGTGATCAGGCCCAGCTCCATGTTGATGGTCAGGATGACACCAAACCAGATCGGATCGAACCCCGCTGCGGTGATGACCGGCATCAGGATCGGCGTGGTCATCAGAATGATCGCCGCGGGCGGCAGAAAACAACCGGCCACCAGCAGCAACAGGTTGATCGCGCCCAGCACGATCCAGCGGTTGACCTGCAACTCGCCAATTGTTTGTGCCAGCGACTGGGTGACCTGCAGCGACGACATCATGTAGCCGAACAGGATCGAGGTACCGATGATCATCAGCAACATGCCCGATTCGCGCAAGCCGTCGCGCAGGATCACCCACAGATCCATCGGACGCCAGACGCGGTAGATCACCATCACCATCAGCAAACACAACATCGCGCCCACACCGGCCGCCTCCGACGGTGTGGCAATGCCACCATAAAGCGCGTACACCACACCCACGATCACTGCGATGAACGGCAGCAGTCTGGGCAGCAGTTCGAATTTTTCCTTGAGCGAGTAGATGCGGTCTTCGTCCACCAGCTTGGTGCCGCGTTTCCAGCTCAGGAACAATGCCCAGGCCATGAACAAGCCGGTCAGCAGCAGGCCCGGGATGATGCCGGCGATGAACAACCGGCCGATCGAGGTCTCGGACGCGATGCCGTACAGGATCATCGTGATGGAAGGCGGGATCAGGATCCCCAACGTACCGCCAGCTGCGATGGCGCCGGTGGCCAGGTCGGCGTCATAACCCCGTTTGCGCATCTCGGGGATGCCCATCTTGCCGATCGCCGCGCAGGTCGCCGGCGACGAACCGGTGAGCGCCGAAAACAGCGCACAGGCACCAATATTGGAGATCACCAACGAACCCGGAATCCGGTGCAACCAGCGTGACAGGGCTTCATACAGGTCACTGCCGGCGCGCGACGATGCCACTGCCGCGCCCATGATGACGAACATCGGCAACGACACCAGCGTGAAATCGGACAGGCCGCCGAAGATGGTTTCCGGCATGAAATGCACACTGGTCCAGCCGTCGAAAACGACCATGAACAACAGCGCCACTGCACCCAGGCCAAACGCGATCGGCAATCCGGTCGCCAACAGGGCAGTGGTCACGACAAAGATCAGCAACCCGATGACCAGGGGGCTCACAAGGTAACCTCCGCATCATGCACTGCGGCGCTGTGCGCATTGGGAGCAGCCCGGCGGCTCACGGCACGTGCATCCGTGCAACGCAACGCGGCGTTCGCCTTGCAGACGCCCCCAAGCCTCACAAGGTATCCTCCGCCGACAGACCAAATGGCAACGCCTGGTGGGTCAGGACCATCACGATGTCGGCCAGAAACTGCAGGCACAACAGGCCCAATCCGACAGGCACCGAGAGATAAGGGATCCACATGCGGGCCTTCCAGATCGATGATGTGGTCTGGCCGGATTGCCATGATTCCCACCACCAGGGAATCGACGCATACAGGAAAAATCCACAAAACATCAGGGCCACCAGATGCCCCACGACAAACAACCAGCGCCGCGCCGGGTTCTGCAACATCAGCGGCACAACATCGACGGCCACATGTCCGCGGGTGAGCAGGATATACGGCGCGCCAATGAAGGTGGCTGAAACCAGACCGAAGGTCACGAACTCGGTTTGCCAGATCGACGAATGCCCAAGCACCGCACGCACAAAGACCATCTGGCAGATGACCCCGATCGAGAGCAGGATCATCGCCGCGGCCACCACGCCGAACAGGCGTGACAGCCCGTGCACCGCGACCACCCATGCGGGCAGCCGCCCTGCACTACTTGACACTCAATGCCTTCTCGATCAGCTCCTTGCCGCCGGGCACCTTGTCGGCGAAGGCCTTGTAGGAAGTCTTCTGGGCCACTGCCCTCCAGGCATCGGCCTCGGCGTCGGTCAGCGTGATGACCTCAACGTTGTTCTTCTTGAAGACATCGACCATGTTGTCGTCGAGTTTCTTGGATTCCGATTCGAAAAAGGCTTCGGCCTTCTTGGACGCTGCGTTCAAGGCTGTCTTCTGGGCGTCATTGAGTTTGTCCCAGCTCTTCATGGAGATCAGCACCGGCTCGTACATGAACCACAAGGCGTTGTCGCCAGGCGCAGTGACACACTTGAGTTGCTCGTACAACCGGAAAGACACGAAACTGCCGGTCGAGGTGTCGGTGGCCTGTATCACGCCTTGTTGCAAGGCGTTGTAGACCTCATTTGACGGAATCGACACGATCGAGGCGCCAGCGCCAGCCCACATCTGCGCAAAGGTGGATCCGGCCGAACGCACCTTGAGCCCGGCGGCATCTTCCGGCTTGCGGATGCATTTGTCCTTGGAGCCGAAAGCGCCGGCCAGCCAAGCGTCGGCGAGCACATGCGCACCGCCCTGCTCGATGATGGCCTTGATGTCCTTCATGAAGGGCGAGTCGTTCATGCGCTGCGCATGGGCATGGCCCTTGACCAGCCCCGGCATCAGCGTGGCGCCGAACTGCGGATGAAAACCCGAGGCGTAATCGAGCGGAAACGAGGCCATGTCGATCTGGCCGGTCTGCATCGCCTTCCACTGTTCCTGCGCCTTGACCAGACTTGATCCCGGAAACACCTTAATCTCCAGCCCCACCTTGGCGGCAGCCACTTCGCGCGCGATGATCTGGACCATCTCGTCGCGCACATCGCCCTTGCCGCCCGGAAACTGGTGCGACGCCTTGAGCGTGAGCGACGCACCGATGGTTGACCAATAATCCGACCTTGCGTGTTAGCTGTCATGCCTGACTCCTTCGATGTGTTGCCACGATGAACCAATAGGAACACTCTGCGGCCGAACGCGTCGTACGAATCCGAGTGTCCACGGGGAAAAATCATTCTATGTTCAGGTGCCGTGGTGGCAGGACACCACACACTGGGGTATACCCTGCCATCGGCAGCTCAGATTGATGCCGGTGATCGGCCCATGATTTTGCTCGGAAATCACCGAGCGCAGCCGCCAAGCCGTACGCGGCTGACTACTTCCGACGTTGGCGCACGCCCAGCGTCAGCAGCGACATGGCCAGCGCGCTCGCGGCGCACAGACCGATACCCGCGACCATCGGCAGCGCGCTGCCGTCGACAAACAAACCAACCAGAGCCATGACGGCGGCACCCACCAGGAATTGCGTGGTTCCCATCAGGGCCGATGCAGTGCCGGCGATGCTGCCATGGCGATCGAGCGCCAACACGGCCGTGGTCGGCATCACCAGACCCAGGAAGCCGAAACCGATGAACAACAAGACCAGCAGCACGAACAGCCGATCGACACCTGCGACCGTGAGCAACAGCAGCAGCACCATGGTGATGGCAAATCCCGCCACGGCGCGTTGCACCAGGGGTCCCAAGCCCATCCGTTTGCTCAGACGTCCCGTCAACTGCGCACAACCGATGAACGACGCGGCATTGGCGGAAAACGCAATCCCGAACTGACGTGGCGTCAGGCCAAAATGCTCAATTAGCACGAACGGCGAGTTCGCCAGATAGGTGAAAAAACTCGACACACCAAATGCGCCAATCAGTACCAGCCCCAGGAAGTGGTAGTCACGCAGCAAGATCCGATACGCCGCAAAGACGCTTGCCACACTGCTTTCGGTGCGCTGCGACGCTGGTCGGGTCTCTTGAAGCCCAAAGGCCACCAACACCAGGCCCGCCAACGCCAACACGACAATGGCCCAGAACACGCTGCGCCAACCGAACCATTCGGTCATCACACTGCCAGCCAGCGGCGCCAGAATGGGTGACACGCTGAAAACCAGCATCAACAAGGCCATCAGCCGCGCGGCAGCATGACCGGTGTGCAAGTCGCGCACGACGGCACGCGGAACCACGACTCCGGCGCAGGCGCCCAAACCCTGCAAAAAGCGAAACACCACCAACGTCCCGATGTCACCTGACAACGCGCAGCCGACGCTACCCGCCGCAAACAACGCAAGGCCAAAATACAAGGGCGCCTTGCGCCCGACCATGTCGGACACCGGGCCGTAAACGAGTTGCCCGGCACCCATTGCAATGAAGAACGCCATCAGGCTGGCCTGGACCTGCGTTGTGGTTGCGCCAAGACTGAGCCCGATGGCCGGCAAAGCCGGCAAATACATATCGGTGGCGAACGGCCCCACCGCCGAGAGCAGCCCCAGAACCAGGGCCACGCGCAAAAAAGAATGATTCATCAATAGAGGAGTTGCCAGGATGCCGGGTGTTGCCTACACCAAGAAAGGCAGGCGCGGTGGCACGACGCCCCAAGCATACCGAAGTTGCGGTCGCCCTGGCTTTGTTGACGCTGCCGATGCTGCCCTACTGGGTGGCTTGTGTATCAGATGCCAGCGACGGGGTTTTGCGCGCTTGCGGCAAAGACGCCAGAGTTTGGTCGTAGACTCGTCGCCATTGCATCCGACCCATCGATTACTGCACCATGCCTTCTTCGTCGCCAATCATCCGCACCCTGCCCCTGGGTTTTCGCTGGACCACCATCGACCCTTTCCTGTTCTGTGCCTACCAAAACGACAGTTATCCGCGCGGCAATGACGCACTTGGGCCAGACACGTCGCTGGCTGGCCGCGACATAGGTCAAGACTTTGCGGGCATAGATGGCTGGCGCATGTACCACGGCAGTACGGTTCCGGGTTTTCCTGCCCATCCGCACCGCGGATTTGAAACCGTCACCATCGTGCGCGAAGGGCTGATAGACCATTCGGATTCATTGGGAGCATCGGCCCGTTTCGGTGGTGGCGACGTGCAGTGGTTGACCGCGGGCCGGGGCATCGTGCACGCCGAGATGTTTCCGCTGCTCTCGCGCGAACATTGCAATCGGCACGAGTTGTTCCAGATCTGGCTCAACTTGCCGGCCAGCCACAAGATGGCTGATCCGCACTTCAAGATGTTCTGGTCAGAGCAAGTACCGCATCACGATTTCCGAGATGCCGCGGGGGCCATTACCACCTTGACCTGCATCGCCGGTCAACTCCGTGGCGCGGGTGACAAGCTGCCGCCGACACCCCCACCCGACTCCTGGGCATCCCAAGCACAATCCGACGTCGCGATCTGGACCATCGCCATGGCGCCGGGCGCACGTTGGACACTGCCAGCAGCTGTTGGGGCGAGCACCCAGCGTTGCCTGTATTTCTTCGAAGGCACTGAGTTGTCGATCGATGGCCAGCCCCAGACTGATCACACCGGCCTCCATCTGCACTGCGACCGCGACCTCGAACTGCACAACGGTCCAGTACCGGCGCAACTGCTGGTGCTGCAGGGCAAACCGATCGCCGAAACCGTTGCCCAGTATGGCCCGTTCGTAATGAATTCCCAGGCTGAAATCCATCAGGCCCTTGCCGACTACGAGCGCACCCGTTTCGGTGGCTGGCCCTGGCCGAATGATGCACCCGTGCATGGCAAGGAGCCGCGGCGTTTTGCCACGCATTCCGATGGCCGCTGCGAACGGCTCAGAATGCAACCCGTTACTGACGAAGTAGACACCAATGATTCTTGAGCTCGCCGACATCCGTATCCACGCCGGCCAGAATGCCGCCTTCGAAGAAGCGATCCAGCGCGGCCTGGCCACCGTGATCCGTCAGGCCAAGGGGTTCACGGGTTTCAAGATCAATCGCGGAATTGAAAGCCCGGAGCGTTATATCTTGCAGATATTCTGGGAGTCTCTGGAAGACCATAACGTTGGCTTTCGAGAGTCACCGCAATTCGCACAATGGCGCGCCATCGTGGGTCCGTTTTTCGCCGGACCGCCGACCGTGGAGCATTTCAACCTGGTCGCACGATCAGCGTAACGCCTTCCCCCAAACCTTCACGGGCATCAGATGCATTATGTTTTTCCTCCGGCGGCGCCGGTTTCAGTACCAGTGCTGGGTCAGGACGCACAGTTCCCAGTTCATCGCATCTATTGTGTCGGCCGCAATTATGAGGAACACGCCAAGGAGATGGGTTTCACCGGTCGCGAACCGCCCTTTTTTTTCCTCAAGCCCGCCGAC
>CAJDWO010000104.1_pt1 | contig 12409 bp, 10 predicted proteins | sample 7391601 | NCBI WGS metagenome assembly CAJDWO01 (sample SAMEA7055735, study PRJEB34461) | soil metagenome | biome: terrestrial ecosystem; feature: Peninsula; material: soil | place: Antarctica | collected 2016 | reverse complement strand
CAGTGGCGACAACCTCTACAACATCATGCCGCTCAACGCCAAACTGGCCGTGGTGCAACAGCTTGGTGGCTGGACCGGGACCGTCGAGTGGCACATGGTCGCGGAGAAGAGAAACGTTTCGGCTGTCCGCAACGAGATGAAGACCGCCGGCTACGGCCTCATCAATCTGCGCGGCAGCTACGAGTGGAAGCAGGTGCGACTCGACATCGGCATCGACAACGTGCTGGACAAGTTCTATCACCACCCGCTCGGCGGCGCCTATGTCGGTCAGGGTGCGACCATGGGTATGGCCGTTCCATGGGGTACCCGGGTGCCTGGCATGGGCCGTTCGCTCTACGCGGGCGTGACCGTCAAGTTCTGAGCCGGGCAAGCCGTCTGCGGAAGCCGCGAATGCTGGCTTCCGCAGAAGGTGGCCTTACCCTGGGCGTCGCCACGGCGTCAGTCCGTGCCCGGCACCCACCCCTTAACTTGAAAAGAAATCGGAACCCCTGTTCGATGCACTCGAATACCCTGCCAAGGGCATCGAGTCAGCCCCAGAAACGGTTTGAGAATCAAACCGATAACTATCCACTAAATTGGGTCAACTCCAGTGCTGGCAACGCCAAAAAGGCGGAGAAGATCGAGGCTTTGTATTCTAATCTTCGTGAGTGAGAACAGTGCCGTGGCCGCGTCCCCCAATCTCATGAGTTTGGGCACCAATGCAGAGGTACATTGCCGCAGGAAATGCCCCCCAGCACGCACGAGTTCTCAGGCCACGGCTTTTTTCTGCAGGCTACCCCAGATTGTCCAGATCATCAAACCCGCGCATACGGCGAGCGCCACGGCGGTGATGGGCCGCTCGACGAACACGCTGAAGCTACCGCGTGAAAGCAGCAGCGTGCGGCGGAAGTTCTCTTCGAGCATCGGGCCGAGGATCAGACCCAGGAGCACCGGCACCACTTCAAGCCGCAGCAACGCCATCAGGTAGCCCACGATACCAAAGGCCAGCAGGATCCACACATCGAACGTGTTGTTGTTGGTGCTGTAGACGCCGATGCAGGTGAACAGCACGATGGTCGGGAACATCAGGTGGTAGGGGATGGAGAGCAGTTTGACCCACATGCCGATCAGCGGGATGTTCAGGATCACCAGGAAGACGTTGCCGATGAAGAAGCTGACGATCAAGCCCCAGAACAGTTCTGGGTGGCTGGTAAGCACCTGTGGTCCAGGCTGGATACCCTGGATCGTCAACGCGCCTAGCATCAGCGCCATGATGGCATCGCCGGGAATGCCGAGCGTCAGGGTCGGAATGAACGCGGTACCCACGCCCGCGTTGTTGCAGGCCTCGGGCCCTGCAATGCCTTCGATTGCACCCGTGCCGAACTGTTCCGGGTGCTTGGAAATGCGCTTCTCCATCGAGTAAGACAGAAAGGTTGCCATGCCGCCACTCGTGCCTGGCAGCGCTCCAAAGAAAGCGCCCAGACCCGAACCGCGCAACATCGGCCCGAAGGAGCGGCGCCAGTCCTCGCGTGTCGGCATCTGGTCGCGCAGAGAAAAGCTTTGTTCTTCAGGCGTTACGCGCGAAGTGTTGGCACTCTTGATCACCTCAACGATGGCAAACAGGCCCATGGCCATGGCCACCAGGCTGATGCCGTCGGCTAGTTCCGGAATGTCGAACGCAAAGCGCGCGACGCCGCTGTTGACGTCGGTGCCGATCACGCCGAGGATGAGACCGAAGAACACCATGGCTACGCCCTTGATGGGTGAGCCTTGTCCCACGGTCGAAGCCGCGATCAAGCCCAGCAGCATCAGCGCGCAGTATTCCGAAGGCCCGAAATTCAGCGCCCAGTTCGAAAGAATCGGGGCGAACAACATCAGCAGTGTGATGCCCACGAGCGAGCCCCAGAACGAGGCCACACACTTCATGAACAGGGCGATGCCCCCTCGTCCTTGCTTGGCCATCGGGAAGCCATCGAGCACGTCGACCGCCGCCGCGGCGTGCCCCGGCACGCCCAGCAAGATCGAGCAGGTGCCGCCACCGTAGTCGGCGCCGAAGTACACCCCGGCCAGCATGATGATCGCGCCGGTCGCTGGCAGGTGGTAGGTAATGGGCAGTAGCAGCGAGATCGCGATCAGCGAACCCAGGCCCGGCAACACTCCGACCAAGGTCCCCAGGAAGACACCGACAAAACAGTACCAGAGGTTGCTGAGCGTCACTGCCTCGTGAATGCCGATGGAGAGATTGGCAGCAAAGAGGGAGAAGAAGTCCATGGCTCAGAACTCCCACGCAAAGGCTGGCAGGGTCATTTGCAGACCGAAAGAAAAGACCAGCCAGGCAATGACCGACAAAGACACACCGAGCAGCAAAGCTCGACCAGGCTTGAAGCTGTTGCTTCCGGCTGCAGTGACGATGACGCTGATGATGGTCGTGGGGATCAGGCCAATGCGCGTGATCAACACGGCGAACAGCCCCACCGCGACGATTACGGCGATGAACGGTCGCGGCGTGAACGGTGGGGGAGTAAGAATGTGCACAACTGCTCGGAACGAGAGCAATGCAACGACAAGACCGAAGAAGGCCAGGATCCAACCTAGCATGGTGGGGAAGTAGCCCGGTCCCATGCTCGCGGCACTCCCCATCCGGTAGTGGCTGGACGCGTACAGCGCGACAAAGACGCCCAGGGCGATCATGGCAAGACCTGCGATCAAGTCGCGAATATCAGGTTTCATCAGCGGGCAAGTCACCGGTATAGATAGAACGGCGCTCGAAATTTGAAAGCGATGGAAGACGGACGCTTTGAACGGTCCCACGGATTTGCGTATGCAATCGTTGACTTTAGCATTCACTCCACCGCGTCGCTGAAGCGCCCTTGCGGCACAGCCCCTTGACCGGCATCCCGGCCTCGGCCTCTTTGATGAACCCGATGATCTGCTCTTCGGTAAATCTGCTTCTCTTCCTATCCGTCATTCTCCTGGTTGACGGATTCCACGAACCTTGACTTGGTACGGTAGGACGGGATGATTGATTCCAGATGGTAAAAAAAGTTATGTATACCAGAGTTGATATTTATCACCGCTTGTGTATGCCGTGCGATGCTGATTAACAGCATGCAGTACTCTAATCTCATTCATCGAAATCCTGGGTGTTGCGCTTCACTTTTCAATTCGCCCTCTTATGGAAAAAAGGTACGGAGAAATGAATATGCAAAAAGTTTTGATATATGTGACACCGATCGCACTGGCTGTGGCATTGGTGGCAACTAGTGCGTCGGCCGAGTCGACCATTGGGACGATTAATCCGACCACTCAGTTGCTCGCTAACAGCTGCGCGGTCTGCCACGGCACCGATGGAAACAGCCCGGGAGCCATCGGCAAACTTGCCAACATGAAAGCCGACAAGTTTCTCGCGAAGATGAAAAGGTACAAGTATGAAGAGGGCAAGGGCCGCATCATGCGACCGATCGTCCGAGGCATCTCGGACGATCAGATCCAGGCTCTGGCCGACTATTTCCAGGCCATTAACCGCTAAGGAAAATCATCATGAAATTTTCGCGTAGATCATTCAACTCGGCAGTTTTTGCGGGAACTCTTGGCGGTCTGGCTGTTCCGGCTCAACTATTTGCTCAGCAGGCAGGAGCACACGGGCGTGTCGTCATCGTTGGCGGCGGATTTGGCGGTGCGACATGTGCCAAGTATCTTCGCCGTGCCAATCCCAATCTCGATATCACCTTGGTCGAGCAAAATCCCCGCTATGTCAGTGGGCCCTTTAGCAATACGGTGATAGCAGGCATAAACCCGCTATCGGCCACGACAGTGGACTATGCCGGCTTGCGAGACCGCTACAAGATTAATGTCGTCGCCGACAAGGCAATCGGGATCGATGCGGGCAAGTCGTCCATCAGCCTCGCGAAAGGCGGCGGCCTGAGTTACGACCGACTGGTTCTGTCACCCGGCATCGAAATTCGATTTGATGCGATCGATGGCTACAACGAAGCAGCCACCGAGGCCATGCCTCATGCTTGGAAAACCACCGGGTCGCAAACCGCACTCTTGCGCAATCAGCTCGTATCGATGAAAGATGGTGGCACAGTGATAGTCGCCATTCCGCCGTTGCCCTTTCGGTGCCCGCCCGGTCCGTACGAACGTGTCAGTCTGATCGCGCATTACCTCAAGCTGTCCAAGCCTCGTTCCAAGGTGTTGATCCTCGACGCCAACGACCGTTTCGCAAAACAGCCCTTATTTGAAGAAGGTTGGGCGCGCCTCTATCCCGGCATGATAGAGCGCATCCACGGCGCGGATGCCGGACGCGTGACGGGCGTTGATGTTGGTGAACTCGCGCTAATCCTCGCGGATGGCAGCAGGCACCGCGGCAATGTCGTCAATCTCATCCCACCGCAAAAGGCCGGCAGCATCGCGCAAACAGCCGGGCTGACAGACGATACCGGTTGGTGCCCTACTGATCCGGTCTCGTTGCTCGCGCGCGGACAGAAAAATATCCATGTGATCGGCGACTCTGCATCGACCGGCCTGCCGAAATCCGCCACGATCGCTAGCAACGAAGCTAAGGTCTGCGCCGCAGCGATCGGAGCACTGATGGCAGGTGAACCGGTCGGCCCTCCCTTATATACCAACGCCTGTTACAGCCTTCTCGCACCCGAATACGGTATCTCCGTGGCGACGATGTACGAGGTCAAGGAAGGCAAGATCGCGCAAATTGCGAACGCAAACGGGACAAGCCCGCTGGGAGCCGACGAGAAGTATCGCTCCAAGGAGGCAAAAGACGCGCGCGGATGGTACGCGAGCATCGTTGCAGACTCCTTTGGCTGACAGCTTAGGCTTATTGCATTCACAGGAAAAATACTGGAGTTGAAGTTGACTCGGTCACGGACGTGCCATCGCGTCACCCATCACTTGATCGCAGACTGAACCGGCGTCCTCCCCCCGCTACCAATTAGATAGCGGGGTTTCCTTATATTACTTGGGGTGGCTGATGGGGCTCGAACCCACGACAACAGGAATCACAATCCTGGACTCTACCAACTGAGCTACAGCCACCGTGTGCCGCAGATTATAGCCTTCCAACCACCACGCGAAACCCTCATTGTCCCGGTGCCAGCGCATCGGGCTGGGGTACGTCGATCCGGGCCTTGTACCGCTCCTTGAGCATCTCGTAATAGGCCTGGTTTTCAGCCGTGGCCCACAGCTGCCCAACCTGCGCACGTGCCTGCTTGGCTGCGGCGTCATCAGGCGCTGTATGGCTTACGATGCGTTTGACATTGAGCACCGCATAACCGTCGGCGCCCAGATCAACACCCACCTGCGCGGGTAAAGCGGCCGGGTCGGCGCGCAGAGCCGAATCGAGCACCTGGGGCACGAGTCCTTCTGGCTTGTCACGCGCCACAATCACGGCGGGGGCCGAATCAGCCTGTGCAGGTTTGCTCTTCCATTGTGCGAGCCGGGCCTCACCATCCTTGCGGGCGAGTTCGGCAGCTTGGGTCGCGACCAGCTTTTCGCGCACCGACGTCCTGACCTCAGCCAACGGCAAGGTGTGAGCCGGCGAATGCGACACGACCCTTCCGGAAGCCAGTTGGCTCGAACCGACATCAACCGCTTCGGTATTGCGCTTATTCTTGATTGCATCATCGCTGAACAAAGCAGCCAGGAAATTTGCATTGGCCAGTGGCCCTTGTGCGTCCTTGGCCGGAACCCGAGGAACGTGGCTGGCGGTCTTGATCTCGAGCTTGAGCTTGTCGGACACCGGCTTAAGGCTGTCGGACTGTTCATAAACGGTATTGGTGAATGACTCCGCGGCTTCGGAGAATTTGCGTTGGGCCTGCTGGGTCTTGAGGTCTGCCTCGATGCTGGCCCGCAGGTCTTCAAAGCTCAGTGGCTTGGGCGATTTGATATCTGTCAGCTTGATGATGTGGTAACCGAAATCGGATTCCACCAGATCACTGATTTCGCCCTTCTTCATCGAAAATGCCGCGTCTTCGAACGGCTTGACCATGGCACCGCGCTCAAAGAAGTCCAGATCACCACCGGAGGCAGCTGATCCGGGATCCTGCGAATTCTTCTTGGCAATGGCTTCGAACTCCGACGGATTCTTGCGTACCTCGGCCAACAGTTCCTCGGCGCGGGCCTTGGCCTTGTCGCGCTCTGCCTGGGGCGCATCCTTGGGAACGGTGATCAGGATGTGGCTGGCGCGCCGCTCCTCCTTGCCACTGAGTCGTTCGACGTTCTGATCGTAGTAGGACTTCAGGTCCTGCTCGCTGATGATGATGGATTTCTTCACGCTGTCGAGGTCGAGCACCACGTATTCGATTGACACCGATTCGGGCTCCTCGAACAGTTGCGGATGGCCCTTGTAATAAGCCTCAACCTCGGCCTCGGTTGGCGACACCTTGGACAGGTAATCACTGGTCGGAAAACGCGCGACCTGCACTTCGCGCTTCTCGAAAAATGCAGCCAGGGCCACGTTGGCGATCGCCTCCGGTTCGAACGCGGTGGATAACACGCCGGCCTCGACCTGACGCAACGATAGGTCGCGGCGCACGCGCGCTTCGAAGCCCTCTGGTGTGAGCCCCTGGCTCGCGGCCAGCTGGCGGTAACGCTCCATGTCGAGTTTGCCATCGGGCCCCCGCAACGCGGCAATGGTCGGGTTGCGCTGCAGCTCCTGTGCCAACCGGGCATTGCTGGTAGTGAGGTGTTCGGTTTCGGCGGCCAGTGCAAGCACCCGTTCACGCACCAGGCGCTCGAGCGAGGCATAGCGTGCGACCGGAGAATCGAGCAGCTTGGGATCGATGTTGGGGATCGATGCGCGCAAACGCTCGGAATCATTGCGATGCGCAAAGTCCCACTCGGCCTGGGTGATGTCTTGCCCGGCAACTGACGCCACCTTGGCATTGTTGTCGTTGAACCGGCCGTATCCGTCGAGGCCCATCAACACGAAAGCCGGAATGATCAGCAAGAACATCACGAGCATCATGAACTTGGTGTGCTTGCGAACAAGATCGAACATGCGCTTCTACTCCATGAATACGGACCCGCACAACCTTGCCTTATGCAAGTGCCGGCCAGATCAACAAAAAAGGCGAACAACGTGTTCGCCTTTGTCCGTGTGGTGGGTCCTGACGGGCTCGAACCGCCGACCTACGCCTTGTAAGGGCGCCGCTCTACCAACTGAGCTAAGAACCCCACTGCAATCAACAACCTCAGTTCAACGCATCTTTCAATGCCTTGCCTGGGCGAAACTTTGGAACCTTGGCAGCCTTGATTTTAATCGCTGCGCCGGTACGGGGATTGCGACCGGTCCGCGCCGCACGTTTACCGACGGCAAAGGTGCCAAATCCAACCAAAGACACCGAGCCACCCTTTTTCAAGGTGGTCTTCACGGCACCGATCGTGGACTCCAGAGCGCGGGTGGCAGCGGCCTTCGAAATGTCGGCATGCTTGGCGATATGTTCAATCAACTCTGTCTTGTTCACAAAGAACCTCTCGGATGGAAGCGAGGACGGGGGCAAGTTGTCTCGCGAAAATTGTGACACCACGCAAGCCGGGGTCGGTCAGGTGATGGGCTTAGCCGCACGGGAAACCATCGATCTGGCTTACAGATATCGAAGTGCGTGCGGCTACGACTGATTAGAGCGACGGACTTCAAGTGTGTCAACCTGCCGGACGGCAAACTTCGGTGCGGAGGCGCATTCTATTCGGTAAACGTGTCAACCCCGCATGGCCTGTTCAATTGCGCGCCCCAGATCGGATGTCGTGGCAGTGCCACCGATGTCGGGCGTGCGCGGCGCGCCACTGTCGGGCGCCAGCACGCGCTCGATCGCCGCCAACACCGCGTCATGGGCGGCGCGATGGCCAAGAAAATCCAGCATCATCGCGCCGCACCAGATCTGACCGATCGGATTGGCAATACTTTTTCCGGCAATATCGGGCGCCGATCCATGCACCGGCTCGAACAAGGACGGACAGGCGCGGGTCGGGTTCAGGTTCGCGCTGGGCGCAATGCCGATGGTGCCGGTACATGCCGGCCCCAGGTCGCTGAGGATGTCCCCAAAAAGGTTGCTGGCCACAACCACGTCGAAGAAGTCCGGACGCTGTACGAAATGGGCGGTCAGGATGTCGATGTGGAACTTGTCGACCGTGACATCGGGATACTCCTGCGCCATCAGCGAGACGCGTTCGTCCCAGTAGGGCATGGTGATCGCGATGCCATTGGACTTGGTGGCGCTGGTCAGGTGTCTTTTGGGACGCGAACGCGCCAGGTCGAACGCAAAACGCAGCACCCGATCCACGCCGATACGGGACATGACCGTCTCCTGCATCACGATCTCGCGTTCGGTGCCCGCGAACATGCGCCCGCCTATGCTGGAGTATTCGCCCTCGGTGTTCTCGCGCACGATGTGCATGTCGATCTCACCCGGTGCGCGCCGACTGCCGTCGCGGCGTACGACCGGCGCAATGATGCCGGGCATCAGGCGCGCCGGTCGCAGGTTGATGTACTGGTCGAACTCGCGGCGAAACAGCAACAACGAGCCCCACAAAGACACATGGTCAGCGATCTTGTCGGGCCAACCGACCGCGCCAAAATAGATCGCATCATGGCCACCGATCTGGTCTTTCCAGTCGTCGGGCAACATGCGGCCGTGCCGCTCGTAGTAATCCCAGTTGGAGAAGTCGAAATGGTCGAACTGCAGGTCGATTCCAAATTGGCTCGCTGCGGCTTCCATCACACGAATGCCCTCGGGCATCACCTCCTTGCCAATGCCGTCGCCGGCGATCACTGCAATCCGCTTTTTCCCCATGTCATCACTCCTTGTCTCGATGGATGCATTGTGGCGGCACGAACACCCACCGCGTCCCCGGGTGATTCGGCGCACATGAGGGTGCGCCGATGCGCGGTCGTACCGGGCAGTGGCGCTCGCATGACTTGCAGACGAACGGGTCGCCCCTCATGCCCGCGTACGAACAACCAGACCCACGCCCAACGCCGTAATGGCCATCCCGATTACGGTAAACGCGGTGATCGGTTCACCGAACAAAACCCAGGCCATCATCGCTGCGGTCGGCGGAACCAGATAGAAAAGGCTGGTGACCGATGTCGCGGCGCCTCGCTGGATCAACAGGTACAACAAGGAGCTGCCACCGAGCGTCAACACCAGCACCGACCAGGCCATGGCACCCATCGACTCGCCGTTCCAGACCATGGACTCGGTTTCCAGCAGGGCCAGTGGCAGCGTAACGACGAAGGCCGCCGACAACTGGATTGCATTGGCCGTGCGTACGTCGCACGGCGCGACAAAACGCTTCTGGTACAGGGTCCCAACCGTGATCGACAACAGCGCCACCAGCACCAGCGTCAGGTTCAGCAGGTCGACATGGTCCTGCGCGCTGCCGGCGCCAAATTTGCCCGACACCACCAGAACCAGTCCCGCCAAGCCCAGAAGCAGGCCGGCCCATTGGCGAGCATGCACCCGCGTTCCGAAGGCCGATAACCAGACAGCAGTGAGAACCGGCTGCAAACCGACCACCAGAGCCGACACGCCCGATCCCATGCCAGCCTTGATGGCCGCCCAGACGCCACCGAGGTAACCGGCATGGATCAATATGCCAGTGACCGCCAGATGCCGCCACTGCACGCGGCTCTGCGGCCAACGCGATCCAGTCAGCCAGATCCAGGGCAGGAAACACAACACCGACAAGGCATACCGCGTCGCCAGAAAGTGCATCGGCGGGCCATTGAGCATGCCATAACGCGCGACGATGAATCCGGTGCTCCATATCAGCACAAACACCGCCGGCATCAGGCGCACGAAGGAATCACCCTGATTGTTGCCACTCATGGCGTGTACCGGGCCCAACCACCCCTGGCAAGCGTCATTTCACCCGGGCCCGGATCTCCGGCACGGCCTTCTTGAGGTAATACCCCATCGACCAGACCGTCAGGAAAGCAGCAATCCAGATCAACCACAGGCCCCAGACCCGGGTGTCGATGAGGCCGAACAAGATACCGTCGTACAGCAAGAACGGGATCGCCACCATTTGGCTGACGGTCTTGAGCTTGCCGATCATGTGCACCGCCACACTCCTGGAGGCACCGATCTGGGCCATCCATTCGCGTAACGCCGAGATTGCGATTTCACGCCCGATGATGATCAAGCCCACGAACACATCGGCCCGATTCAGATGCACCAGCACCAGCAAAGAGGCGCACACCAGGAACTTGTCGGCCACCGGGTCAAGGAACGCTCCGAACGCCGAGGTCTGGTTCAGCTTGCGTGCCAGGAAGCCATCCAGCCAGTCGGTGGCGGCGAACAATATGAACATCACCGTGGCAGTGAGGTTCTTGACCGGCAGGCTGACCAGGGTGTCAGGCAGGTAGAAGATACCGACGATGAGCGGGATCGCGACGATACGCGTCCAGGTCATGATGGTCGGAATCGTCAGAAACATGGGTGAATTGTGGCATGGCACGGCGCCAGATTCTCGGCGCGGGCGCATGCATTGGCTGTTGACAGGTTCAATGCAGGGCGCGGTAGATCTCCTCGGCCAGCGCGCGCGATACACCCTCCACCGTTGCAAGGTCGTCCACACTGGCCAGACCGACTCCCCGTACACCGCCGAAACGCTGCAGCAACCGGGCGCGGCGTTTCGGCCCAACGCCCGGGATCTCCTGCAACTGCCCGCCACCGACGCGCACCCGTGCCCGACGCGCACGCATGCCGGTGATCGCGAACCGATGCGCCTCGTCGCGGATCTGCGCGATCAGCATCAGTGCGGCCGAGTCCTTGCCCAGATAGACCTTGTCGCGCCCGTCGGCAAATACAAGTTCCTCCAGGCCAACACGGCGCCCCTCGCCCTTTTCGACTCCGACAATCAGCGACAGGTCCAGACCCAGCGACTCGAACACCTCGCGGGCCATCGCCACCTGGCCCTTGCCACCATCGACCAGCACCAGGTCCGGGAGGCGGGCAGCACGCGCCACAGGTTCGCCCCGGTCTTGCGCCAGCCGATTGGCCTCGACCCATTTGCCGTAGCGCCGTGTCAATACCTGGCGCATGGCCGCGTAATCGTCGCCCGGCGTGATGCCGTCGATCGAGTAACGCCGGTATTCCGCCGATTGCATGGCGTGGTGCTGAAACACGACACACGAGGCCTGCGTGGCTTCGCCGGCGGTATGCGAGACGTCAAAACATTCGATACGCAAGGCATCCAGATCATCCACGGCCAAGTCCAGCGCCTGGACCAGTGCCTGGGTGCGGGCCTGCTGAGAGCCCTCCTCGGCCAACAAACGGGCCAGCTGCAATTCGGCATTGGTCTGCGCCATTTCGAGCCAGATGCGTCGTTGCTCGCGCGGCTGGTGTGCGACGCTGACCTTGACGCCAGCCTGCTCGGACAAGGCCTCGATCAATGCCTGCCTTACCGGCACGCTGGTCACCAGCGAGCCTGGCACCGCGACCTCCAGGTAATGCTGCGCGATGAAGGCCTCCAGAACCTGGTTCTCCACTGGCAGCAACACCTCACCCGAGTCGTCCAACGCGCCGTGCAACGCTGACGCGTCTTCCACATGCACCGGAAAATAGGGTCGGTCGCCCAGATGGCGACCGCCCCGCACCATGGCCAGATTGACGCACGCTTTGCCGCCATGCACCGTCACCGCCAGAATGTCCACGTCCCGGTCCGATACGTTATCCATCGACTGCTGGTGCAGCACATTGGACAGCGCCGACACCTGGTCGCGCAATTCGGCCGCGGCCTCGAACTCCAGCTTCTCGGCATGAGCCTGCATGCGCGCCTCGAGTTGCGCCAGCACCTCGCCAGCATCACCCTGCAGGAATCGCTCGGCGTTGGCCACGTCCTGCGCATAGTCTTGCACGCTGATATAGCCGACACAGGGCGCCGAGCAACGTTTGATCTGGTACAGCAGACAGGGCCGCGTCCGGTTGCTGAAAACCGTGTCCTCACAGGTACGCAGCCGGAACAGTTTCTGAATCAACAGAATGCTTTCCTTGACCGCCCATGCGCTGGGGTAGGGTCCGAAATAGCGATGTTTCTTTTCCACCGCGCCGCGGAAATACGCCACCCGGGGAAACGCCGCCGGCGACGGTGCAACACCGGTTGCCGTGGCGTCGCCCTTCATCGGCTCCATGCCAGCGCGTACCGGGCGCGGAGTCGCGCCCGCCCCTCTGCCAGTGAGCTTGAGATAGGGATAACTCTTGTCGTCCCGGAACAGGATGTTGTATTTCGGCGCCAGCGTCTTGATCAGGTTGTTTTCGAGCAGCAGCGCCTCCGCTTCAGAACGCACGACCGTGGTCTCCATGCGGGCTATGCGACCGACCATGTGTCCGATACGGGTTCCGCCATGGTTGTTGCGGAAATAACTTGCCACCCGCTTCTTCAGACTGATTGCCTTGCCGACATACAA
>CAJDWO010000107.1_pt1 | contig 12474 bp, 14 predicted proteins | sample 7391601 | NCBI WGS metagenome assembly CAJDWO01 (sample SAMEA7055735, study PRJEB34461) | soil metagenome | biome: terrestrial ecosystem; feature: Peninsula; material: soil | place: Antarctica | collected 2016 | reverse complement strand
GCCAGCGCCGGATCGGGACCGTGGAAACCACCTGGAGAATTGACAACAGTCAAATATGCAGGGTCAGCGGGATCGCAAAATGATTGTTTGCCAACATGAGGAGCTCCATGGCCGGCGTCGAGAAAAAACCCCGCAAACTGGCTGCCAAACCGGCTGCCAAACCGGCCTCCCGGCCGCGCAAGGTCGCCTCGGGCGACACCATCGGCACAACCAGCCCGCAGCGGGTCAAGCAGGTGGTATCACGCCAGGCACGGGAAGCGGCCCAGGGCGCCCAGCTCGCAGCGGTCAAGGATGCGGTGGCCCGGTCCGGAGACAAGGCGTTGACGCTCAAGACGTTCCTGCAAGGCAGCTCGGCAGAGGACGTTGCCGAAGTGCGCAGATTGCTGCGCGACGGCAGTAGCGACAAAGAAGAGGCAGTGCATGCGGACACGGTACTGACACGCAATTGGCGCGATGGCGGGTATCCCTACAAAAACTTGATGTCGCGCAACCGGTATGAAGAGCAGAAGTACCTGCTGCAAGTTGAACTGCTCAAATTGCAGGCCTGGGTCAAGGCGACAGGTCAGCGCATCGTGATCTTGTTCGAGGGCCGCGATGCCGCTGGCAAGGGCGGCACCATCAAGCGGGTCATGGAGCACCTCAATCCGCGTGGCGCCCGCGTGGTTGCGCTGGAAAAACCCAGCGAGGTCGAACGGGGCCAATGGTATTTCCAGCGTTATGTACAACACCTGCCCACCTCCGGTGAGATCGTGCTGTTCGACCGCTCCTGGTACAACCGGGCCGGCGTGGAACGGGTGATGGGTTTCTGCACCGAGGAGGAATACCAGGAATTCATGCGCCAGGCGCCCCTGTTCGAACGCCAGCTGGTGCGCAGCGGCGTGCACCTGATCAAGTTCTGGTTTTCGGTCAGCCGCGCCGAGCAACGACGCAGGTTCAAGGAGCGCGAGTTGCACCCGCTCAAGCAGTGGAAACTCAGCTCGGTGGATCTCTCATCACTCAACAAGTGGGAGGACTACACCAAGGCCAAGGAGTCAATGTTCTTCGAAACCGACACCGCCGACGCGCCCTGGACGGTGATCAAATCCGACTGCAAGAAGCGGGCTCGACTCAATGCGATGCGTTACGTGTTGCACCGCATGCCTTACGACAACAAGGATTTGCTCAACATTGGCACGCTCGACACCTTGCTGGTGGGCCGGGCCCACGTTGTCTATGAACGCGGAGAACGGCCCCGTGCCATCCTGTGACGCGAAGCACCATCGCCAAATGCGGCCAGCGCAATGCCGCCAGCGCGCTGCCACGCATCAGCCCCAGGCATCGAGACCCGCGTCCTTGAGTGCGACGCGCAGCACATCGGTGCGCGAAACAAAACCGCTGACACGACCCTCGTCGGTCACCACCGCCAGGCCCGGCAAGCCGCTCTCGAGCAATGCGCTGGCAACCCGGCGCATGTCCGCATCGGGTGCAACGCTGGGGACGGGTGTGATCATCACCGATTCGACCGACTGTGCGTGCCAATCATCCCAGGCCTGTGCTGCGTCTTGCGAGGCCGCCAACGCCACACTGTGGACCAGTTCCGCGCGTGTGACCATGCCAACCAGGATGCCGTCTGGGTTGACCACCGGCGCCTGACCGCGGCCATGCAAGACCAGTTGCCGCCAGGCATCGCTGACGCGGCTGTCCTGGCGCACAGTCATTACAGGTCTGTGCATGACGTCCGACGCCGGCAAGACATGCCATGCCTGGTGCGCGGGTTGCTGCTGTGCTGCGTATGCGGCGATTGCGGTTGAATGCGGCACCGCAGCCGGCGTCGGGGCGCCATATTCCACCGCCTCACGCACGGCACTGTCGTGGCCGTCACGCAACAGCGGCTCCACGGCGCGCGTGCGGTCAGCCGCAGGCACCTGGCGGATCTGACGCATCTGTTCCAGCGTCCCCTGAAACACACGCCCGGTCGGGCCGTAAATCGAGAACATCGGCTGTTCTCCAGAGCTAGTGGATCACTATACCGGCAAGGCCACAGGACTGGCTTGGCCTCAGGACGGGTCAGTATCGGCCAGAAACAGGCCTTGCAGATCACTCAGAAAGTCGAACCCGCGTATGGTTGGCCATACCCGCGCCAGATCCCGAGCAATAAGGCCGCGGCGTTCGGCCTCGTCCAGGGCCGCGCTGATGGAGCCTATCGGCAAACCGGTACGTTCGGTGAAATGCGCCAGTTCGAAGCCCTCGCGCAGGCGCAAGGCATTGAGCATGAATTCGAACGGCAGATCGCGGCGCGCCACCTCGACATGGCTGGCCACTGCGTCACCCGCAAGCGCCTTGTCCATATACAGGCGCGGTTCGCGGTGACGAACCTGGCGCACCACCCGATGGGCAAAACTGAGCTTGCCATGGGCGCCGGCGCCAATGCCCAGATAGTCGCCAAACTTCCAATAGTTCAGGTTGTGCCAGCAACGATGGCCCGCGCGGGCATAGGCCGACACCTCGTAGCGCTCCAGCCCGCGTTCCTGCGTCATCGCGGTGACCCGGTCCAGCATCTCGTAGGCGGTGTCCTGGTCTGGCACCACAGGCGGGAACTTCGCAAAATACGTGTTGGGCTCGATCGTCAGATGGTAGATCGAGATGTGCGGGCTGCCCAGGTCCAGCGCAGTGGACAGGTCCTGTTCGAGTTCGTGCAGGGTCTGCCCGGGCAGGGCGTACATCAGGTCCAGATTGAAGGTGTCGAAAACCTGCGCCGCCTCGTCGACCGCGGCGAGCGCCTGGGCACCGTCATGCACCCGACCCAGCGCGCGCAGATGTCGATCGTTGAAACTCTGCACGCCCACGGACAGTCGGGTCACGCCGGCAGCGCGGAAGTCGCGAAACCGGTTGCGCTCGAAGGTTCCGGGGTTGGCCTCCAGCGTGATCTCGCATGCCGGCGCCAGGGGCAGCCGCGCCCGGATGTCGGCCACCAGGCGGTCGATGGCCTGAGGCGAAAAAAGACTGGGTGTGCCACCTCCGATGAAGATGCTGTGCACGCTGCGCCCCCATACCAGTGGCAACGACGCATCCAGATCGGCCACCAGCGCATCGATATACCGCTGCTCAGGCAAGTCCGGCGTGCCCAGCTCATGCGAATTGAAATCGCAATACGGGCACTTTTTCAGGCACCACGGCAGATGCACATACAGCGACAACGGCGGCAAAGCGTTTAGCTGCAGGCTGCCCGGGCGCATCAGGTGGGCCAGATCCGGAACATCCATGTCGCGATACCCGTTCAGTTCCAGCGCTCGCGGATGAGCTCGACCATCTGGCGCGCCGCGCGACCGCGATGGCTGTTGGCGTTCTTGATGGCGACCGGCAACTGCGCAAAGGTCTGGCCGAACTCGGGCAACCACATGACGGGGTCAAAACCAAACCCGTTGCTGCCGATTGGCGCACGGGCAATCTCGCCGATGGCGCGGCCTTGGGCAATCAGGGGTTCCGGATCCTGAGGGCTGCGCAGCGCCACCAGCGTCGAGACCATCGCCGCACGACGGTTGTCGATGTCCTGCATCTGTTCGAGCAAGGCGCGCACGTTGTTGTCATCGCTCTTTGCATAGCCGAACTGCGTTGCATAGAAGGCGGTGTCCACGCCAGGCAGACCGCCGAACGCATCCACGCATAAACCCGCGTCGTCGGCGATCGCAGGCAGTCCGCTGTGAGCGGATGCATGGCGCGCCTTGGCCAGCGCATTTTCGACAAAGGTACGAAACGGCTCCTCGGCCTCTGCAATACCCAGCGCAGCCTGGCACACCAGGCGATAACCGAGCGGCGCGAACATCGCCTGCAACTCGTCGAGTTTGCCGCGGTTGTTGGACGCCAGGACGATGGTGGGCTGTGTCAACGGAGTACCCTGCGTGTGGCGCACTGCGGGAATCGTCTTGGGGCGGCGACGCGACAGCTCATGCAGACAGACTGGCCCGCTGCAGATCCATCAATTCGACGATGCCTTTTTCGGCCAGGGTCAGCATGGCATCCATTTCACTGCGCGAGAATGCCGCGCCTTCGGCCGTACCCTGCACCTCGACGAAATGCCCGGCGCCGGTCATGACGACATTCATGTCGGTGTCGCAGGATGAGTCTTCGTCATAGTCCAGGTCCAGTAGCGCCACCCCACGCCGCATACCCACCGAAATCGCGGCCACTGGCGCGATGATCGGCGAATGTTGCAGCTTGCCACTGGCGATCAGGCACGACACCGCATCGTAGGCGGCGACATACGCGCCGGTGATGCTTGCAGTACGCGTGCCGCCATCGGCCTGCAATACGTCACAGTCGAGCTGGATCGTCCGTTCACCCAGTTTGGCCAGGTCGAACACAGCCCGCATCGAACGGCCGATCAGTCGCTGGATCTCCTGTGTGCGCCCGCTTTGTTTGCCGCGCGCGGCTTCGCGGTCGCTACGGGTGTGTGTGGAGCGCGGCAGCATGCCGTATTCGGCAGTGACCCAGCCTTCGCCGCTGCCACGTTTATGGGGCGGCACCTTCTCTTCGACCGATGCGGTACACAAGACTTTGGTGGCGCCGAATTCGACCAGTACCGAACCTTCGGCATGTACCGTGTAAGCACGGGTCAAGCGTACCGGTCGAAGTTGTCCAGCGGTGCGTGCGCCGCTGCGTTGGATGTCATTCATGGGAAAAATCCAGAAAAAGGGGTGGATGGGCCACCCGTGCGCCTACCGCCTCTTGGCAGCCGTGCGTCGGATGGCTTCGTTGATTTCAGCGATCGAGCGTTCGATCGCCGCGTCGTCCAGTTCATCGTCATCGGCGTCCACGCCGCCCGATAACATGGTGCTGACATAACCTGTTTCGTCATGCCCGTGCGCGCCGTCGTCGCTCGTGGTGGATTCGAACTCGTCCGGGGTTTCCCATTCCAGCGCAATCGCCGTGACATTGTCACTGGTAGCGCCCGCGCGCTGCAACGCCATCTCCACCAGGCCAGGAACTGCATCGCCAACCACTCTTGCCCCGAGTTCGTGCACGATCTCGTCATCGGACAAGGTGCCCCACAAACCATCGGAGCACAACATCAGCTTGTCGCCTTGCTGCAACGCCACCGGACCGGCAAGGTCGAACTGCGGTTTGGTGGGCGAACCCAGGCAGGTGAACAGGATGTTGCGATTGGCATGTTCGGCCATCCGCGTGGATGTGTGGCCCTTGGGTGGCTGCTCCAGGTAGGAATGGTCACGCGTGCGCACCACCAGCTGCCCTTTTCGCACCAGGTACAGGCGCGAGTCGCCACAATGCACCCAGGTTGCCGTGCCGTCCTGCACCACTGCGGCAACGACGGTCGTGCGCGGCGTGTCGAGCATGCCCTTTTCAATCGCGTATTTGATGATCTGCCGGTGCGCCGCCATGACGGCGTCGGTCAGGAAGGCATTCAGGTCATCGATCACCGGATTGGCCTGCTTCTGGTACAGGGCCGACATCGCCTGCAAGGCCAGTTGCGCGGCCACCTCACCTTCGGGATGGCCGCCCATTCCGTCGGCCAGCAACAGGATGCCCGAGCTGCGCGTATAGCTGTAGCCCATGCGGTCTTCGTTGAGCACGCGACCACCCTTGCGACTGACCTGGAATACGGAGAATTTCATTTGGGTTTGGCGACCGAACTGGCCAGTGCTTTGCCGCTGCGTTTCGAGTCGGTCACCATGGTATCGAACTGCAGCCGCACCTTCTCTGCGACCGACAACTTGGTATAACGGCGTTCGCCTTCACGGCTGAGCTCCTTTTGCAGCGCAAACACCGACTGCGGCCGGGAAAGCGGATCAAGCGCCATGCACCACTCAACGACCTCGATCAGGTTGTCGGAGTAGATGCCACGTAGACGGGTCAGCGCAGTGGGGATGCGGTCCTTCTCCAGCCGTTGAGGCGCTTCGTTGGGTGGATAACCCTGCATGCAGGCATACACGCAGGCACCAATGGCATAGATGTCGGTCCACGGGCCCATCGACGAGTCCCGGCGATACATCTCCGGTGCCGCAAAACCGGGCGTGTACATCGGACGAATGAAATTGCCTTCCTTGCTCAGCACCTCGCGCGCGGCCCCGAAGTCGATCAGCACCGACTTGTTGTCATCGGTGATGAAGATGTTGGCTGGCTTGATGTCCAGATGCAGCATCTTGTGCTGGTGCACGATACGCAAGCCACGCAGGATTTCGTCGAACAAGGATCGGATGGTCGATTCGCGAAATACCTTCTGCTGCTTCTGGTCACGCGCGGTGATGATGAAGTCCTGCAGGGCTGCGCCCTCAAGGTAGTTCATCACCATGTACACCGTCTCGTTCTCTCGGAAGAAATTCATCACACTGACGACCGAGGGGTGCGATATCTGGGCCAGCGCGCGGCCCTCTTCGAAGAAACTCTTGAGACCGAGCCGATACAACGACAGCTTTTCGGCCGGCACCTGAGGCGCTAGTTCACCGTGTGAACGCGACGCCAGCGAAGCGGGAAGATACTCCTTGACCGCCACCTGCTGGCCTTCGGAATCAAGCGCAAGGTAAACGACGCCGAAGCCGCCCGCAGCCACTTTGCGGATAATGCGGTATCCGCCAATCATGGTGTCCGGTGGCAACGCGGCGGGTTTGACCTTCGACATACCTTGGAAATGGGTTGCTGCTGGCGCCGCAATGCGGCGCGCCGTGACCAACCACGTAACGCTCTAGATCTACAGAGACAACTAATTCAATGGCAGTTTACAGTATGACCGGCTATGCGACGGCCCAAAGCAGCAACGCCGCTGCGGCTCCCGGGACGGAGTCCAAAAGCGCCGTCGGCAGTTGGCTGGGGCTCGAAATCCGCTCTGTCAACAGCCGCTTTCTGGACCTCGCATTCCGCTTGCCCGAAGAGTTGCGTCCACTCGAACCGATGCTGCGCGACATGTTGGCCGGGCAGCTCAAGCGGGGCAAGGTCGAGTTGCGCGCCACCATCGAATCCGGCGCCACCAGCGCGGTGACAGAACCTTCAGCACGCTTGTTGCAGCGCCTGGGATCGATGCAGGACACCATCCGCTCCTGGATCCCGGACGTGCAACCCTTGCGGGTCAGCGACGTGCTCAAGCTGGCCTCGACCGAACATGCAGGCCCGCACGACTGGCGTCCGGAAATGGCCGTGCTGGCCGAGAAAACCTTGCGCGAACTGGTGCAGGCGCGCAAACGCGAAGGCGCCCGGTTGGCGAGCACGCTGGTGGGCAAGATTGGCGAAATTCGCGCGTTGACCCAGCAAGCGGGCCCCCTGGTGCCCCAATTGGTGGCGGCGCAGCGCCAACGTTTCCTGGACCGTTGGAACGAAGCCATGCAGTCTGCCCAGGCAGGCACGGCGCCCGCACCGGAAGCGGCACAGGATCGGGCCTTGTCGGAAGCCACGGCCTTTGCGATCCGCATCGACGTGGCGGAGGAAATCACCCGACTCGAGTCCCATCTCGATGAACTCGAGCGGCTGATCAACAAACGCCTCGACTTCCTGATCCAGGAACTGCACCGGGAAGCCAACACGCTCGGTTCAAAGTCGGCGGCGCTGGAACTCACCCACATCTCGGTCGACATGAAGGTGCTGATCGAGCAGATGCGCGAGCAGGTGCAGAACATAGAATAGGCGCGCGCCGCGGCAGCACCCGATGCATGTGGCAATGACACCCTAAATCGAGCATGGAATACCCTGGAAACCTGTTTGTGGTTGCAGCGCCCAGTGGCGCTGGCAAGTCCAGTCTGGTCAAGGCCTTGATGGAACTGGACTCCCACGTCAGGCCCTCGATCTCCCATACAACCCGGATACCGCGTGGTCAGGATAAGGACGGCCGCGAGTATTTCTTCGTGTCGGCGGCCGAGTTCGACGCCATGATCAAGGCCGACAGTTTCGTCGAGTGGGCGAACGTTCACGGGCAACGTTACGGAACGTCACGCCAGGCCATTGCGCAATTGATGGACCAAGGCTCTGATGTGGTGCTGGAGATCGATTTCCAGGGTGCACTTTCAATCAACCGGGTATTTGCAAACGCAGTGTCGATCTTCATCCTGCCTCCGAGCTGGGAGGAACTGCGTGCCCGGCTCGAACGGCGTGGCGAGGACGATGCCGACACCATCGACCTGCGCTTGCGTAATGCGGCTGCGGAAATGGCCCACGCCCATGAATTCGACTTCGTTATAATCAACGACTCTTTTGACCGCGCACTGTTTGACCTCAAGGCCATCGTGCATGCGCAGCGGCTCAAGTTTGCGGTCCAGCGCCGCGCCCGCGCAGGTACTTTCAGCGCGCTGAACATTCCCTAGACATTCGTCGCCCCCTCGGAGAAACCATGGCCCGCATCACCGTCGAAGATTGCCTCGTACATATTCCCAACCGCTTTCAGCTGGTTCTGGCCGCCACTTACCGCGCCCGCATGCTGAGCCAGGGTCATGCACCCAAGATCGAAAGCAAGAACAAACCCGGCGTGACCGCGTTGCGCGAAATCGCTGCTGGCAAGATCGGCCTGGAGATGCTCAAGAAGGTCCCTATCTGACAATCGTTACGGCAGACCGCCGCTCCAAGCATTGGCACCCTCAGTGGTGCCATTTTTTTTGGCTCCTTGATAGATAAGGCATGCGCGCTATATTCACAGGGTGAGCAGCTTCACCGACTTGTCGCCAGGCCCTTCCAAACGTGCTCGCAAGGCGGGCGGCGCTGTCGTGCCCAGCCCGGCTTCTGTGAATGCCGCAGCGGCAAGTTTTGCAGCCCTCACCTCCCGGTTGGACTATCTCGGGCCGGCAGACATCGAAATTGTCCGGCAGGCCTACAAGTTTGCGGATGAGGCCCATCTCGGACAGATCCGTGCCAGTGGCGAACCCTATATCACGCATCCGATTGCGGTTGCTGCCCAGTGTGCCGAATGGAAACTCGACGCACAGGCAGGCCTTGATGGCGGCGTTGCTGCACGATGCACTGGAAGACTGTGGTGTCACCAAGATCGAGCTGATCGAACGATTCGGACCGCCTGTGGCAGAACTGGTGGATGGGCTGACCAAGCTTGACAAGCTGCAGTTCAACACCCGCGAGGAAAACCAGGCGGAATCGTTCCGCAAGATGTTGCTGGCCATGGCACGCGACGTGCGCGTCATCCTGATCAAGCTGGCTGATCGCGCGCACAACATGCGCACCTTGTCCAATGTGCCACGCGACAAGTGGAGCCGCATTTCCTCCGAAACGCTCGAGATCTACGCGCCGATCGCGCACCGGCTGGGTCTGAACCAGATCTACCGCGAGTTGCAGGATCTGTCGTTCACCTACCTGCACCCTTGGCGCAATGCCACCCTGACCAAGGCCGTGGAGAAGGCACGCAGCCGCAGGCGTGACCTGATCGAGAAAGTGCACACGGAAGTCGAGAATGCGTTCGCCAAGGCAGGCATGCCGGTACGGATTGCGGGAAGAGAAAAGTCGGTCTTCTCGATCTACCGCAAGATGACCCTGAAACATCTCACCTTCGCGCAGGTGACGGACATCTACGGTTTCAGGCTGATCGTGCCAACCTTGGCCGACTGCTACACCGCCTTGGGTGTACTGCACCAGCTGTACAAGCCGGTGCCAGGTCGATTCAAGGACCACATTGCGATTGCCAAGGTCAATGGCTACCAATCCTTGCACACGACACTGGTCGGTCCGTCGGGCGTGAACGTCGAATTCCAGCTGCGCACCGACGCGATGAATCTGGTGGCCGAGTCGCGGCCGAATTCTGGGACCACGTCAAGGTCGATCTGTTTCCGGACGCTGTCTATGTGTTCACCCCGCGCAGCCAGATCCTGTCTCTGCCGCGCGGAGCGACCGTGGTGGACTTTGCGTATGCGATCCACAGCGACGTGGGTGACCGCACCGTGGCTGCCCGCATCAATGGCGAGCAAGTTCCGCTGCGCACCGAGTTGAAAAATGGCGACGTGGTCGAAGTCGTCACAGCGTCCATTTCCCGGCCCAATCCGGCCTGGCTGAGTTTCGTGCGCACCGGGCGTGCCCGCTCCAAGATCCGGCACCACCTCAAGACCCTGGCCAGCGCCGAATCCGAGGTGTTCGGCAAGAAGTTGCTGGCGCAGGCATTGCGCGCCGAGGGGATCGAGCACTTTCCGGAGGACGAAACCGTTTATCAATCGGTATGGGATCGCCTGCTGCGTTTTACCGGCAATCGCAACCGAGCCGAGTTGCTGACCGATATCGGTCTGGGCAAACGGATTGCGACCATCGTGGCCAAGCGGCTGGTCTCACTGCTGACCGAAGAAAAAGGCGAGAGGCCCGACGCATTGTTGCTGACCCGCGAGCGTTTCACTGCGGACCCATCGAGCAAGCAAGGTGTGGTGACGCTCGACGGCAGCGAGAACGCATCCGTTCAATATTCGACATGCTGCCATCCCATACCCGGGGATCCGATCGTTGGTTATCTCGGTCGGGGGGAAGGCCTGGTCGTGCATACCCGCAGTTGTCCCGTGGCGGTCAAATTGCAGACCAAGGACAGTGAACGTTTTATCGACGTCGAATGGTCGGACGAGCCGACACGTTCATTCGAGACGGAAATCCTGGTTTCCGTCATCAATGGCAAAGGTGTGCTGGCACGGGTTGCGGCGGCCCTGGCAGCAGCAGAATCCGACATCACGCACATCCACATGGGTGAGGAAGCAGCACAAGATGCGTCGGACCTGCGCTTTATCATCGCCGTGCGCGATCGCACTCATCTGGATGTGGCGCTTCGCAACCTGCGCCGCACTACGTCCGTTTTAAGGGTGCAACGGATCTGACGGGCCGGCATTGGCTGGCTTGGGGTACCGCACCTCCAACACCTCGATTTCATCCAGGCCTGCCGGTGTAACCAGTGGGACGACGTCACCGACCCGGGTCTTGAGCAAGGTGCGGGCGACGGGCGCGACCCAACTGATCTCGCCGCGGCTGGTGTCGACTTCGTCTATCCCCAGAATTGTCACCGTGCGCTCGATACCAGCGTTGTCCACATATGTGACCGTCGCGCCGAAAAAAACCTGGTCGGTGCCAAAGTGCACTGAAGGGTCTGTCACCTCGGCAATTTCCAGTCGCTTGGTGAGAAACCGAATGCGGCGATCGATCTCGGGACGTTCGGTGTCGATCAGTTCCATCAGTTCGCCACGCAAGCGGGCAAAACCGGCGGCGGTGATGTAGTTCTTGCCGCCAGCGGGCAGTTCCGGCAGGCGGACATCGTCCTCGTCATCATCTGGCGCGGCGTCGTTTTCCCGGGTGAAGGCCTTGCTCATCGCCGAGCCCCAATCATCCTGCCGCGCAGCAAACACACCGGATTCTGGTCATTGGAGGCTTTCATACGGGTTTGATCAATCACGCTGTTCGTAGAGGCCCAGCTTCTTGTGCAATGGTGTTTCGTCAGCCATGAACAGGAACGCTGGCGCTGTCGCCGACAGATTGCGCAGTTGCACCGATGTATACCCCGGAGCACAACACGTGTCTGCCTCGGACAACGCAAACGCCTGGTCCTGCACCACGACCTGCACCGTACCCTCGATCTGATGCATCACCAGCGCCGGGGAACGCGCCGGCAGTTGCAGGGTCTGCCCCGGGCGCAGCATCAGCGCGTAAAAGCCGAGAATATTCTGCGCGTCGCCACCGGTCTCCGGATTGCTGTAGGTGATCTGCACTGCACTGTGCGCAGGCATCTCCTGGGCCAAGGCCAATAACGCCGCACGTGCCTCGACCCAAGGGTATCGCAGCATCGGATACGCCTTGCTGCTGCGTTGAAACACGGGCGTCGGAAGCATGCCGCCGCGGGCGTAGGTGGCATCGCCGCGTCCGGGCCGCACAGCCTGACGCTCGCCGTCGACGTGGTAACTCGTCTCCAGGTAAACCACGATTGGCAAATCCAGCACGTCCAGCCAGATCACAGGATCGCTGCCGTCGTGGCCATGCTCGTGCCACAGGCCCGTGGGGGTCAGGATCAGATCGCCTCGACGCATCGGACATTTTTCCCCCTCCACCGTAGTCCAGGCGCCTTCGCCCTCCACTACCATGCGAACCGCATTGGGCGTGTGGCGATGCGAGGGCGCCCATTCACCGGGCAGCAGCAACTGCATGCCCAGATAGATGGCGGCGCTGGCCTGCATCTTGTCCAGCCCGTGGCCGGGATTGGCTAACACCAGCACGCGACGTTCTGCCTTTTCGATCGGAGTCAGTTCCCCGGCCCGCAACAGCAACGGCTTGATGGCCGCATAGGACCAATGCGTCACGCGGGTCTGCGGTCGCGGTGTCGTCGGCGGCATGACGGCACGCAGGCTGGGCCACAGCGGGACCAGATTTTGCGCGGCCAGCGCATCGCGGTATTCGATGGGAAGGTCGTCAAGACGTCCAAGGTCGGACATGGGCAATTCCTCTTTCCAATGCGAGCACGGTCGCGTTGAATCGTCAAGGGCAACACGACCATCCGTCGTGTGCGCCGACCCTTGCATCATAAGAGCGACTGATCAGACC
>CAJDWO010000221.1_pt1 | contig 12642 bp, 10 predicted proteins | sample 7391601 | NCBI WGS metagenome assembly CAJDWO01 (sample SAMEA7055735, study PRJEB34461) | soil metagenome | biome: terrestrial ecosystem; feature: Peninsula; material: soil | place: Antarctica | collected 2016 | reverse complement strand
CGCATCATGATGGGCGTGTGGAGCCATCTGCGCCAGTTCATGTACACCAAGTTCATCATCGTTGTCGACGAGGATGTCGACATCCGCGACTGGCGTGAGGTGATCTGGGCCTTGACGACCCGCGTCGATCCGGCGCGCGACACGATGCTGGTCGAACACACGCCGATCGACTACCTCGACTTCGCCTCTCCGGTCAGTGGCCTGGGCAGCAAGATGGGCCTGGACGCCACCAACAAGTGGCCCGGCGAGACGACCCGCGAATGGGGTCGCACCATCACGATGGACGCAGCGGTGACTGCGCGGGTCGAGGAGATTTTCCAGGCTTTGGCGCTATAGCCCGGGCGACGCCCTCAACGCGGCACGAAGAAGGTGGATGCCTCGTTGCTGCTGCGCGTATCGCCACTGTCCAACCGGGTGATGGTGAACTGGATCGGGCTGGCGCGCCCGCGAACTGCTTCGGCCTGCTCGGGTGCCAAGGTGAGCCGCACCGGCAATGAGGCGATACCGATCGCCGGCACATCGAGTTGCGCCGCTGTCGCCAATTGCAGGCCCGGCAAGCCGGAGACCTGTATGCCGAAACGTTGCGTCTGTTCGGTGGCATTGCGGATCTGCAACCGATAGACGTTCTCGATCTGGCCGTTGCCGGTCTGGCGCGCCAACGCACCACGGTCGCGAATGATGTCGACACCGAAACCGGGGCGCATAGACAGGCTGATGACGAACGTCAGGCTGGCTGCCAGCAACAAACCTCCATAGATCAGCACACGGGGTCGCCAGACCCGGGCAAGTATCTGCCGGGCCGACCAGGCGTGTTCGATCGCGTTGCCCGACGAATAGCGGATCAGGCCTTGCGGGTAACCCATTTTGTCCATCACGTCGTCGCAGACGTCGATACACGCGGCGCAGGCGATACATTCGTTTTGCAGTCCGTTGCGGATGTCGATGCCGGTTGGGCACACCTGCACGCACAAGGTGCAGTCGATGCAGTCACCCAGGCCCAGGGCCTTCGGGTCGGCCTTGCGCGAGCGTGATCCGCGCGCCTCGCCGCGTCCGGTGTCGTAGGCGATGACGAGCGAATCCATGTCGATCAGTGCGCTCTGGAAACGCGCGTAAGGGCACATGTATTTGCACACCTGCTCGCGCAGGTAACCTGCGTTGCCATACGTGGCCAGGCCGTAGAACAACACCCAGAACCATTCCCAGGGGGAGAAAGACAGCAGCGCGGCCTGGGCCGCGAGTGTGTGGATCGGCGTGAAATATCCGACGAAGGTAAAACCGGTGAACAGGCCGACGGTCAGCCAGGCCAGTTGCTTGCCGCCCTTGCGCAACAGCTTTTCGGCTCCCCAGGGCGCGGCATCCAGGCGCATGCGGGCGTTGCGATCGCCTTCAATGCGCCGTTCGATCCACAGAAAGATTTCGGTGTAGACGGTTTGCGGGCAGGAATAACCGCACCACAGGCGACCGGCTACGGCGGTAAAGAAAAACAGCGCCAGTGCGCTGATGACCAGCAAACCGGCCAGGTAGATGAAGTCCTGCGGATGCAGCACCAGTCCAAATACGAAGAAGCGCCGCTCGGACAGGTCGAACAACACGGCCTGGCGTCCGTTCCATTGCAGCCAGGGCAGGCCATAAAAGACCGTCTGGGTCAGCGCGACCATGATCCAGCGCCAGTTCGCAAACCAGCCGTGCACAGCACGCGGGTAGATGCGGGTCTGTTTCTCGTATGCGGAAAACAGACCGTCCGCCCCATCCGGCGGTTGCGCGAGGATGGGAATTACACGGGATGTCACTCCCGGGTCAGCCCTGCGAAGCGACGATGAAATCGATCACGATGGCGCCAGGATCGCGCTGGCGGTAGGTGATGTCGACGTTCTCGCCATAGCGTGCCTTCAGCTGGTCGAGCAATGGCAGAGGGTCGTGGTCGTTGACGAAACGCATGGTCTCGCCGGGCCGCAGCGAGTCCAGCGCGCCGAAGATCGCGGCGTGGCGAAAACGTTTGGCGACACCACGGGCGTCGAATGGGTAGATAGCGTCGGGTGAGAGGTGCAGGTGGGGTTGGGCCATGGTGGTTGGAGTTCAGGGTGGTTGATGGTTCGAGTTGAGGGTCCGTCTGCATGAGACCTGGCATGGACCACCCGCGTGGTGACCTGCGCAGTTGAACATGCAGACAATATGTATCTTAAAAGAGGACCGGCCGGAAAACCAGCAATGGCCGTGTTGTCCGAGGGATATTGCCCGGCCTGACCGCCACTCAATGTGACGTGCCTTCGCTGTGCGAGATGTTGTTCCAGACGTTGTATTTGCCGACCGGTTTGCGCATCGGCAGGCGCCGCACTTCCTTGAAGGTGCTGGCGTCGTAGACGATCAGCGCTCCGTCCATTTCCCATAGGCTGGCCACGGCGAAACGGCCGTCGCGCGTGAACTCGACGTTGGCCAGTGTCTTGCCGGGCTCGCGCACCTGGGCCACCACCTCCTGAGTACGTTTGTCGATGATGGTCAGCGTGTCCTTGGCCGTTGGGCTCATCATCGAATCGGTCCAGGCGAATCGGGTGTTCTCGTGGCTGCGCATGAAAAATCCGGGGCCTGGTGTGGTGATGGTCTTGACCAGGCGCCAGTCTTTCATGTCGATGACGGTGATCGCACCGTCCGCCAGGTTGGGACTGGCAAACACCGTGCTGCCGTTCCAGGGAAAGGTGATGCCCGAACCCAGGTGGGGCATGCCGTGGATCGGCAGCGTGGCGATGCTGCGGCGAATGTCGAGGTTGACCACCTGAGCGCTGGGAGTGCCGTCCGTTTTCGGCCGTGTTGCTCCTAGTGCATGGGCATGACTCTGGTCGAAGAAAAAGTCGTCCAGCGGTTCGGTCAAGCGGGTTCGTTTGACGCCCAGAAAGCCTGGTCGGGCGATTGCCTCACGCATTCGGTAGTCATGTACCAACCCGTCGTGGATGTCCGGCGCCTGGGGGTCGTAAGAGATCTCCCATAGTTCGGGTATGTCCTTGAGTGCGACGATGAAGCTGCTGCGCGGCGCCGCGTCGTACACCGCCGACACGCGCGAGCTGGTTTTGCCCTCGGCGTCGCCGGCCGGGTAGATCCTTTTCAGCCGGAGTTCGGCGTCTAACAACACCACCGTGTGGGGCAGGTAGTTGGCCGCCATGACCCATCGGCCGTCGCCGCTGACGGCGACATTTCGCATGTTGACTCCGGCGCGTACCTCGGCCACGACGGTGAGATTCCACAGGTCGTATTTGGTAATCCAGCCGTCACGTGAACCGAAGAATACGAAACGCCCGTCGGGCGTGAATTTGGGTCCACAGCGTAATGCAAATCGCGAAGGGAAGCGGTGGATCAGCTTGAAGCTGTCGCCGTCGAGCAGCGAGACATGGTGGTCGCCGCCTTCGATGACCACGAACAGGTTCATCGGGTCGGCCGACCAGAGCGGTCGTGCGGGCAGGTTCCGGGCGCCCGCAGTTTCCTCGCGCGAGGCTACGATGTCTGCCTCCTGCCATTGCGGCGCGGGAACAACCGGCATGGTGATCCATTGCATCAGCGCTTCGATCTGTTGCTTGTCGAGTGTGTCGCCGAAGGCCGGCATCTGGGTGGCGGTGCGGCCCTGGTTGAGCACTTGCAGCAATTCGCCCTTGCGCAGCCGCGACAGGCTCTCGGGCAGCAGTGCCGGACCCACGCCGCCCAGGCGTTGTGCGCCGTGGCAGGCAGCGCAGTGTTCACGGTACAACGCAGCGCTGTCGGTTACCGGTTGGGCTTGCAATTGCCACCACATGGTGTCGGGATGCACATGACCCCTCTCAACCTGGGGATGTGCCGGGCATCCGCAGGCCGGCCTTCTTCAGGATGCGGCTGCTGTACAGGATGTCGCGGCGCCGGCAGGCGTCGGCCAGCAGGCAGTGGATCTGAAAGGCCTCGCGTTCCACTTCGGCCTTGCCGTGTCCGTGCACCATGGCAAACAGGTTGTAGGGCCAGTCTGGCAGGGCACGCGGGCGTCTATAACAGTGCGAGACGAATTCGAGCGCGCCGACCTTCTCGCCGAGTTCGTCGACGCGGGCGTCGTCGACGTCCCAGACCGACATCCCGTTGGCGGTGTATCCCAGGCGATAGTGATTCGGTACTGCACCGATGCGCCGGATCAGTCCTTCGTGCAACATGCCCTGCAGGCGTCCGCGCACTTGGGTAGCGTCGACATCCAGGCGCTGCGCGATGGCATCGTACGGACGCGGCACCAACGGCAGGCCTGCCTGCGTGGTTGCAATCAGTCGTCGATCGAAGTCGCTCAGCATGGTTCTAGTCTGGTAGCCGGAGTTCGACAAAGAACTCCTTTTCCTTGGGAAATGCGTAGACGCGCAATCCGGTTTCACGTTCGATGCGTTCGCAGGCTGCACGCACCGCTTCTGGCGATGTGCAGGCGAGCACGAACCACATGTTGAATGCGTGTTCGCGCTGGTAATTGTGCGCGACCTCGTCATGGGCATTGACTTGTGCTGCCACTGCATCGAAGCGCTCCTCGGGCACCTGCATTGCGGCCAGCACGAACTGCCCTCCCGCGGGTTCGATCTGGAACAGTGGGCCGAACCGTGTCAGCATGCCGTCGCTGAGCATGCGCTGCAGTCGTGTGATCACCTCGTCCTCGGACAATCCGAGTTGTNNNNCGGGGCAGGGTCGTGAGGGGGGGCATGTTCACCGGACTGGCCCCAGTCCGCCTGTCAATTGCATGCCGTGACAGGGACCGCAGTCCTGGCACACGATGCGGATCAATGTCTGCTGGCGTGCCGGGTCGGTGGCGGATGGCGCCACCGCCGTTGCCTGTTGCGCCCATGCTGGCGCAGCAGTCAGCAGCGCGCCGATCAGCATGGTGCGCACGGGCGTCACTGCTTGAGGATGAACTCGATCGAAGCCTTGAGGTCAGCGTCGCTGATCTTGTCGGGCGGGTTGGGAGACATCGGCACCGGTCCGTAGACACCCGAGCCGCCTTTGCGCACCTTCTCCATCAGTGCCGGCACATCGTTCTTGGCCTTGTGCTTCTCGGCGATCTGCTTGAAGCTCGGCCCCACGATCTTCTTGTCCTTGTTGTGGCAAGCCATGCAACCGGCCTTGGTCATGGCGTCCTCGGGGCCTGCCGCCATTGCGGCGGGTGCCGCCAAGACCAGTGCCGTGGCACAGGCGAGGGTGGCAAAAATGGATGCTTTCATACTGTCGTTTTCCTTTAATAGACGTCGTGTTGCGTGTTGTAAACGTTGAATTTCCCGGTCGGCGTGATCAATCTCGGATCCTTGATCACCGCCTTGAGTTTACGTGTCTTGTCGTCGACGACGACGATCGCACTTTGCTTGTCCTTGGCTGACCAGACCGAGAACCAGACCTCATCGCCGTCCTTGTTGTACTCCGGGTGTACGACACGCATCGCGCCACCGTCGCTGATGCCGGCCCATTCGGCGATCGGCAATACCTCGAACCCTTTGGACAAGTCCTTTATGTCAAAAACGATGACCGATTGGGAGATCTTCGCGTCCGGGTTCAGCGGCGTGTCGATATACAGGTTGGTCGATTTCGGATGGCTCTTGATGAACAACGAACCGCCGCCCTGGCCCCGAAGTTGCGCGACCTCCTTGAAGGCGTATTTCTTGTGTTTGATAGGGTCCGTTGCGATCAGCGAGATGTTCTCGTCACCCAGGTGACTGGTGGCCCAGACTGGACCGAAGGTGGGGTGGATGAAGTTCGCGCCACGTCCGGGGTGCGGAGTTTTTCCTACCTCGACAACGGCCGTGAGCTTGTCCTCCTTGGAGTCGATCACCGCAATTTTGTTGCTGTTATTGGCAGCCACCATGAAATAGCGCTTGGTGGAGTCCCAGCCGCCATCATGCAGGAATTGCGCGGAGCCGATCTCGATGGTCTTGAGCGCATTCAGGTCGGAATAGTCGACCATCATCGTCTTGCCGGTCTCCTTGACGTTGACCAGAAACTCGGGCTTGAAGTGCGAGGCAACGATGGATGCCACACGCGGTTCGGGATGGTATTCCTGTGTGCCGACCGTCATGCCACGGGTGCTGATGACCTTGAGTGGTTCGAGCGTATCGCCGCGCATGATCACATATTGTGGTGGCCAGTAGGCTCCGGCAATCGCCAGCTTGTCGGTGAAATCGCCTTCCTTGCCCTTGTATTTGCTGGTGTCGACCGAGCGCGCTTCCAGGCCGATGCGCACCTCGGCGACGTTTCCGGGCGTTTCCATCCAAAGGTCGATCATGTTCACGCGGCCATCGCGGCCGATCACGAACAGGTAACGTCCAGAGGCCGACACGCGCGAGATGTGTACCGCGTAACCGGTCTTGACGATGCCGATGATCTCCTTGCTCGCGCCATCGATCAGCGCCACTTCGCCGGTGTCGCGCAAGGTGGTGGAGAAGATGTTGCTGATGTCGAAGTTGTTCATCTTCTTCGTCGGGCGCTCCGCCGGCGGGACGATGACTTTCCAGGTCGCCTTGATCTGCTCCATGCCGAACTCGGGTGGCTGCGGTGGTTCATGCTGGATGTAACGCGCCATCAGATCCACTTCCTTCTCGGTCATCTCGCCCGATGTCTGCCAATTCGGCATGCCGGCCGGCGAGCCGTAGGCGATGAAGATCTTGAGATAGTCGGTGCCCTTGGCCACCGTGATATCGGGCGTCAGCGGCTTTCCGGTGGCGCCCTTTCGCAACACGCCGTGGCAGCCGGCGCAGCGCTGAAAATAGATGGTTTGCCCTTGGTCGAATTCGGCCTTTGTCATGGGCGGAGCCTTGGGATTGATGCTCTGCACCATCGGCTCGCTACCCATGGCGGAGGGCGCGGCCTGGTAGTTCAACTCGGGCTGGGTGAGGGGTTTGTCCTGCGCGAGTGTCACCATCGACAGCGTGGCAAACATCAGTGCGGCAAGCCGTGCTGGGCGCGGTAATTTCATGCGATCAACCTTCTGGCGGGCCCGGATGCAGACCCTGTGCGAGTACGACCTGCCTATCGGTTGATAGCGCAAGTCCCGGGGAGCAAAATGCTCACACCTTCTGGCATATATATGGTCGTTGAGCGCCCCCGGTTTGTCCTTGACGTAGTTCAAGGACTTGAGCTATTGCGCTGTCGAGAATGGTTCGCATCAGTGAGGCACGTCCACCGGGCGATTGCCCCGCCGGAATCAAAGGCACCAAGACCAGGTTCGATGAAACGCGTTTTTTCTTGCCCATGGCACCCGGAGCTAGTGACCCTGCACGGTAGCTGGACCGGATGCTGACTGGCGTACCTGCGCTGGCAGCGTAGTTGTCGTTCAGCCGATCGTCATCAGGCTGGCGTTACCGCCTGCTGCCGCGCTGTTGATACTCAGCGACCGTTCGACCAGAAGACGTTCCAACGCGACCCCATTGACCCCGGAGTGCGACGGGATGACGCTAACGATCGGCCCGGGCCGATCGGCCAGGGTGCGCAGCAGCGCCAGCCTTTCGCCTGCCGGACCCTGGTGCAGGATCGCATCGACTGGCACGCCCGCGGCCTGCCAGTCCTGTGCCAGCACGACACGGTCGCGCACGGTTTGCGGCAGCAGTTCCTGCAGTGGCCGTGCATCGGCCGTCCAGACGGCACGACCACCCACCGACAGCACAGCGGCCAATTGCCGCAGCCGTTCTGCGTCGCCAGCGGGGCCGCTGGGCGCCAGACACAACACCGCCTCGCGTGGCAGCACTGCATAAAGATTGATCTCTCCGGTCGGGCCAGGCAGGGTGTGCCAGCGGGCCGTTGGAGCCACATTCTTCAGTTGGTCACAGAACTGGACCAGATCAGTGTCGCCGCGGGTGTCTGCCCAGTCACGCAAGGTGGTGCTGGCCGTGTGGGCGGTATCGTCGGAGGCTGCGGGTGTCCAGCCGCGTTGCGCCGGCAGGTCCTGGACGCTGTCGGCCAGCATCGCACGCCGCGCCGCATCGGCCGGGCGCTGGCGCAACAGGCGCAGCAGGTACAAGGGCCCACCCGCCTTGGGGCCGGTGCCCGACAGGCCTTCGCCACCAAAGGGCTGTACGCCCACCACCGCGCCAACGATGTTGCGGTTGGCGTACAGATTGCCCGCCTGGATGATGCCCACCACCTGCGCGAGCGTCTCGTCTATCCGGGTGTGCACGCCCATCGTCAGGCCATAACCGGTGGCGTTGATCTGGTCGAGCATCTCGGGAAGTGACTGCCGTTCGTAGCGCATCACATGCAGCACCGGCCCGAAAACTTCGCGCTGCAGTTCGGAGATCCGGTCGATCTCGATCAGGGCGGGCGGCACGAAGCTGCCCTGGTTGTGGGCCTCGCCATCGATCGCCGCGGGCCGGGTGACGACATGGCCCTTGGCTCGCATCGCGTCGATGTGCCGCTCGATGATGCCTTGTGCATCGCGGTCTATCACCGGGCCGATGTCCACTGCCAGCAAACGCGGATCGCCGACCCGCAATTCGCTGACCGCACCCTTGAGCATCGTGATCAGGCGGTCGGCGCCATCATGTTGCACGCACAACACCCGTAGCGCCGAGCAACGTTGACCGGCGCTGTCGAAGGCCGAGGCGACGATGTCGGCCACCGCCTGTTCGGTCAGCGCCGACGAATCGACCACCATCGCATTCTGGCCACCGGTCTCCGCGATCAGCGGCACCGGTTCGCCGTCCTGACCCAGGCGTGCGGCCAGTGTGCGTTGCAGCAGCCGTGCGACCTCGGTCGAGCCGGTGAAGACTACCCCCTGCACCCGCGTATCTGCAACCAGGCTGGCGCCCACCGTCTCGCCTGGGCCGGGCAACAACTGCAGCACCGCGCGTGGCACACCGGCAGCCCACAAGGCGCGCACGGCGGCCGCGGCCACCAGCGGTGTCTGTTCGGGAAAGTTCCATGGGCTGATACACACCACCGGCCCGAGTGGCCGGTGTGTCGTGTTGTCAAAATCGCGCCGGACCTGCGATGCGTAATAGCGCAGGAAATCAACTGCCTCGCGTACTTCAGAGATGCCATTGGCACAGGTCTTGCCGGCTTCACGCACCAGCAAGGCGATCAGCGTCTCGCTGTCCTGCTCCAGCTGATCGGCTGCCCGCTCCAGCATCGCGGCGCGTTCGACCGGCGCAGTGGCGGCCCAGCCGGGCGCCGCCTGCACCGCGCAGGCCAGTGCCATCTCGACATCTTCCGGTGTGGAATCACGCACGGCGCCGACCCGATCATTGCGGTCAGCCGGGTTGAACGCATCGCGCGCGGCCTGCGGCGCGGCAGCAGCCGGATCGACGCCCAGCAAGGGTTCTGCCTGCCATGGATGTCCGGCCGTTGCTGCCCATGTCTGTGACAAGGATTGCAGCGTGCTCTCGCCGGCCAGGTCGAGACCGCGGGAATTGGGTCGACGCTCTCCGTACAAGGCGCGGGGCAGAGGGATTGCCGGGTGCGGGGTGCCAACGAGACCGTCCCGCTTGGCCATCGTCTGTACCGTGCGAACCGGGTCTTCGACCAGTTCGGACAAGGCGATATCCTCGTCGGCGATCTGGTTCACAAACGAGGTGTTGGCACCGTTTTCCAGCAGCCGGCGCACCAGGTAGGCCAGCAGCGTTTCGTGTTTGCCCACTGGTGCATAGATACGGCAGGCGCGCCCCAGTTTGCCTTGTGCAATGGGCCCCACGACCTGCTCGTACAAGGGTTCGCCCATGCCATGCAGGCACTGAAACTCGTAGCTGTCCTCGCCGCTGGCCCCCTGATCCTGCGCCAATTGGTGGATGGTGGCCAGCGATTGCGCATTGTGGGTGGCGAACTGCGGGTAGACCGCATCGGGTGCGGCCAGCAAGGCGCGCGCGCAGGCGATGTAGGCCACATCGGTGTAGGCCTTGCGGGTATAGACCGGATAACCATCCAGACCATCGAGCTGGGCGCGTTTGATCTCGGAATCCCAGTACGCGCCCTTGACCAGGCGCACCATCAGGCGGTGCTGGCTGCGTCGGCCCAGGTCGATGAGCGTGTCGACCACCGCCGGACACCGCTTCTGGTAGGCCTGGATCACGAAGCCGATACCGTTCCAGCCGGCCAGCGCCGGTTCGAAACACAGACGCTCCAGCAGATCGAGCGACAACTCGAGTCGGTCCGACTCCTCGGCGTCGATATTGAGGCCGATGTTGTACTGGCGTGCCAGTTGTGCCAGCTGGAACAGGCGCGGGTACAGCTCGGTCATCACGCGCCGAACCTTGGCGCGCACATAACGTGGATGCAGCGCCGACAGCTTGATCGAGATGCCAGGTCCCTCGATGACACCCCTGCCCGCGGAGGCCCGACCGATCGCATGGATCGCCTGTTCATACGCTGCCAGGTAGGCCTGCGCGTCGCCGGCCGTCATCGCCGCTTCGCCGAGCATGTCGTACGAATAGCGGAATCCCTCGGCCTCGCGCACACGCGCATGGATCAGCGCCTTCTCGATCGTCTCGCCGGTCACGAACTGCTCGCCCATCATGCGCATCGCCATGTCCACGCCCTTGCGGATCAGCGGCTCGCCGCCACGCGAGACGACCTTGCGCAAGGCGGTGCTCAGTCCCGACACACTGTGCGTGGCAACCAGCTTGCCGGTAAAGAGCAATCCCCAGGTGGCGGCATTGACGAACAGCGAGGGGCTTTGGCCCAGGTGGGTCTGCCAGTTGCTGGTGCCGATCTTGTCGCGAATCAGTGCATTGCGCGTGGCCGCGTCCGGTATGCGCAGCAATGCCTCGGCCAGGCACATCAGCGCCACGCCTTCCTGCGAGCTGAGCGCAAACTCCTGCAGCAGCCCTTGCACCAGCCCGGCGCGCCCGCTGGCGCGAGCCCGAGTGCGCACCCCGCCGGCAATGCGCAGCGCCAAAGCCTCGATCGCCTTCGCCTGATCTGCACTCACCTTGGCCTGCTCCAGCAAGCCAGGCATCAGTTGGGGTTCGGGTTGCCGGGTGGCGGCGCTGACCGCCGCGCGCAAAGGGGAACGGTTCAGTGGGGGAGTCAAGACAATGGGCATTGCATTCCTGCGGCGTCGCGCGTGCGAGCGGATAGCATGGGCCGACGCGTGAACCCATGGGGGGCGATTATGAATCGCCGAGCCGATTTCGGCCCACGGCGCAGCTCGCGCCTTCTATCGGGCCAGTGTCAGCGCCGGCCGCGGATCACTGCGCTGGCGGTGCCGATGATGAAGCCGGCCAGCGCAACGGCGCCTAGCAAACCGCCGGTGCGCACCAGTGCAAATTCGCCCAGCGCATCTCCACCCAGGCGCAACACCAGCGACCCATGCAACACGACCAGTGACGCATAGAAGTAGCGGTGGTACGGCACTGACACACGCAACACCGCCGGAAAAATGATCGGCGCATGGCCGAACACCATCGAAAAGACAAAACCCATGCCCAGGGCATGGACGATGGCGTCATATGAGCGGCTGCCGGGTGCGAGTTCGCCGCTGACCAGCATCACCAGGCCCGCCACGATCAGCCAGGCATATCCAGCCAACAGGCAGACCGCGATGTACCGCGTCAGCCCGCGCTGGTGGACGGTACGCCGGGCGATGTCGTTACGCAGCAACCACGCCGCCAGCGCGAGCAGCCCGACCGCCAGCAAGGTGGGGCCCCAGGGCAGGGCGATTCCCGCCAACCCGGCGAAGATCAGTGCCAGCACCAGGCCGAACTGGCGCTGCGCATTGGGTGACGGTTGCAGGAAGCGCGACAACTCCAGCCGTTCGCCGGCGATCGTCAGAACCAGAAAGGCCAGCCACCAGGGAACAAAGACGGGCGCGTCGTGACCGAGCAGTGCCAGCAGGTTGCCCACGGCCCAGCAGGCCGCGCCCAGGGCGATCGTCGCGGTGAACAAGGCGAACTGCCGGCGCACAATGTCCAGCGAAGCGACCAGCAGGATCAGGCTGGCGCCCAGGTACAGCGCGATGGCCAGGTCGGTGCGGCCGAGCAAGGCGCTGGCGGTGCCCAGACCGGCGAGCAAAGGTCCGAGGTAGGTCCACAGGCGCGCCATCGCCACTGCACGCTCGAGCGTGATCACGACGCCAAAAAAGCCGCAGACCATCAACGGCCCATGCAGGGCAGCACTCGATGCTGCGATCTCCGGCATGGTCCAACCCAGCCGCGCCAGGCCTGCGCCCACGCCGGCAAACAAGGCGAAGAATCCCAGCAGCAACAGCGGAAACCGACCGGCAGGCGGCAGGTTCAGCGAAGATCTTCCTGCAGACGGTGGCGCAGGGGACTGGGGAGGTGGATTGTGCACAGCGTTGTTGGGCGGGGCAATGCTGCTGTGCCGTCAGGATGACCAGCCGAAAAACTCGCGCGCCGTGTCGGTCATCTTGTCCGGCGTCCAGGGCGGATCCCATACCAGGCGGATCTTCACTGTGATGTCCGGTGCAACGATGGCGCTGACCGCGTCATACGCCTGATCCATGATCATGTCGGCCATCGGACAGGCGGCGGTCGTCATGGTCAGCTCCACGATCACGACGCCGGGCCCGACCTCGACCGTGTAAACCAGTCCGAGATCAACGATGTTCATTCCCGCTTCTGGGTCATCCACACTGCGCAGTGCCTCGCGCACCGCTTCTTCGTTGCAAGGCAGGGTCATCGTGTCGTCTCCGGTGTGTGCACGAACGGCAAGCGCTGGGTGGGCGTG
>CAJDWO010000072.1_pt2 | contig 12673 bp, 11 predicted proteins | sample 7391601 | NCBI WGS metagenome assembly CAJDWO01 (sample SAMEA7055735, study PRJEB34461) | soil metagenome | biome: terrestrial ecosystem; feature: Peninsula; material: soil | place: Antarctica | collected 2016 | reverse complement strand
TCGGTGCGCACCGAGTTCGCGATGAAACACTCCGCATGGGCCTGGTGGTGCAGTGCGTGAATCGTGTCGGCATCCGGCGATTTGGCTCCGCCGAAGCGCACCTGAGGTCGCAAGGTGACGCGGCTGATGCTCATCTTGCCGCTGTCATTGCGGGTCATCATGCCCTCGGCGTGGTCCTGGTAGCAGTCGACACGCAGTGACTGTTTCGCCGCGATCGACAGGAACCACAACATATGGCAACTCGCGATCGATGCCACAAAGGCCTCTTCGGGGTCGACCGCCTGGGGGTCGGACCAGGGCAGTGGAACAACTTGGGGCGACGAGGAGCCGGCAATGTCGAGTCCGCCGTCAAAGCGCAGCCGGTGCGCCCGGCTATAACGGCCGCTGCAGAAGTCCTGCTCGCCGCGTTCCCATTGGATTTCAGCCCGATAGTGGCCCATCACATGCTCCCGGTGGGAATGTGCAGGGCAATTTGCCGACCCGATCTGCACAATCGTCGGATTGTGCCAGCCCAAGTGTGTGAACGGCTCAGCGCGTGGGCACGGCGCCCAGACCCGGCCACCAGGGGAAATCCGCTTGCGCTTCTGGTTGGGGGGTTCCGTAGGCGACCCAGACTGCGGCTGATCCCATGGCGATGGCCAACACCAGCGCAGCGGTCGCCATTGGGACGATGAACGGCCGTTTTGGGGTACGGCGACGGCGGATCATGGCATCAACCGCCCACTTGCAGCTGGTTGTCGACCGAGGTTACGCCACTCACTGCCTTGGCCATGGTGGTAGCACGCTCGCGGGCGGTGTCATTGGGCGCGGTGCCCTTGAGTACCACGTTGCCGGAGACGGTGTCGACATCAATCTTGAGCGCACTGAGTTCCGGGTCGCCTGCCAGGTCGGCATTGATCTGAGTGGTGATCGCGGCGTCGCGCGCCTTCTCGGCGGTGCTGTCCATCGCTTCTGTGGCACTGTCCTTGGCCGCCTCCACACTCTCTTTCACTTGTTCGCCCACAGTGTCGGCCTTTTGCTCCATGGTGGTGACGGCGTCGTCCACCTTCTCGCCAGCGGTCTGGTCCGGGCTGGTCTTGCCGCAGGCGGCCAGGCCCAGCAATGTGGCGCAGGCCAGTGCAACCAGGGACAGACGGGTTGTTGATTGTGTTTTCATGATATTCCTCCTTGATTTGCCGATATGTGTGACATGGGCAGGAGTGTCCTTCGGTTGCGCTGTGGTGCACATAGGCAGCGGCCGGAATTTTCTGTGGGAAATCTCCGACGCGCTTTGGGCGGATGGCCCACCAGCACGCCTAGTTAAGCGCGTTGCTTCTTGTGCCGGTACATGGCCGCGTCGCTGCGGTGCGTCAAAGTCTCGACGGTATCGCCAGCCTGGGCGGTGGCCACCCCCACGCTGATGCTGGACTGCAAGCCGGCGGCGATCGATGACCAGTCGAACGATCGCACCGCTTCCACGATCCGCTCGCAGACCTGGCGCGCCACGGTCAGCTCACGGTGGCAGGCCGCGTTCGGTTGCGCTGCGCAGCAGTTCTGAGGCATACAACTCGAAATTGCGCCGGTTCGGGATGCCGGTCAAGGTGTCTTCGAGCGAGAGTTTCTCCAGCTGTCGCGAGGTGATCTGAAGCAACTTCACGTGTTGCTGGCGCTGGCGCAGGTCGACCTGCCATTCGATCACCTTCTCGCGGGTTTCCAGGCCGTCCGTGCGGATCAGCTGCTCGCGCAGGCGCAAGCGGCGCATCTCGTCGAGTGCACGTCCGTTCTGCCCCTGCGCCACATGCAGTTGCGAGGCCAGCAGATGTCCCAGACACGCCAATTGTTCATGCTCCACCTCGACCGCAATGGCGATCATGCGCGCGGATTGCTGCATCGCAGTGGTCCAGTCCTCGAGGGCCCAGGCGATCTCGGCGCGCGCCCAGCTCTCGAGTGCCGTCAACCACGTCACCGTCTCGTAACGCGCCGCCCATTGCGCCAGCACCTCCACGTCCAGCCGCGCCTGGCCGATACGCTTATGCCAGACCTGCTCCAGGCACAGCCCGAACTGCAACACGGCTTCGGTGGTGATGTGCGTGCCCGGTGACGTGTGGCCGGCGTCGCCATGGGCGATACGCGCGATGATTGCTTCACGGCGGCTGCGCAACTGTTTGAGCGGTGGAAATTCGCCCATGTAGTAACGCTCGTGGCACATCCGCACCAGTTCGGTCCACCACTGGTTGACCCTCGGTTGGAAGGTGCTCAATGGCGGCTGGGCCTGTTCGGCGATCTGGATCGCGGTGTTCAGTGCCTGATCGGCCTTGTCGAAACCATTGCTCCAGAAATAGGCCACGCCGAGCGCGTTGTAGGACAGCACACTGTGTTCGTCATTCTCCAGGAACTGGCTCAGACGCACGCTCAGCAACGCTGCCTCCAGTGCCTCCTCGTTGCGTCCCAGCGTCACCGACACGATCGCATGGGTGGTCAGCGCCATGACCTCGCCTGACGTGTCGCCCAGCAGCTGGAACTGGTGCGCCGCGCGCTGGCTGGCACGATGTGCGCGCCGGTACCGTGACAACATCCGGTCGCAATGCGCCAGACACAGCAGTGCCTTGGCTTCATACCGTGGGTTCGAAAGCCCTTCCGCCGCCTTGAGCACCTTGTGCGAAGTTGCACGGCCGGACTGCACATCACCACGGTCCAACGCGGCGTGGGCATCACGAAGCAAGGCTTCGAGGCCATCGTTGCGGCGTGGCTGGGGTGGATCTGACATGGCCGGATTCTGCGCTATCGTGCAAGCGTTGCAGCGGAACAACGACGCAGGTACAACACAAGCGGCAAGTTGGCACGGCAATAGCAGGTCCATGTTGTCCTGCAGATCGCGTTCATCTGCGGATGATTGGCCCGGAACATGCTGTGGGCGCTAATATGCATACTGTCTGACAGCCAACCCCAGGAGGCAGCCATGGCCCAATCCGATATTGCGATAGCGCAAGCCGCCACACTCAAGCCGGTGCTGCAACTGGCGCAGGAGCGTCTTGGTATTCCGCCCGAGGCACTGGAGCCGTATGGCCACTACAAGGCCAAGATCGACCTGGCATGGCTGCAAAAGCAGACCGGGCCGAACGGCAAACTGGTGCTGGTCACCGCCATCAGCCCGACGCCGGCGGGCGAGGGCAAAACCACCACTACCGTGGGCCTGGGCGATGCGCTCAACCGGATCGGAAAACGCACGGTGATTGCGCTGCGCGAGCCTTCGATGGGCCCTGTGTTCGGCATGAAGGGGGGCGCGGCCGGCGGCGGTTATGCGCAGGTCGTGCCGATGGAGGACATCAACCTGCATTTCACCGGTGATTTCAGCGCGATTGCGCTGGCGCACAATCTGCTGGCTGCGCTGATGGACAACCATATCCATCACGGCAATGCGCTGGGTTTCGATGTGCGGCGCATTGTCTGGCGCCGGGTGATGGACATGAACGACCGCGCCTTGCGCTCCACGGTGGTGGCGCTGGGCGGACCGAGCAACGGATTTCCGCGCGAGGATGGTTTCGACATCGTGGTCGCCTCGGAAGTGATGGCGATCTTCTGCCTGGCGACCTCGCGCCAGGACCTCAAGCAACGGCTGGGCAACATCATCGTCGGATATACCCGCGAGCAGGCTCCGATCCGCGCCAGCGACCTGCATGCCCATGGCGCCATGGCTGCGTTGCTCAAGGACGCGATCAAGCCCAATCTGGTGCAGACACTGGAGAACAACCCGGCCATCATCCATGGTGGTCCGTTCGCCAACATTGCCCACGGCTGCAACACCGTGACCGCCACGCAGGCCGCACTCAAGCTGGGTGAATACGCCGTCACGGAGGCAGGTTTCGGCGCCGACCTGGGTGCCGAGAAGTTCATCGACATCAAGTGCCGCAAATCCGGTCTGCGGCCCGACTGCGCAGTGGTGGTGGCGACCATGCGGGCACTCAAGCACCATGGCGGTGTCGAGGCCAAGGACCTCAACACGCCCAATCTGGATGCGCTGAAAAGAGGCGTCGTCAACCTGGAACGTCATGTCTACAACATCCGCCACCACTATGGTCTGCCGTGTGTGGTGGCGATCAACCATTTCACCGCCGACACCGATGCGGAGCTGAGGCTGGTGCGTCGCGAGATGGACCGCCAGGGCGTGCCGGTGGTGGTGGCGCGGCATTGGTCCGACGGCTCGCGTGGTGCCGAAGAACTGGCGCGCGAAGTGGTGCGGCTGGCCGAAAGCGGCACCGCCAGCATGAAGCTGGTGTACCCCGACGAGGCCAGTCTGTGGGACAAGATGAAGGCGATCGCCACGACGATTTATGGCGCCTCGGACATCTCGGCCGATTCGGCGGTGCGCGCAAAGATCGCCAAACTGCAAAGCGACGGGTTTGGCCATTACCCGGTGTGTGTGGCCAAGACGCAGTACTCCTTTTCCACCGATGCCAAGCTGCGCGGCGCACCGACAGGGCACATGGTCAACATCCGCGAAGTGCGACTGGCCGCTGGTGCCGAGTTTGTGGTGATGATCTGTGGCGACATCATGACCATGCCTGGCTTGCCCAAGGAACCCTCGTCCACGCGCATTGACATCGACGACGATGGTCGGATTACCGGACTGCTCTGACCCCAGCAGGCATATCAGGCGCAAGCGCCTGGCGCAGACACGATGACCGACCCCAACCCGGGCGAATTGCGACCCTTGCACGGCATCACCGTGGTGACGCTCGAACACGCGATCGCCGCGCCGTTTGCAACCCGCCAGTTGGCCGAACTGGGCGCGCGCGTGATCAAGATCGAGCGGCCCGGCAGCGGCGACTTCGCGCGCGGGTATGACAGCCGGGTGGGCGGCCTGTCGTCGCATTTCGTCTGGACCAATCGCTCCAAGGAAAGCTTGAGCCTGGATGTCAAACATCCGCAAGGCGCCGCCATCCTGCATCGCCTGGTGCTGGAGACGGCCGATATCGTGGTGCAGAACCTGGCGCCGGGTGCGGCCGAGCGGCTGGGCCTGGGCTGGAGCGTGTTGTCGGTCGCCAAACCGGGGCTGATCCTGTGTGACATTTCGGGTTATGGCGCCGATGGCCCGTATCGGGACAAGAAAGCGTACGACCTTCTGATCCAGAGCGAGGCGGGCTATCTGTCGGTTACCGGCAGTGGCGACGAACCGGCCAAGTCGGGCAATTCGATCGCCGACATCGCGGCCGGCATGTATGCCTACTCGAACATCCTGGCCGCTGAGCTGGAGCGGCGCAGCAGCGGACGCGGGCGCCATATTGACCTGTCGATGCTCGAATCGCTGGTGGAGTGGATGGGTTTTCCGATGTATTACGCATTCGAGGGCGCGCCGCCGCCGCCTCGGGCCGGCGCCAGCCACGCGACCATCTATCCCTATGGCCCATTCGCAGTCGGTGACGGCTCCAGTGTGATGCTCGGCTTGCAGAACGAACGTGAGTGGCCGGCGTTCTGCGCCGTTGTGCTGCAGCAGTCAGAGTTGGCAGCGGAGCCGCGGTATCAGACCAATGCCGGTCGCAGCGCGGAGCGTGAGGGCTTGCGCGCCACCATCGAAGCGTGTTTTGCCACTCTGAACGCTTCGCAGGTGACGGCCCGGCTGGATGCGGCAGGTATTGCCAACGCCCACGTCAACACCATGTCTGATGTCTGGGCGCATCCGCAATTGCAGGCGCGCCAGCGCTGGACCACCGTGTCGACCGAGCGTGGACCTGTACCAGCGTTGTTGCCGCCCGGTGTGGCGCGGGGCGAGTTGCCGGACATGGGCGCGGTGCCGTCGCCGGGCCAGCATACCGACGCCATCTTGAGCGAGATTGGTATGGATGAGCAGACGATCGCACAATTGCGAGTCGACAAGGTGATCTGATTGCGTTGGAAACCTGGTTGCGCAGCGTGGCGAGGCAGGCGCATCACGCCGGACAACCACGCCGTGACCTTGTGATCCGGTTTGGCTCGGGCAGCTGAATCGAACTCAGCCTGATGCGATCGGCCGCGCCGGGTCGCTGCACCATTCGCTCCAGCTTCCAGCGAACAGCGCCGGGCGGCCCATACCGGCAATCTCCATTGCCAGGATATTGGGTACCGCGGTGACGCCGCTGCCGCAGTGGTGCACGACGGTTGCGGGATCGCGGCCATCGAGCAATTCCAGAAACTCGGCCTTGAGCACGATGGCAGGCTTGAACTGTCCGTCGTCACCAATGTTGTCACCATACGGGCGATTCAGCGCGCCCGGTATGTGTCCCGCCACCGGGTCCAGCGGTTCGGTCTCGCCGCGAAAGCGCGGCGCGGAGCGGGCATCGATCAATTGCTGCGTGGGCTCTCCCAGGTGCTCGAGCACCTGTTGCACGGTCACCAGCCGGACGTGCGCCGGATTGGCCGTGAACGGCTTCGATGGATGCACCGTGGGCGCGCCGCTGGTGACCACACCACCGGCGGCATACCAGGCCGGCATGCCGCCGTCGAGCACCGCCACCGCTTCGTGGCCCACCCACTTGAGCATCCACCACAAACGACCGGAGTAAGTGACACCATGGCGGTCGTACACCACGGCCTGCATGTCATTCGAAAACCCGACACTGCCCAACCACTGGGCAAACGCCGTGCGTGCAGGTAGCGGGTGGCGGCCTCCACTGGCCGCGAGCGGATCACCCTTGGTGCTGCTGAGGTGGCGGTCAAGGTCGGCACGCACTGCCCCGGGTATGTGTGCGTCGGTGAAATGCTGGTCGCCTGCGTGCGGCTGCGCCAGGTCGAAACTGCAGTCGAACACCATCAGGCGCTGGTCGCTGTCCATCAGTGCCTGCAATTGGTTGGCCGTGATGAGTGTCGTGTATTCCATGCTCATTGCGTGCGTGCGCCCGGCGCCATCGCGACGCGGTACCACTCGTGAAAGTGCTGCATTCCGTCTTCCATCGGGCTTTGGTAGGGCCCGAATTCATTCACCCCGCGTTGCATCAACGCAAGCCGCCCGGCGTCCATGCGCAGGGCGATTTCGTCATCCTCGACGCAGGTTTCCATGTAGGCCGCCTGTTGTGCCTCGACGAACTCGCGTTCGAACGCCGCAATCTCTTCCGGGTAGAAAAACTCGACCACGTTGAGGGTTTTCTGCGGCCCCATCGGATACAGCGTGGAGACCGTCAGCACATGGGGGTACCACTCGAGCATGACCGTGGGGTAGTAGGCCAGCCAGATGGCACCGTGGCGGGGTGGCTTCCCACCGCGGTAACGCAGCAGCTCTGATTGCCAACGTTCGTAGACCGGACTGCCAGCCTTGCCCAGGCGGTTGGCCACTCCCACCGTTTGGACACTGTAACTGTCGGCGAACTCCCAGCGCAGGTCTTCGCAGGTCACGAAGCTGCCCAGCCCCGGGTGCGACGGGCCGACATGGTAATCCTCCAGGTAGACCTCGATGAAGGTCTTCCAGTTGTAGTCGCAGACATGCATTTCTACATGGTCGAGCACATGGCCACTGAAATCGAGGTCTGCCAGCGGGCCGAGCCCGGCCAGGTCGGCGTCGACCCGTGACCCAGCAGCGCCGCCTGCCCGTGCGGATTCGAACAACAAACCGTTCCATTGCTGCAGCGGGTAGTTGTCCAGGTTCAGGCAGGGATCTTCGGAAAAGTGGGGCGCGCCGATGAGCGTGCCGGCTTTCCCTCGGGCACCGCCTCCGCTGTAGGTCCAGCGGTGCAAGGGACACACGAGATTGCCGGCAGCGCTGCCCGGTTGCTCGGTCAACAAACTGCCGCGGCCCTTGAGCATCAGTGCCTGCCGGTGCCGGCACACATTGGAGATGAGATCGACCCCGCTGGTGGTGCGCACCAGCGAGCGCCCGTGCGATTCCTGGGGCAGGGTGTAGAAGTCGCCCACCTCGGGCACAGCCAGTGCGTGCCCTACGTAGCGCGGTCTTTGCTGAAAGATGCGCTGCTGCTCGCGTTCGTAGGTGGATTCGTCGAAATAGCTGGCAACCGGTAACTGGCTCGCCGCCTGCTGCAGTCGAAGACTTAAATCAGACATGGGTGACCTGACCTAAATGCTCCCCACAGGGAGAAGACAACCGCCGAGGTCCAGGCAACGGACGGTGACAAGAAATTCCGGATGCGCCGGAAGGGGAAACAGGCGATTGTACGCACCGAAGCGCCATCCGTCGGCAGACGGCAGGACTACCCCGCAGGGCACGCAGGTGCGCAAGCCTAAAATGGTCGGTTTCCATGACCGCGAATCCCATGGCCAAGGCAACTGCTCCGATTACCACCGCTTCCACACCTGCCTCTTACGAAGCTGCGTTGCAGGAACTCGAGCAGCTGGTGAGTCGGCTCGAATCCGGTGACATGCCGTTGGAGCAACTGCTGGGCGGCTACCAACGCGGTGCCGAGTTGTTGCAGTATTGCCGCGACAAGCTGCAAGCCGTCGAAAACCAGATCAACGTGCTGGATGCCGGCACGCTCAAGACATGGATGCCCGAGTGATACCGCGCCCCTTGGCGCGGCCGGCACCCGCACTGGACCTGCGTGCCTGGTCGGCGACGCGCCTCGAACTGGTCGAACGCGCGCTCGAGGACTGGGTCACGGCCGACCCGCCAGCCGGTCTGGATCATGGCGCGCCGGCAGTGCTGGTGCAGGCCATGCGGTACGCCGTGCTCGACGGTGGCAAGCGTTTGCGCCCCTTGCTGGTACTGGCCGCATGTGAGTCGCTGCAAGGCCATACCGGCGCCGCACTGCGCGCAGCCTGCGCGGTCGAGCTGATCCATGCCTACTCACTGGTACACGACGACATGCCGTGCATGGACAATGACGTGTTGCGCCGAGGCAAGCCGACGGTCCATGTGGCTTTTGGCGAGGCCACGGCCTTGTTGGCCGGCGACGCCTTGCAGGCGCTGGCATTCGAGCTGTTGACGCCCGATGACAACGATTCGGTGCCGTATCCGATGCAGGCGCTGTTCTGTCGGCTGTTGGCGCGCGCCGCCGGTAGTTCCGGCATGGCCGGTGGGCAGGCGATCGATCTGGCCAGCGTTGGATGCGCGTTGAGCGAAAAGCAGTTGCGCGACATGCATGCGCTCAAGACCGGAGCCTTGTTGCAAGGCAGCGTATTGATGGGCGCTGCCTGTGGCGCTGCGACCGCGACGCAGTGGCGCGCGCTGCATGATTTTGGCGCAGCCATCGGACTCGCGTTTCAGGTGATGGACGATATTCTGGATGTGACCGCCGATTCGGTCACGCTGGGAAAAACCGCGGGCAAGGATGCGGCGGCCGATAAACCCACCTATGTGTCGGTGATGGGGCTGGAGTCTTCCCTCGCCTTCGCGCAGACCTTGCTGGAGGACGCACACGGCGCGCTGGATCGGGCAGAGTTGCCGCAGGATCAGGCACTGCGGGCGTTGGCCGACATGGTCGTGCACCGATCGAACTGACCACAAGCCATGCTGGACAGTCCTTACGCTTTGTTGCAACAGATCGTCGATCCGGCCGACCTGCGGCGCCTGCCGCGCAGTCAACTCGGCGAAGTAGCTGCACAGTTGCGCGCTTTCATCCTCGAGAGCGTATCGCGCACCGGCGGCCATCTGGGCTCGAACCTGGGGACGGTCGAACTGACCGTGGCACTGCATTACGTGTTCAACACGCCACATGACCGGCTGGTCTGGGACGTGGGGCACCAGACCTATCCGCACAAGATCCTGACCGGCCGGCGTGAGCGCATGGGTACGTTGCGCCAACAAGGCGGCATGAGCGGTTTCCCGCAACGCACCGAGAGCCCGTATGACGCCTTCGGAACCGCGCACTCCAGCACGTCCATCTCGGCTGCGCTCGGGATGGCACTGGCCGCAAAAATCAAGGGCGAGGACCGGCACAGCGTGGCCATCATCGGAGACGGCGCATTGACCGCGGGCCTCGCGTTCGAAGCCTTGAACAACGCCGGTGTTGCCGACTGCAAGTTGCTGGTGATCCTCAACGACAACGACATGAGCATCAGTCCGCCTGTGGGCGCGCTCAACCGCTACCTGGCCCAGCTAATGACGGGGCAGTTCTACGCTGCGGCCAAGCAGGTGGGCAAAAACGTGCTCAAAGCTGCGCCGCCATTGTTCGAATTGGCCAAGCGGTTCGAGGAACATGCCAAAGGCATGGTTGTACCGGCGACCCTGTTCGAGAAGTTCGGTTTCAATTACAACGGCCCGATCGACGGCCATGACCTCGATTCGCTGATCCCCACACTGGAGAACATTCGACGGCCACGGGCCCGGCAAGTTCGATCCGGCTGTCGGGCTGCAAAAGGCGTCGGCCAGCGCCAAACCGACTTTCACCCAGATATTCGGCCAATGGTTGTGCGACATGGCCGCGCACGACAGCCGCCTGGTCGGTATCACGCCGGCGATGCGCGAGGGTTCAGGCCTGGTGGAGTTCGAGCAGCGTTTTCCATCGCGGTATTTCGATGTCGGCATTGCCGAACAACATGCAGTGACCTTTGCCGCCGGGCTTGCCTGCGAAGGTCTCAAGCCGGTGGTGGCGATCTATTCAACCTTCTTGCAGCGCGCATACGACCAGCTCATCCACGACGTGGCAATCCAGAATTTGCCAGTGGTGTTTGCGCTCGACCGCGCAGGGGTGGTGGGCGCCGACGGCGCAACCCATGCCGGTGCATACGACATTGCCTATCTGCGCTGCATTCCCAATCTGTCGCTGGCGTGTCCGGCCGACGAGGCCGAATGCCGCCAATTGTTGTCCAGTGCGTTCGAGCAGGACCACCCGGTCGCGGTGCGTTACCCGCGTGGCGCAGGTGCCGGCGTGGCCGTCGATCCCTCTCTGGCAGGGCTGCCGTTTGCCAAGGCCGAGGTGCGTCGACGTGGACGCGGCATCGCGATATTGGCTTTTGGCACTCTGCTGTATCCGGCTCTGGCCGCTGCCGAGCAGATCGATGCGACGGTGGTCAACATGCGCTGGGTCAAGCCGCTGGACCAAACCTTGCTGCTGGAGATCGCTGACCAGCACCAGATGCTGGTCACGATCGAAGAGGGCGCCATCATGGGTGGCGCCGGCAGCGCAGTGGGCGAGTTCCTGCAGGCGTGTGGCCAGATGCGGCCGATGTTGCAACTCGGCCTGCCCGACCAGTTCATTGAGCATGGTGATCCTGCGCGGCTGCTGGCCGCTCTGGGGCTTGATGACGTTGGTATTGTGGCGGCCATCCACAAGCGGTTTCCCGATCTGGTCGCCTCGGTCCGACCCACTTTGAAGATCGTCGTCTGACTGAGGTTATCCGTTGATATTCCCTGTGCCATGGTGGGGCACGCCTGTCGCATAAGATCGACATCATGGCTGTAACACTGGTCCGTGGCATCGACTCACCCGACATGCGTGCGGCGGGGCGGGAATTGTTGTCCGTCGCGCTGATGGACGCACGCAACCACATGCTGCACCTGGCCGACCAGATCGCATCGCATCTGCAGGCGGCCGGCACATCGGCCCGACCGACCGACGCATGCGATCCGCTGGGCTGGACCTTGGGCCACGTCGGCTGGTTCCAGGAGTGGTGGATCGCGCGCAACATGCAGCGCAACCGTGGTCGCGCCTGTGATCCGCTGGCGAGCCGACTGCCATCACTCGAGTCATGCCGGACATGGAAACGATCAAAGGCTATTTGTTGGCCACGCTGGAGTCGACACTGGAAATGCTGGACAAGGCGCCCGATGCCGATGACCCGTTGTATTTTTACCGGCTGGCGCTGGCGCATGAAGACATGCATGGTGAAGAGCTGATTGCCACCGCGCAGGCATGGGGGGTGGCACTCGAGATCGCCTTGCCCGGCCCGCTGCAACTGCGCGCGCCCCTGCTGATCCCGGCCACGCCATGGCTGATGGGCAGCGAGGCGAATGGCGGCTTCAGTTTCGACAACGAGCGTTTGCTGCATCGGGTCGACGTGCCCGAATTCGAGATTGATGCACACGTCGTGACCTGGGCCCAGTACGTCGAGTTTGTCGACGATGGCGGATACGACCGTGCGGAGCTCTGGCATCCCGAGGGCTGGCAGTGGGTGCAACGCCAGGCTGGCGCCGAAGGGGTCGACGCGGGGGGCAGGGCGCCGCGCTACGTGCAACAGATCGGTGTGGCCAGTGGTGCCGTCATGCAGACCCGATTCGGCTCCCCGCGGCGCATGCTCGCCGGTCAGCCCGCGACGCATGTCAGCTGGTGGGAAGCGGATGCGTGGTGCCGCTGGGCCGGCCGGCGCCTGCCAGCCGAAGTCGAGTGGGAACTGGCCGCCTGTACCGCGACAAGGCGCGGTTTTCGGTGGGGCGATGTGTGGGAGTGGACCGGCAGCACCGCACGTCCCTATCCGGGTTTTGTTGCCGACCCCTGGCGTGACTATTCACAGTCCTGTTTCGGCAAACACAAGGTGTTGCGCGGTGCATCGTTTGCAACCCGCGAACGAATGCGGGTTGCGCGCTTCAGGAACTTCCAGCTGCCTCAGAACGATGTGCAGTTTTCCGGCTTTCGTTCCTGCGCCCTTTGAACTGCCACCACGGCAGGACTTCCCGCAACGACAAGATCTCTCCGCAATGTTGCGGCAGGTAGCCGGGCATCTCTGCGAGTTTGTGTTGCCATGCCGGATCGGCCAGCACCGCAAGCAAGGCGCGCGTGGCAGGCTGATCGAGTGCCGTCTTCAGGCACACGAGATGGTATGACTCCTGCACCAG
>CAJDWO010000032.1_pt1 | contig 12912 bp, 9 predicted proteins | sample 7391601 | NCBI WGS metagenome assembly CAJDWO01 (sample SAMEA7055735, study PRJEB34461) | soil metagenome | biome: terrestrial ecosystem; feature: Peninsula; material: soil | place: Antarctica | collected 2016 | reverse complement strand
ACCCGGAAGTCCTTGCCCAGGTCCAGTGTGACCTGCAGGTCGGCCTGCAGCGATGACTTCGCGGGAGTCGTGGCCGCCGCGATGCGCCGCGCTGGCTCCGCGCCGCGCGCCGAAGGGTCCTTTGCCTGTGGCAACACGATCACGTCGTCGCCGAGGGTCGGTGCGGTTTCTTCCGGCAGGATGAACAGCGCCTGGTCCACCGAAAGATCTCCGCGAATGCGCAGCCGGGCCTGTTCCAGCACGGCCTGCAGGCCGCCCGAGACGGTGAGGCGCCGGTCGGCGCGGGCCGATACCCGCAGCGCCTTGGCCTGTGCGTTGACCTGCAGCGCAATCGCCTGCAGTGGCGCGTTGTCCGCTCCTGCCGATGGCTCCCAGGTCGCAAACCCGGTGGCGGTCAACTCGCCGCCGCTGGCGCCACTCGATGCCATCCACCACCGATCGCACCGCCATTTCGCTGGCCAGCAGCTCGCCGCTCCACTGCGGCGCAGCACGGGTTCCCTGCAGGCTCAGGTTGGCGTCGACCGTGCCTCGCACGCGCCAACCGGGCGGCGCCAGCAGGGACCAGACGCCGACCTGGGGCATACGCGCGCGGATGGTGGCCTCCAGCGGGCTGTCCGGTGTCCAGGACCAGCCGTCAGGACCTTTTTGGAGTCGGGTCCCGAAGGTCGCCTGGGCGTTGCCGGCCCGCTCGCTGTCCCAACGAAACTGCGCCGCAACGCGGTCGCCGTCGGCCTGCACTTGCACTTGCAATTCCCGGATGCCGGCATCAACCGCCGGTGCGGCACCGTTTGGTTTGTCACTGGCGGCAAAACCGTCCGGGTGGATGCGCAGATCGCCGCTGCGCCGTCCCAGGCTGGCGCGGATCACCATCTGCTCGGCCAACGTGATGTCCCACTGGCCGTCAAACACCAGATTGCCGCTCAGGCCCGCAGCGGTCAGGTCTGCCTGGGCCAGCAAGGTCAACCATGCCATCGGTAGTCCGCGCAGTTCACCCTTGCTGTGCAAGGTGCCAGCGGGCCCACCCTGCATGCTCAGTGGCTCCCATGCGAGCACGGCCGCTCCAGGCCGCGGGCCGCTCAGGCGGGCTTGTTGCAGTGTGCGCAGCGTGGTTTGCCAATCACCGCGTGCATCGCGGCCACCCGTGGCAGAAGTCGTCATCTGCACTTGCTGGCTCCCACGCGATGCAGTCCCGCGCAGGTCGAGTTGCAGCGCTAGCAGTGTGCCGTCCAGCCGCAGGTCGAGGTCACGCAGGCGCAGCGCCTGCTCCGCAGACTGCCCGCTTTCACGGATCACCAGACGCGGCGACTGCAGGCTGGCCGTCAACGCCAGTGGTGTGCCACTGGGCGATCCAGGCTCGGCTGCGCGCTGCATCGGCCAATGTGACTGTGGCATTGCCATTGCCGTCCAAGGCGCCGAATTGGCCCGACACCCGGGCCTGCAATCCCGGTGCACGCAGCTCCAGGTACCCTTGGGCGGTTTTGCTGGCAAGCTCGATATCGATCTTGCCGCCGGCTTCGGCCTGTGCGGTGCGTATCTGCAGCTTGTCCAGCCGCACCCAGCCGTCGGCCCAGCGGCCGCTGGCCAAGACGTCGCGCAGGCGCAGGCCGCGTAATCCTGGTGGGCTTTTCTGTCCAGCGGCCGGTTGCAGCACGGCATCAAATTCGACGCCATTTTGCGCCGCGCGGGCCTTGAGTGTGCCGTCAAGAGGTACTGATTCAGCCACGCTGTACAGCAGTGCCGGGTTGACACCCTGCACCTGCAACTGGCCCTCCCACCCTTTCGTTGCGCTGGCACTGGACGGATCGGCCAAAGTACCTTGCAGCCGGATGCGGCCGCCGCCAAGCTCCGCGCTGAGCGACTGCACGCTCCACCGGTTGGCGGCCAGTTCCACCAGTCCCTTTGCACTGTCCAGCGGCAGCTGGCCCTTGTCCCAGGGACCGGCTGCGCGGTTGATCAGATTGAAGTCCACAAGCCAACCGGCGCCGAGCGGTCGCACCCAGGCATTGCCGGTGAGTTGGGTCCTGGGCGCGGCCGGCCACAATGCTGCCAGGTCGAGGTGGTTGAACGTGGAATGTGCCCGTATCACCGGCTGTGTCGCCCAGGGGTTGATCTGCGCAGACACCGTGGCGCGCATCGCGCGTGCGGTTGCCAGCGCGCCGGTGTTGCTGCTCGCCGGTTGCAACTGGGCCAGCAGGTCCAGGCGCGGATTCTGGCTCGCCAACGGTCCGCGTAGCGTGCCCGACGCATCCAGCGTGATGCTGCGGCCTTCGGATACTGGCGCGGTGACCGTTCCTTGCAACTGCAAATCCAGCGTCATCGGCGCGCGCGCCTGCAGGCTTGCCTTGGCCGAATAGCTTCCCTGCGCGACCTTGATCGATGACACATCGAGTTGATGCAGGTTGTCGCTGAACTGGTAGCGCCCAGCCAGGTCAGACACCACGATCGGCGTCGCCCCGGCCACGCGAATCTGGCCGATTGCAAACGACAATTCCAGCTCCAGCGGCAACACCACCTCCGGTGGAGGCGCGGGTTCGGAGGCCGGGCGCTGGTCGTCCACCTGCACATCGGCAATCGCCAGTTCGGTCACCCGCACGCGGCGGTGCAGCAAGTCCCAGGGTTCCCAGGTGAATCGCAGATCGGTGGCACGGATGCTCAGACCATCGGATTGCCAATGCAGTGAGCCGATACGGCCGCTGCGGCGCACGGCCCCCTGCACGTCCGTCACGACCAGGGTCTGCCCGGCGGGAAGATAGGGTTGCACCTGCCGCAGCGCGGTCGCCAACGACCCATCCGTGCCGCTCCAGATCCACGCCGCCAACAGCAACGCGGCGCCTGCAACCAGTGCCAGTTCGATCACCGCAACCATGACAAGGCCCAGCCGACGCATCAGAAGGTGAACCCCACGGTCATGTGCAGACGCAGTTTGTGTGCGTCCAGGCCATACGCCAGATCCAGTTGCAACGGGCCGACCGGACTGCGGTAGCGTACGCCCGCACCAATGCCGACCTTGGCCTTGAGTTGGGAGGTCTTGTCCGCGACCGCGCCGGCGTCGATGAAGACCGTGCTTTCCCATTCGCTGGGAAGGCCATCGACCATGATCGGGCGCTGCCATTCGACACTCCCGATGGCCAGATAGCGCCCGGGTGCGGTGATGCCATTGGCTTGCGCAGCGCCGATGCTGTTGTATGCGTATCCGCGCACGGTAGCGTCGCCGCCGGTCAGGAACAGTTGGGTGCTGGGCAGACGCGTGCCATCACGCGCCAGCACGGCGCCGGCTTGCGCGCGCACTGCGATACGGCCCGCGCTGGCCCGGGTCTGGCGGTCTGCATTGGTTGCGAGTGACCACACACCGAGCCAGTTCAAACGGGTACGCAGGAAAGGATCACGCTGACTGCCCAGGGTGTAACCGCCGCCGAGCTCAACGCCCAGGCCGTAACCGTCAGACGGATACGGCAGGCGGTCGAAATGGCGTTGTGTCCATGCGTAGTTGGCGCTGATGGAGTGCGCGGTTTCGTTGATGCCGGTGCCGGTGGTTTTGGCGCGGTCGTATTGCAGATAGTAGTTGCGATCGATCTTATCGCCCAGCTGTAACCTCCCGGCGCGCAGTTGCTGGCTAAGCACCTTGACATTGGCCGCATCCTCATTTTTCAGCTGGCCAAAAACTTGCCACTGCCACAGTTGGGCGTCGGGTGGCGCGGTGAGTTCGCTTTGTATCAATTGCGTGTCACGGTCCAGTTCCAGCTTGGACACGGCACGCCATCCGATCAGCGGCATCTGGTGGTTGGTGTGTTCCACCGACAGGCGTGGCCCGCTGTCGGTACTGACGCCCACACCGAGCTGGATGTTGCTGCGTTTGGCCTCGCGCACCGTGGCGATGATCGGCACTGCCTGCGGGTCGCCCTGGGCGTCGATCTCCAGAACGACCGAATTGAAGTACCCACTGTCCTGCAGGCGCTGCTGTGCTTCCAGCAACGCGCCCTGATCGTATTCACTGCCCGGCTTCAGGCGGGCGATACGTCTGACCAACTCCGGTTGGTAACGCTCCAGCCCATGGACCTGCATATCGCCGAATCGGAACGGCGCCCCGGAATCGAGTGTGACGCTGAGCCGGGCAGACTGTTGCGGCGGGTCGATCTCGGCACGGCTGGCGGCAATACGTCCGAGTGGGTACCGGTTGGCAGACAACAATCGCAGACTTTGCCGTTTCGCATCGTCCCAGGCCTCCTGGGTGAAGGTCCTGCCAGGCGGCAGGGTCCAGCCGTCCTGGATGCGCAGGCGTTGTTCGGCTGCCGCCGGTTGCTCGGCGATGTCCCCCTGGAACGACAGGGCGACCGACCGGACCGTCGTTGCCGGCCCCTCCTGCACAACGATGCGCACGATCGGCATTGGGCGGCCGTCGCTGACTGACTGCGTGCGTGTGATCGTAACTTCCGGCGAAAAGTGGCCCAGCGTGGCGAGCAGTTCCCGTGTGTTCGTGTCCGCGGCGACGGCGAGGCGTTCGAGCTCGGTGTCGTCCAGGTCGGCCAGTGTCCGGTACCGCATCAGGTCCAGGTGGCGCTCGAGATACGCCTTGACATCGTCGCTGGCGCGGACGTCGACGTCGAAGCCAAACACCACCGCCACCGTGTCACCCTGCAACTCCGGCACCGTCTCAGTTCCGTCGGAGGTTTTTGGCCGGCTGGCGCAACCGGTGGCCAGCGCGCAGGCGATGATCAGGATGGTGAGCGCCGATGCGCGGAACCATGGCCTGGTAGACGCCATGCGGTTATTTCGATAGCAGACGCATGGCGTCTTCCAGGCCCTTGATCGTGAGGGGATACATGCGCTGATTCATCAGTTGCCCAATGACGCTGATGCTCTGGCGGTATTGCCACACGCCTTGCGGCTCAGGGTTGATCCAGACAAATTTCGGGAACGCGTTGGTCAGGCGCTGCAGCCATTCGGCGCCGGCCTCTTCGTTGTTGTACTCGACGCTGCCGCCGGGCTGCAGGATCTCGTACGGGCTCATCGTCGCGTCGCCGATGAAGATCAGCTTGTAGTCCTTGTTGTACTTGCGGATGATGTCCCAGGTGGCAAACTTCTCGGAAAAGCGGCGCCGGTTGTTCTTCCACATGAAGTCGTAGACGCAGTTGTGGAAGTAGTAGAACTCCATGTGCTTGAACTCGGTCTTGGTGGCCGAGAACATTTCTTCCACGCGCGCGATGTGCTCGTCCATCGTGCCGCCGACGTCCATCAGCAGCAGCACCTTCACGTTGTTGTGGCGCTCGGGAACCATCTTGATGTCAAGCCAGCCGGCATTCGCGGCGGTGGAGCGGATGGTGTCGTCCAGATCGAGTTCTTCTTCGTGGCCTTCGCGCGCGAACTTGCGCAAGCGGCGCAATGCCACCTTGATGTTGCGCGTGCCCAGTTCCTGGGTGTCGTCGTAGTCTTTGTAGGCGCGTTGGTCCCAGACCTTGACGGCGCTGCGGTTGCGACTTTTCTCCTGACCGATGCGGATGCCTTGCGGGTTGAACCCGTTGGCACCGAATGGCGAGGTGCCGCCGGTGCCGATCATCTTGCTGCCGCCTTCGTGGCGTTCCTTTTGTTCCTCGAAACGCTTCTTGAGCGTTTCCATCAGCTCGTCCCAGCCCATTTTTTCGATCTTTGCCTTTTCTTCCGGGCTCAGATTGAGTTCGAGGTTCTTGCGCAGCCACTCCAGCGGAATGTCCTTCGTGAAGTCGGTCAGCATCTCGACGCCCTTGAAATAGGCGGAGAACGCGCGGTCGAACTTGTCGTAGTGTTTTTCGTCCTTCACCAGCGTGGTGCGGCTGAGGTAGTAAAAATCGTCGATCTTGTAGCCGGTGGCCGGACCGTCGTCGTCATCGTCCTGGACGGTATTGGGGCCGACCACGCCTTCCTTGAGTGCTTCGAGCAGCGTCAGGTACTCCTTGACCGAGACTGGCAGCTTGGCCGAACGTAGTGTGTAGAAGAAATCAATCAGCAAGGTGTCCCCCCAACAGGGTCTGTGTTCCGATTGTGACCCGTCACGGTTGGCGCGGTTTGTCGCGCAGGTACAGCAACTGCGCGCGCACTTCGGGCCACTCGCCCGAGCGCAAGCTGTACATCACGGTGTCGCGGATGGTTCCGTCGCGGCGCAGCCCGTGGCCGCGGATGACGCCGTCTTTGCGCGCGCCCAGGCGCTCGATTGCTGCCTGCGAGGCGAAGTTGAAATTGTCGGTGCGCCAACCCACCACGTTGCACCCCAGCGTGTCGAAGGCGTGGCCCATCAGCAGCAGCTTGCAGGTGGTGTTGACTTGGCTTCGCTGGCATCGCTTGGCGTACCAGGTGTAGCCGATCTCGACCCGCTTCACGGCCGGCAGGATGTCGTGGTAGCTGCTCGATCCCAGAATGGTGCCGGTGTTGCTGTCGCGTACTATGAAGGCAAAACGATGTCCGTCAGCGCGATCCGACAGTGCCTGTTCGATATAGGCGCGTGTCTTGTCCGGCTCCGGGACCGAGGTGACACGCAGGCGCCACAATTCACCGTCCGCAGCGGCCTCGCGCAGGCCCTGCTCGTGTTCGAGTCCCATCGGCACCAGTTCGATGCCGCGGTCGTTCAAGGTGACAGGTTCGACAAATGCCATGCAACGCTCCGGGCGAAAAAGTTCAGCGATTGTGCCGTTGCATGAACACCAGCTTCTCGAACAGGGTCACGTCCTGCTCGTTCTTGAGCAGTGCCCCCACCAACGGTGGCACCGCGACCTTGTCGTCATTGCTGTGCAGCGCCTCGGGCGGGATCTCTTCGGCCAGCAGCAACTTCAGCCAATCGAGCAACTCGCTGGTGGACGGCTTCTTTTTCAGGCCGGGCAGGTTGCGCACATCGTAGAAGGTCTTCATCGCTGCGTTGAGCAACTCCTTCTTGAGGCCCGGGAAATGCACTTCGATGATGCTTTTCATCGTCTCGACATCGGGGAACTTGATGTAGTGGAAGAAACACCTGCGCAGGAAGGCGTCGGGTAGTTCCTTTTCGTTGTTCGAGGTGATGAACACCAGCGGGCGGTGTTTGGCCCGCACCAGCTCACGGGTCTCGTAACAATAAAACTCCATGCGGTCGATTTCGCGCAGCAGGTCGTTCGGAAACTCGATATCGGCCTTGTCAATCTCGTCGATGAGCAGCGCCATCGGTTCATCGGCGGTGAATGCCTCCCACAACACGCCGCGCAGGATGTAGTTGTGGATGTCCTTGACTTTCTCGTCGCCCAGTTGTGAGTCGCGCAGGCGACTGACCGCATCGTATTCGTACAGGCCCTGCTGGGCCTTGGTGGTCGACTTGATGTGCCATTGCAGCAAAGGCATGTTCAGTGCGGCCGATACTTCCTCTGCGAGCATGGTCTTGCCGGTGCCCGGCTCACCCTTGACGAGCAAGGGGCGTTTGAGTGTGATCGCGGCATTGACCGACAGCATCAGGTCTTGAGTGGCAACGTAATTCTTGGTTCCGTGGAATTTCATGGTGGAGTTGGTGCGACGGCGCAAGCGAAGTGTCGAAGAGGGAAACTGGGTCGATATAATCGGCCCGGTTGAGTTTCCCCGGCCCACCTTTGATTGTCTGCGCAAAATGAATAAGTTGTTGTCGTCTTTGATATTGTTCTTTGTCGCATCCGTGACGATGTCATCCGCCAGCGCGCAGGAAATCCAGGGCGACGCGAAAAATGGCGAGGGCAAAATTGCGATGTGTATCGGATGCCACGGCATCGATCGTTACCAGACCAATTTCCCGGAAGTCTACAAGGTACCGATGATTGGCGGCCAGGGGGATAAATACCTGGCTGCAGCACTGCACGAATACCAGAAGGGTGATCGCAAACATCCGTCGATGCGCGGTATCGGCGATGGCCTGACCGATCAGGACATCGCCGATGTGGCAGCCTATTACGCTGCCCATGGAGTCCCAGAAGCAGCGCCGGAGCCGGCAGTCGCGCCAACGGGCAAGGCGGCCGAACTGGTGGCCAAGGGTGCCTGCACCTCTTGCCACGGCGACAACTTCAACAAGCCGATCGATCCGACCTATCCGAAGCTGGCCGGTCAATATGCCGATTACCTGTTTGTGGCACTCAAGTCCTACAAGAACGACAGCCATGCGACCTGGGGCCGCTCGAATCCCATCATGGGTGGTATCGCCAAGCAGTTCACCAATGCCGAATTGAAGATCCTGGCCAACTACATACAGTCTTTGCCGGGCGACCTGCGGACGGTACCCCAGGCCAAATTCAGGTAGGTCGTAGCGCGCGATTTCCGCGCGCCCCGCCACGCGCCGGGTCCGATATGCTGGCTGCAACCGGATTTGTCATGCGGCGTGCCGGCTTCCGTCAGTTTTTCGTGGCGTGGCGTTGCACACAGTCGATATAGGCCTCACCGTCTGGCGCGCGTCCGGCGCGTTGGCTCTCCCAGAGCATCTTGCCCAGGCAATCCATTGCTGCGTGATGGGCTTCGTGCAGCGATTGGGACCTGTGGCTCAACAGTTCCACCGCCTGGCGTATGCCGCGCGGCTGGTCGATTGAACACTGCTCGCTGATCGACAGGTGCATCGACAGATGCAGGAACGGGTTGTCGCGGCTCTCACTTGCCAGTTGCATTGATTGCAGGGCGGCGTCCAGGTCCGCCAGCTCCGCGTGATACTCCGGGTGTTCGTCGATCCAGCCACTGGCCAGTGCCTCGATCGCCTCGAGCATCTGGCCGTCGCGCGCCTTGGCGTAAACACTGCAGAAAAATCTGCGAACATCGGCTTGGGACGGTTGCATCAGCATGGGTCACATTGTGCTCGTCATGGGTGATGGGTCTTGGGCTCCGCGTTGGCCGGGATTCGTTTCGCCGATGGCGGGACCGATGTGCCTGCTTGGTACAGTAGGCGGCCGCTTCCCTGTGGACACAACCCCTATTTCTTCGAGAGACTGCCATGACACGCCAAGCCTTCATCTGTGATGCCATCCGTACCCCGTTCGGCCGTTATGGCGGCGCCTTGAGCAGCGTGCGCACCGATGATCTCGGGGCGATCCCGATCAAGGCCTTGATGGCGCGCAATACCGGTGTCGACTGGGCTGCGGTTTCCGATATTTTGTACGGTTGCGCCAACCAGGCTGGTGAAGACAACCGCAACGTGGCGCGCATGGTGGGCCTGCTCGCCGGTCTGCCGGTGGAGATACCTGGTGCGACGATCAATCGCCTCTGTGGGTCCGGGCTCGATGCAGTCGGCACCGCCGCGCGCGCGATCCGCTCTGGCGAGGCCACGCTGATGATCGCAGGCGGCGTCGAGAGCATGAGCCGGGCCCCCTTCGTGATGCCCAAATCGGAGTCGGCGTTCGGGCGCAACAATGCGGTCTACGACACGACTATTGGCTGGCGTTTCATCAACCGCCTGATGAAGGAAAAATACGGCGTCGATTCAATGCCGGAGACAGCCGAGAACGTGGCCCTTGATTACAAGATCGATCGCCAGGCACAGGATGTGATGGCCTTGGCCAGCCAGCGCAAGGCCGTGGCCGCCCAGCTATCGGGATATTTCGACGCCGAGATCACGCCGGTGACGATTGCGCAGAAAAAGGGCGATCCGATCGTGGTTGCCAAGGATGAGCATCCGCGTGACACCAATATGGAGTCGCTGGCCCGGCTCAAGGGAATCGTGCGGCCCGACGGCACGGTGACCGCCGGCAATGCCAGCGGCGTCAACGACGGAGCCTGCGCCTTGCTGTTGGCCGACGAGGCCAGCGCCGCGCGCCATGGACTGACGCCCAAGGCCCGGGTGGTCGGTATGGCGACTGCCGGTGTTGCGCCCCGGGTGATGGGCATCGGCCCGGCACCGGCATCCGAAAAGGTATTGGCCCTGACAGGCCTGACGATCGCGCAAATGGATGTGATCGAACTCAACGAGGCTTTTGCAGCCCAGGGCCTGGCGGTGCTGCGTTTGCTGGGTGTGGCCGACGATGATCCGCGTGTCAATCCCAATGGCGGTGCCATCGCGCTGGGGCACCCGTTGGGCGCATCCGGAGCACGTTTGGCCACCACGGCGGTGAACCAGCTGGTGCGCACTGGCGGGCGCTATGCCTTGTGCACCATGTGTATCGGCGTTGGACAGGGTATTGCGTTGATACTGGAGCGAGTGTGAGCGCCGGCTGGCCGCTCACACGGCCCAGCAGCGGGTGGGCGCCGGCATCGGACGCGCGCTGGTGCAGGCGCTGGTTGCAGGGCTATCCAGGTCGATAGTCGTTACCACGACAACATTGGTATGCAGCTGCAACTGCGTTGATCTGACGGCACGCGTGTAGCTCATGCACCTGCCCATCATCACCGACCCCTGGTTTTATCTGGTCACCGTGCCGGCGGTATTGCTGCTGGGCATCAGCAAGAGTGGCTTTGGCGCCGGATTCGGTTCGCTCGCGGTCCCGATCATGGCGCTAGCAGTGACGGTGCCGCAAGCGGCAGCGATCCTGATGCCGGTGTTGTTTCTGATGGACGTGCTGGGCATGGCAGCGTTTCGCAAGGATTTCGATCTTCGCCTGCTGCGTTTCCTGTTGCCGTTCGGTCTGCTCGGCACCGTGATCGGCGCCGTCTTGTTCCGGCTGCTCGATGTCACCGTGGTGGCTGGTATCGTGGGCGGGTTCACCTGGTTGTTCCTCGCCCAGCGCCTGCTGTTTCCGCCCAAATCCAGTGATCCTCCACCGCCGCGATGGTGGGGTGCGGTCTTGACGGCAACCTCCGGATTCACCAGCTTCATCGCCCATGCCGGCGGCCCACCGATTGCCGCTTATGTGATTCCCTTGCGCCTGTCGCCGGTCAAGTTCGCATCCACGATGGCCTTCTTCTTTTTCTTCATCAACCTGTCCAAGTGGATTCCGTATTACTGGCTCGGACTACTGGACCTGCGCAACATGACCACTTCGCTGGTCCTGTTGCCGCTGGCGCCGATCGGCGTGTGGATCGGCGTGCGGCTGGCGCGGCGCATCGATCCACGCCTCTTCTATCAGTTGCTGTACCTGGGCATGTTCCTGACCGGGGCCAAGCTGCTGTGGGATGCACTGGTGTGACTGGGTCGCCGGTTGCGCGCACCGGCATCCCTGTATGCACGCGGTCCAGACGCATGCGATGCCATCTCACGCGTCGGGTTTGTCGGCTTTTCCCTGCGTCTTGAGCCGTTCCCGCTCCTGCCGCTCCTGCGCCATCTGTTCCGCCAGCTGCTGGCGTCCCTGCTTCACCGCCGCGATCATCTTGGAGCGGTCCTTGTAGTGCGGGTGCATCTGCTCCAGGAGTCTGAAATTGTGCACACGAAAGCGGCGCGCGCTGATGTCGGCATACTCAGGGCTGTGCCCCAGCAGTTCGAGCACGCTGCGTGCGCTGCTCAGACTGGATTCAAACATCTCACGTTGTATCAGAGCCACATTGCGGTCGCGCAGCTGGTTCCAATGCATCACGTCGCGCGCGCGGGCGACGATCTGCAGGTTCGGGAAATGGGCCTGCGCCAGGTCGACGATGGCCAGCGATTGGGCGACATCATTGACGGTGACCACCAGCACCTTGCCGCCGCCGGCACCGGCGGTGCGTAGCAGGTCCAGACGCGATGCGTCACCATAAAACACCTTGTAACCAAAGCTGCGCACAGTCTCGACCATCTCCGCGTCGTGTTCGAGCACGGTGCAGGCCACACCCTCGGCCAGCATCATGCGTCCGACGATCTGGCCGTAACGGCCGAACCCGGCGATCAGCACCGGTGCATCCTGTGGTTCCGCGATTTCCTCCATCGTGGTCGTATGCTGGGCACGGGCGAAACGGGGCAACAACCATTTGTCGGTGGCCACCAGCAGCAGGGGCGACACCAGCATCGATACGGCCACGGAGCCGATCAACAAGGAGGCGGTCCGGGCATCGAAAACCCGCGCCCCGGCGGCCGCCTGGAATACGACGAATGCGAATTCACCGCCTTGTGCCAGCAACAACGTGAACACCGGCCGGTCCTGGACCGGCAGTTTCATCGCCCGTGACAGCAGGGCAATGACTGCCAGCTTGAGCAGCAGGAAGCCGATCACGATCAACGCAATCAGGCCGGGTGCGGCGAGCAACACGCCGAAATCGATGCTCATGCCCACAGCAATGAAGAACAGACCCAGCAGCAGGCCTTTGAAGGGCTCCAGGTCAGTTTCCAGTTCGCGCCGGTATTCGCTCTCGGCCAGCAACACACCGGCCAGAAAGGCGCCCAGCGCCATCGACAGGCCGACCCGTTGCATCAGGCTGGCAATGGCCACGACCAGCAGCAAGGCCGCGGCGGTGAAAATTTCCGGCGTATGGGAACTGGCGATCCAGCGGAACAACGGGCGCAGCAACAATCGCCCACCCAACATGATGGTGGCGATGACACCCACAGTGCGCGCGGCTACCAGTACCGGGTCTGCCGATGTCGCACCGGTTGTGGCCGCCACATCGAGCGCCAGCAATGGCAACAGGGCGAGGATCGGAATGGCCGCCACGTCCTGGAACAACAGGATCGAGAATGCCGCCCGCCCGCTGCTGGTGGACATCAGGTTGCGTTCGGCCATCACCTGCAGGGCGATGGCCGTGCTGGACAAGGCCAGACCGAGAGAAGCCACCAGCGCCACCTGCCAGCGGACGCCGAACAGCATGGCTGCGCCGGTCAGCACCAGTGCGCAAGCCAGTACCTGGGCGCTGCCCCAGCCGAAGATGGGCCGGCGCATGCTCCACAGGCGTTTGGGTTCGAGCTCCAGTCCGACCATGAACAACATCAGCACCACGCCGAATTCCGCGAAATGCAGGATGTCCTGCACATTGGTCACCAGGCCCAGGCCCCAGGGTCCGATCGCCATGCCCGCGGCCAGGTAGCCGGCGACGGCGCCCAGGCCCAGCGCCCTGGACACGGGGACCGCGAACACC
>CAJDWO010000019.1_pt1 | contig 13171 bp, 10 predicted proteins | sample 7391601 | NCBI WGS metagenome assembly CAJDWO01 (sample SAMEA7055735, study PRJEB34461) | soil metagenome | biome: terrestrial ecosystem; feature: Peninsula; material: soil | place: Antarctica | collected 2016 | reverse complement strand
GGCATGAACATATTGCGCCCGGCCGCAAATCGGATCCTGGCAGTGGTTTCGACTGGGCACGATTGCAACGGGCCTTGCCCTGGCCCGCGGCGTTTTTCCCACCGGCAAATGTAAAAGTTTGACGGCTTTCGCGGACCTGCAATGGCCTGCGGCGGATAGCGTATGCGCTGAGGGTCTGGTTGCCGCATCCAGTGCTGATGCGGTTGCCAGCGGAAAAGTCGCTTGCCGGTCGCACGCCTGCGTGCTTTCGGTGTCAGGTCCGCATGGCGCAAGGGCTGCGGCGCACACCGGCGATGTGGCCCTGCCGGGCAAGGTCGCCATTGCCCATGGTGGTCGATACACTACCGGTAGTGGCTTGTCAGCTGCACAGACCCCATATATAGTGTGTGCTGGTCGCAATCAGAGCCTGTCGCCTCAAGGCGACAACAGGCCGCCACCAGTTCGGAATCCTCCAATAAGTCGTTCCCTGAGAAGAGGAAAACAATGCAATCAGACTTGAATCCATCCCCGCAATCGCGCTACGGCATGCCCGCCCAAGCCATGACCGGTGCTGCCCTGCCGACCAGCGCCTCGGCACTCGCGCAATTTCAGATCATCCGTCGCAATGGCGCCGTTGTTCCTTTCGAGCCCGGCAAGATCGCTGTGGCGATGATGAAGGCCTTCCTTGCCGTGCACGGTACGCAGGGCGCTGCATCCGCCAGCGTGCGCGAGGTGGTCGATGAGCTGACCCAGGTGGTCGTGCGCGCGCTGGTGCGCTCGCGTCCGGGCGGCGGCACCTTCCATATCGAGGATGTGCAGGACCACGTCGAACTGGGCTTGATGCGCGGTGGCCATCACGAGATCGCACGTGCATATGTGCTCTACCGTGAAAAACGCACGCAGGAGCGTGCCCGCGTCAAGGAGCAGGACGCGCCCAAGACGGTGCAATTGCATGCGATCGACAATGGCCAGCGTGTCCCGCTTGACCTCGAGCGGTTGCAGGATCTGATACGCACCGCCTGCGATGGGTTGGGCCCGGACATCCGTTTCGAACCCGTCATGGCCGAGACGCTGCGCAACCTGTACGACGGCGTGCCGATGGACGAGGTCTACAAGGCCTCGGTGCTCGCCGCCCGTACCTTGATCGAGAAAGATCCGGACTACACCTTCGCCACTGCGCGATTGTTGTTCCACACCATTGCCAAAGAGGTGCTGGGCCAGGATGTTCCGCAGTCCGGCATGGCGCAGGCCTATATCGATTATTTTCCGCAGTTTGTACGCAAGGGCGTCGACGCTGAATTGCTTGACGAACGAATGCTGCAGTTCGACCTGCCGCGCCTGGCTGCGGCGCTCAGGCCCGAGCGAGACCTGCAGTTCGATTACCTGGGCCTGCAGACGCTGTACGACCGTTATTTCCTGCACATCAGCAAGAGTCGCATCGAAATGCCGCAGGCCTTTTTCATGCGTGTGGCCATGGGTCTGTCACTCAACGAGATCGACCGTGAGGCGCGGGCGATCGAGTTCTACGAGGTGTTGTCGTCATTCGACTTCATGTCCAGCACGCCGACCTTGTTCAACAGCGGCACTTTGCGCTCGCAACTGTCCTCGTGCTATCTGACCACGGTGCCCGATGACCTGGACGGCATTTACGAATCGATCAAGGAAAACGCGTTGTTGTCCAAGTTTGCCGGCGGCCTGGGCAACGACTGGACCCGGGTGCGCGCCCTGGGCTCACGCATCAAGGGCACCAATGGCGAGTCGCAAGGGGTCGTGCCGTTCCTCAAGGTGGTCAACGACACCGCAGTGGCGGTGAACCAGGGCGGCAAACGCAAGGGTGCTGTCTGCACCTATCTTGAAGCCTGGCACCTGGACATCGAGGAGTTCCTGGAGCTGCGGAAAAATACCGGCGACGACCGCCGGCGCACCCACGACATGAACACGGCAAACTGGATTCCGGACCTGTTCATGCGCAGGGTGATGGAAAAAGGCAACTGGACCCTGTTCTCGCCCTCCAGTGTCCCGGACCTGCATGACCTGTTCGGTGCCGACTTCGAGCGCGCCTATGTCGCCTATGAAGAGAAGGCCGCGCGTGGCGAGATCAAACCCAGCCGGACCTTGCCCGCGTGCGACCTGTGGCGCAAGATGCTGACGATGCTGTTCGAGACCGGCCATCCGTGGATCACCTTCAAGGATGCCTGCAACGTACGTTCGCCCCAGCAACACGCCGGTGTCGTGCATTCGTCCAACCTGTGCACCGAGATCACGCTCAACACCAGCGACACCGAGACCGCGGTGTGCAACCTGGGTTCGGTGAACCTGCTGCAGCACATCAAGGACGGCGGCATCGACCACGACAAACTGCGGCGCACGATCGGTATTGCGATGCGCATGCTCGACAACGTGATCGACATCAACTATTACGCCGTCAAGAAGGCGCGTGATTCCAACCTGCGCCACCGCCCGGTCGGACTGGGTCTGATGGCATTCCAGGACTGCCTGTACAAGCTGCGTATCCCGTACGCAAGCGAGGCAGCAGTCGAGTTTGCCGACCGGTCGATGGAGGCAGTTTGCTATTACGCCTATTGGGCCTCGACCGATCTGGCGCGCGAACGTGGCCGGTATTCGAGCTACAAGGGCTCCTTATGGGACCGCGGCATCCTGCCGATCGATACGCTGGACATGCTGGCCACCGAGCGTGGCGGTTATGTCGAGGTCGACCGCTCCACGACGATGAACTGGGATGCGCTGCGCAGCAAGATCGCGCAGGACGGCATGCGCAACTCGAATTGCGTGGCGATTGCGCCGACCGCGACGATCTCCAACATCATCGGAGTCGACGCCTCGATCGAGCCGTGTTTCGGCAATCTGTCTGTCAAGTCCAATCTGTCGGGTGAGTTCACCATCATCAACGGCAGCCTGGTGCACGATCTCAAGCGCCTGGGCCTGTGGGACGACGTGATGGTGATGGACCTCAAGCATTTCGATGGCTCGCTGCAGCCGATCGATCGGGTTCCACAGGACATCAAGTCGCTATATGCCACTGCGTTCGAGGTCGAGACCCAATGGCTGGTTGAGGCTGCAGCGCGGCGCCAGAAGTGGATCGACCAGGCGCAGTCGCTCAACATCTACATGGCGGGTGCCTCGGGCAAGAAGCTCGACGACACCTACAAGCTGGCCTGGGTGCGTGGCCTCAAGACCACCTACTACCTGCGCACGCAGTCGGCGACCCATGCCGAGAAGTCGACGGTGGCAGCAGGGCGCATGAACGCCGTCTCTTCCGGTGGTGATGCGCGTGGCAGCGGCATGGCGATGAGTGCAATCGACATGGCCGCCGTTGCCGCGCGCGAACAACTGGCGGCTAGCCCGGCAACCGACGTCCGATTCTGTGGTGTCGACGACCCCACATGCGAGTCGTGCCAGTAACGCGATCGCACATCGTCCGCGCGTGGTGCGCGGACGATGCAATTGAACAACACATCACGACAGCAGTGTGCGCGAATGCTTTGCAATTCGTGACGCTGCTTTCATAATTCACAGATTGGAATCCTCTATGTTGTCCTGGGACGAAGAAGTCAAGCCCACATCGCCATCGCAGTTTGTTCGCGACCCGCAACCGGGTCGCTCGGTAGAGCCACCTTCGCATTTGCCGCAGCTGCGTGTTCTCGACGATGGTGCACCGGTGCCGTCAGCGCAGAAGGCCGTTTCTGTCGCATCGTCCGAAGCGCCGCGTCGCATCAACGCTGCCGACAAACGCATCATCAACGGCAAGACCGACGTCAATCAACTGGTGCCGTTCAAGTACAAGTGGGCCTGGGAAAAATACCTCGCCAGTTGCTCCAACCACTGGATGCCGCAAGAGATCAACATGACGCGCGACATCGCGTTGTGGAAAGACCCGAACGGCCTGACCGAGGACGAGCGCCGCATCGTCAAGCGCAACCTGGGTTTCTTCGTCACCGCCGATTCGCTGGCCGCCAACAACATCGTGTTGGGCAGTTACCGCCACATCACGGCGCCCGAGTGTCGTCAGTTCCTGTTGCGCCAGGCATTCGAAGAGGCGATTCACACCCACGCCTACCAGTACATCGTCGAATCGCTCGGCCTGGACGAAAGCGAGATCTTCAACGCCTACAACGAGATCGCGTCGATCCGCAACAAGGACCAGTTCCTGATCCCGTTCATCGACACGCTGACCGATCCGCATTTCACGACCGGCACGATGGAAAACGACCAGAAACTGCTCAAGTCGCTGATCGTGTTTGCCTGTCTGATGGAAGGCCTGTTCTTCTACGTCGGTTTCACGCAGATCCTGGCGCTGGGCCGGCAGAACAAGATGACTGGCGCGGCCGAGCAATACCAGTACATCCTGCGCGACGAGTCGATGCACTGCAATTTCGGCATTGACCTGATCAACCAGATCAAGCTCGAGAACCCGATGTTGTGGACGGCCACATTCAAGGCCGAGGTCCGTGCCTTGTTCGAGCAGGCGGTTGAACTCGAATACCAATATGCCGAAGACACCATGCCGCGCGGCGTGCTGGGCATGAACGCATCGATGTTCAAGGGTTATCTGCGCTACATCGCCAACAGGCGTGCGACCCAGATCGGCCTGGAGGCCTTGTACCCGAACGAGGAAAATCCGTTCCCCTGGATGAGCGAGATGATCGACTTGAAGAAGGAGCGTAACTTCTTCGAGACCCGCGTCATCGAATACCAGTCCGGCGGCGCGTTGTCCTGGGATTGACGCGAGCAAGAATCGCCATGGCACAACCGAATCCACATACCGACACAGACGCCGCAGAGCGCCTTGTCGGTATGTGTCACCCCATTCAAGGTGCTGGGACCAAGCCCAACCCCCTGAATCGCTTCATGCGCCCCAACAGGCATGAAGTGCTCTTTGTTTCTTGATCAAGGAGAAAATGATGGCAACTGCAAAAAAACCAGCGGCGAAAAAAGCCGCTTCAGCGAAAAAGGCTGCTCCAGCGAAAAAGGCCGCGGCCAAGAAGGTCGTAGCGAAGAAGGCAGCACCGGCCAAGAAAGCCGCTGCCAAGAAAGCGCCGGCCAAGAAGGTCGTAGCGAAGAAGGCAGCACCGGCCAAGAAAGCCGCTGCCAAGAAGGCAGCACCGGCCAAGAAAGCCGCTGCCAAGAAGGCGCCGGCGAAAAAGGCTGTAGCGAAAAAGGCTGCTGCCAAGAAGCCTGCTGCCAAGAAACCAGCTGCAAAGAAAGCAGCCAAGAAGCCGACCGGCAAGAAAGCCGCGAAAGCGCCCGCTGCTGCTGCCTCAGCCGCTGCTGCTCAGACGACGCTCAATCCGCAAGCGGCTTGGCCGTTTCCGACTGCCAGCAAGCCCTGAGCGAGCCTGAGGGTTGGCACCTGGCCCGATGCCGCAAGGTCTCGGGCCTTTTTATTGGAGCCGACGAAAGCCGCGACCCGGGACAGACCGTGCATACGCGCAGCGCGTCATCTGCCGTCGGGCGCGGCTCGTTGGCTCACTGCAAGTCGAGTTGTTCCGGGTCAGCCGTGTAGTTCTGCGGCCCACGTTGCGCAATCTTGATCGAGCCCAGCTGATTGCCCAGCCGCGCGCAGCGTTCCAATGACCAGCCGCGCTCCAGGCCGAACAACAATGCGCCACGATACGCATCGCCACATCCGGTGGGGTCCACCACTGCCGCCGCGGTCACGGCTGGCACCTGTGTCATCGCACCATCGACCCAGACCTCACTGCCGTTCGCCCCAACCGTGACGACCAGCCCCTGGACCTTGCGCGAAATCTCGGCTGTGTCCCAACCCGTGCGGTCGCTGAGCATCTTGCCTTCGTAGTCGTTGACCGCAACCCAGCTGGCCTTGGTCACGAAATCGCGCAGTTCGGCGCCATCGAAGCGCGGGAGTTGTTGCCCCGGGTCGAAAACGAACGGAATGCCGGCGTCGACAAACTGGGCTGCGTGTTGCACCATCGCGTCGCGCCCGTCGGGTGCGATGATTCCCAGCCGGATGTCGGGGCGCGCGTCGATCCGGTTGCGCCACGCCTGCTCCATCGCGCCAGGGTGGAAACCGTTGATCTGGTTGTTGTCGATATCGGTGATGATCATCGCCTGCGCGGTATAGGCATCGTCGATGGTGCGCACGAACTCGCAGCGGATGCCCATGTCCTCCAGGCGCTTGCGATAACCGTCGCCATCGCTGCCCAGTGTGGCCATCGGTAGCGGATCGCCACCGAGCAGCTTGAGGCTGTACGCAATATTGCCTGCGCAGCCGCCGAAATCGCGCCGCAGCGATGGCACCAGGAATGACACGTTCAGGATGTGCAGTTGCTCGGGCAGGATCTGCTCGGCAAACCGACCCTCGAAGTTCATGATGGTGTCAAACGCGAGCGAGCCGCAGATCAGCGAAGCCATGGCAATTTCCGGTGAGGGGTCAGGGGTAGAACGCGAGCAGACGGTAGCCGGCGATGCGTTTTGCTCCGGTGTCCGTTTGCACTGTGAGCGCCATCGATCCGTTCCAGACCGCGCTGTGCGCCAGCACGGCCGACCGTGCGCCAAACTCTGCCGGGAGGATCACGCGGCGGATGACCGGTTGGTCCTGCGGGTCGGTCAGCGACAGTTCGATTGCAGGCATGGCCACATCGATCGGCGCCGTGTTCTTCAATGCAAAACCGAGATGGTAGGTGTCGTCACGGACGCGGCTGAACGAGGAACTGTCGATCACGATCGATTCGATCTGGCGTAATGGCGCCACGCGGCATCCTGCAACGACGCACAGGGCCTGCACTATTGGCCGCAGGGCAGGCTGAACCGCAGCAACCCGGTTGCGTTCCTTGATCAGGATCTGGGCACCCAGCAAGGCCAGCAGCACCAGCACCAGGATGACCAGGGCGATGCGTACGACTGGACGACGCCAGACTGAGGCCTTTTTTGCGTCGTTGCGAAGGAACGACGGCTTCGCGATGGCGGCCTCGGGCGCGCTGGTGTGGTCGTGTTGCGGCAGCGACCCAGGTTGCATCTCGGGCTCGGGTGGCGGCAGCGTGTCGATGGCCTCCTCGAAGTCATCCTCGTGCGCCTGGATGATGGTCTGCGGATCGGTTAACGGCGCGTCCATCCAGTCGTCGTCCGGGTCGATGGGGGACGACATCCCTGACGTGTCGTCGCTGTGGAGCGAACTGGCCGCCGCGGGTATGGGTTCGGCTGCAGGCGCGTCGTCGATCGTGCTCGATTTCAGCGGCATCGCGGGCGTATCGGATGCCTGCACGATATCGGATGCTATGCCGCCATCCTCGACCCGGTCGGCGGCAACGGCAGGTTCCGCCGCCGCTGCCTTGGGTGTCGGTGCTGCGACCGGGGGCGAAGCCAGGTTGGGCGCTGGCTTCTGCGCGGGCGCATTGACAGCGAAACCGGGCGCGTCCGGTGGCGGCACCATGTTCTGCGTGGCGTCGAACACTGCCGCACATTGTCCGCACCGGACCCATCCCTCGGACACCCGTAGTTGATCCGGCACGACCCGAAACATGGTTTCGCATGTCGGGCAACGGGTGATCAGGCTCATGGCGAAAGGATTGTAGTGGCGCGTTCAGACCGGTTTGCGCGCGGTCATGAGGATCCAGCCATCCTGCGTGTCTGCCACGTCCAAGGCCACATGCGGGGCATACGCTTCAGTCAACTCCTGCGCCTGCCGTTCAAGGATGCCCGAGAGCACCAGTCGTCCACCCGGGGCAACCCGATCGCACAACAGCGGCGCCAATACCTTGAGCGGCGAGGCCAGGATGTTTGCCAGCACGGTCCGGTACTGACCGCTGGCAGCGTCCGGCAAGCCGCAGGCGATCTCCACCTGGTTGGCCAGGGCATTGGCCCTGGCTGCATCAACGGCAGCCGGGTCGATGTCCACCGCATCGACAACCTCGGCGTTGAACAGAGCTGCGGCGATCGCCAGAATGCCGGAACCACATCCATAGTCGAGCACCCGGCCCAGTGCGCCGGCACCGCGGTTTCTGGAAATCCACTGCAGGCACATACGGGTTGTTGGATGGGTTCCGGTGCCAAACGCCAGGCCCGGGTCGAGACGGATGGAATATAGAGCCTGCGCCGGTGTTGCATGCCAGCTGGGGACGATCCAGAAATCGGTGTCGATCGGAACTGGATCGAATTGCGATTGGGTCAGCCGTACCCAGTCCTGTTCCTGCAGCGGGGCCACGCTCTGGACGCTGCAGTCGGCAAAGAAATCCTGCGCGCCCAGGATCCGCGCAGCGTCGCGTGCGACCGCCTCATTCGTGAACAGGGCCTTGATCGTGGAATGCCGCCAGCCGATACGGGTCGGCTCCATGCCCGGCTCCCCGAACAGGGCCTGCTCATCATCTGTCAGTGCATCGGCATCTTCGACGCTGACACTGAGCGCGTCCAGCGCCTGCAACGCGTCAGCGACGGGTTCGACCCGTTCCTGTGGACAGAGCAGGATCAGTTCGACCATGCCGTCACCGTCAGCGCTTGTGCTGCGCAAGCCACTCTTCGAGGTAGTGGATATTGGTGCCACCACTGCAGAACTTGGCGTCGACAAGCAGTTCCCGATGCAGTGCGATGTTGGTGTTGATGCCTTCGATGACGGTCTCACCCAGCGCCGTGCGCATGCGTGCGAAAGCCCCCTCGCGCGTGTCGCCATGCACGATGATCTTGCCGATCATCGAATCGTAGTTTGGCGGCACGAAATAGTTTGTGTAGACATGGGAGTCGACCCGCACCCCGGGCCCGCCAGGTGGGTGCCACATCGTGATGCGGCCCGGCGAGGGCATGAACGTGTAGGGATCTTCGGCATTGATCCGGCATTCGACGGCATGCCCGCGGATCTCGATCTGGCGCTGGGTGAAGGGCAGTTTTTCGCCCGCGGCGACCATGATCTGGGTCTTGACGATGTCCACGCCGGTGATCAGTTCGGTCACCGGGTGTTCGACCTGCACACGGGTGTTCATCTCGATGAAATAGAACTCACCGTTCTCGAACAGAAATTCGAAGGTGCCCGCGCCGCGATAACCGATCTTCTTGCAGGCCGCCACGCACCGTTCCCCGATCCGCTCGATCAATTTGCGCGGGATCCCTGGTGCCGGTGCTTCTTCGATCACCTTCTGGTGACGCCGTTGCATCGAGCAGTCGCGCTCGCCAAGGTAGACCGCATTCTTGAACTTGTCGGCCAACACCTGGATCTCGATGTGGCGCGGGTTCTGCAAGAACTTCTCCATGTACACCGCCGGATTGCCGAAAGCAGCGGCGGCCTCGGCCTTGGTCATCTGCACGGCGTTGACCAGCGCAGCTTCGGTGTGCACGACACGCATGCCGCGCCCGCCGCCGCCACCGGCGGCCTTGATGATGACCGGGTAACCGATGCTCTTGGCGATACGCCGGACCTGGACCGAGTCCTCCGGCAATTCACCCTCGGACCCGGGCACACACGGCACGCCGGACTTGATCATCATCTGCTTGGCGGAGACCTTGTCGCCCATCATCCGAATCGATTCCGCGGTCGGACCGATGAACTGGAAACCGCTCTTTTCAACCCGCTCTGCAAATCCGGCGTTTTCACTGAGAAAACCATAACCGGGATGGATCGCTTCCGCGTCGGTCACCTCAGCCGCTGAAATGATGGCGGGCATATTCAGGTAGCTCAAGGCCGAGGGCGCCGGACCGATGCAAACCGCCTCGTCTGCCAGTTTGACGTACTTGGCGCTGCGATCAGCCTCCGAATAAACCATCACCGCGGTCACGCCGAGTTCGCGGCACGCGCGCTGGATGCGCAGCGCGATTTCGCCTCGATTGGCTACCAATATCTTCTTGAACATGGAGTGCGTACTGGATGGTCAGGAAATCTCGAACAGCGGTTGCCCGTATTCGACGGCCTGGCCGTTGGCGCACAGGATATTGGTCACGGTGCCGGTCTTGTCGGACTCGATCTCATTGAGGATCTTCATGGCCTCGACGATGCACAAGGTCTCACCTTCCTTGACCGCGCTGCCGACTTCGACGAAAGGTTTGGCGCCAGGAGAGGCGCTGCGGTAGAAGGTGCCGACCATTGGCGACTTCACGACATGGTTGGCAGGAACTTCAGGCTCGGCGACCACCGGCGGGCCAGGCACGGCGCCGGGCGCCGCTACCGCCGGGCCGATCGCCTGGTACTGGATCGGGACGCCCGACATACCGCCTTTGACGATACGCACCTTGCCTTCGGCTTCCGTGATTTCCAGTTCCGACACATTCGAATCTGAAACCAGATCGATCAGTGTCTTGAGTTTTCTCAGATCCATGGTGTCTCCAGCAACTTGATGTTGTAGGCCGCGAATTTACTCTAAATACCAAGTAAAAGCGGTCAACTTCGTTTAATTCTTGACTTTATGCAGCTTCGTGTTGCATGTGTCCGGCTCCACTGCAGTATCGGAGGGCAGCGGATTGCAGGGGCCGGAAGGTGTAACGCTGCCGTATGTCGTTATCGCAATGCACGCCACTGTTGCAAGTCTTGCGGGCTGACCCGGCCCATTTTACGTTGGACAATTTGGCCGGCACTGTTCAGCACGACGGTGAATGGCAAACCACCGGCCAGATTGCCGAGGGACCGCGTGAGTTCCACACCTGCCATGCCGGCTAGCGTGACCGGATAATGGACCGGCGTATGCTCCAGAAATTGCCGGACAGCAGCCTCCTGATCAACGGCCATGCCAAGTACTTGCCAGCCATTGGCGATGTTTTCTGTGTAGAAGCGATCCAATAGCGGAATTTCTTCGATACACGGTGGGCACCAGGTGGCCCAGAAGTTGAGCAGCAGGGGCTTGCCGGCCAGATCGCGCATCGCCATCGTCGCGCCACCCGGTGTCGGGAATGACATGTCCCAGAACGGCAAGGGCGCCGCATTCGTGGTGTCGCCAGACCGAGACTGCCACAAGGCCAAGCCTACACCCGCCAACGCAGCAGCGCTGGCCACGCCAGCCGTCAACCAGCGGCGGCGCGACGCACGGCCGGCAGCATTCGGGTCGTATTCAGGTGTGGGTTTCTCGGGGTGTGGTGTCGTCATGGCGCTGTCGATTGCAACAATTCTCGCAGCGCTGGCAGATTCCCCCGCGCGGCACGGCCTTTGGCATCATGGCGCAAGGCCCCGCGCAGGTCGTCATGGTCGTACACCAGCAGGTGGATGGCAACGACTGCTTGCAATGGGTCACTGAAGTCGGAAATGCTCAGTGCCTCAACCGCCTCGCCGCGTATGCCGCTGACCGTGCGCGGTTGGTAAACGATTCCCTCATTGATCAAGGTGATCTCGGCTGATTTGGAGTCGTCACAGAACAGTTCGAGCACGATGTCGGACTGACGCGTCGCGCTGCCGCGCCAGACCGATGCGCTCAGATACGGGCGAAAGGCTTCAAGTCGCTCCATCCAGCGCACCGCCAGAGTGCGCAGCGCTTCCAGTTCCTTCGGTTGTGTGTCGGGACAGAAAATGGCGATGTGTTCGAACACCGCCTCTTCGATGGCGTCGTTGCCGGGCAAGGGTGTGCGCGCCGGCAGGCCCAGTATGCGAACCGCCTGGCGTTTGGCGGGTCCGTATTCCATCCCATCGTCCACCACCAGTCGGGCCGCGGCCGCGGCGATCTCGGCCTTGATGCCCTCGGCGCCTTGTTCCATGTACCCATTGTGCATGCAATACCGGGCCTTCACGCGAGAGGCCAAGGTCGCCGCAGGGCGATGGGCCGACCGCCTGACCTAGAATTCCGCGATGCACATCCACATACTGGGAATCTGCGGCACCTTCATGGGTGGCCTGGCCGCACTGGCACGCGAGCAAGGCCACACCGTCACTGGCTGTGATACCGGTGTCTACCCGCCGATGAGCGACCAGTTGCGTTCGCTGGGCATCGATCTGATCGAAGGTTATGGCGCAGACCAACTCGCCTTGCGGCCGGACATGTTCGTGGTGGGCAACATCGTAAGCCGGGCTGTGTTGCCTGACGGTTCGCCACGTTACCCGCTGATGGAAGCCATCCTGGACGCGGGCGCTCCTTATACAAGCGGCCCGCAGTGGTTGGCCGAACAGGTGTTGCACGGCCGGCACGTGTTGGCGGTTGCCGGCACCCACGGCAAGACGACGACCACTGCGATGCTGGCGTGGATTCTCGAATGTGCCGGCCTGCAGCCGGGCTTCCTGATCGGTGGCGTTGCGATGAACTTCGAACAATCGGCGCGGCTGGGCGGCGCGGCGCCGATGGCCGGGGTTGACACGGCACGCAAGCCATTGTTCGTCATCGAGGCGGACGAATACGACACTGCGTTTTTCGACAAACGCAGCAAGTTCGTGCATTACCGTCCCCGTACCGTGATCCTGAACAACCTGGAGTTCGACCATGCGGACATCTTTGATGATCTGTCCGCCATCGAACGGCAGTTCCGGCATCTGGTGCGCACCGTACCGGGCGTGGGGCCCCACGGTAGCGGCCGCATCATCGTCAACGGGCTGGAGGAAAGCCTGGCGCGGGTGATGTCCGCAGGTTGCTGGAGTGAGCAGCGCAGCTTTGGCGCTGCGGTCAGCGACTACACCGCGCGCGGCGAGCCTGACCAGTTCGAGGTGCTGCGCCATGGCGAACCTGTGGCCCGGGTCAGCTGGGGTTTGACCGGTCAGCACAACCAGACCAACGCGCTGGCGGCGATCGCCGCGGCTGAACATGTGGGTGTGGACGCCGCCGCCTGCGCGCGGGCGCTGGCCAGCTTCGAAAATGTGCGCCGGCGAATGGAGTTGCGCGGCAGTGTGGTGCCAGCCGGATTTCCTGCGGGCGCCACGCCGGTGGCGGTGTGGGACGATTTTGCCCACCACCCGACCGCCATGCGCACCACGATCGAGGGTTTGCGGCGCAAGGTCGGGTCGCAGGTCCGCATACTGGCAGTTTTCGAGCCGCGTACCAATACCATGAAGCTCGGCGCCATGAAGGCGCAGCTACCGTGGGCCCTGGCTTCGGCCGATCTGTCGTTCTGCCACGCCGGCGGCTTGGGCTGGAATGCACGGGAAGTACTGGCACCGCTGGGCGATACCGCCAAGGTCGCGGACGACATCGGCACGCTGGTTGACCAGGTGCTGGCCGCCGTGCAGCCCGGTGACCAGATCCTGTGCATGAGCAATGGCGGCTTTGGAGGCATTCACCAACTGCTGCTCGCGCGGCTGCAATCGGCCGCGCCGATCTGGCAG
>CAJDWO010000046.1_pt2 | contig 13173 bp, 7 predicted proteins | sample 7391601 | NCBI WGS metagenome assembly CAJDWO01 (sample SAMEA7055735, study PRJEB34461) | soil metagenome | biome: terrestrial ecosystem; feature: Peninsula; material: soil | place: Antarctica | collected 2016 | reverse complement strand
TCTGGCCATCGATGAGCCGCACATGGACCGCCTGACGCTGCGTGATGGCCGCGTGTTCGAGCGACGCTGCGTTCCGATGCGTAATGATTCGGGACCGACCCGTGTCTGGACGTTTCGCGACATCACGATGCAGGAGCAGGTCGCGCAGTCGCTGCGTGATAACGAGGGCCAGCAACGCGCGCTGATGGACGCCTTTCCCGGCTATGTCAGCGTGATCGACCAGAATTTCGTCTACACCTACGTCAATGCGCGCATGGCCGCATTGTTCAGTCGCTCGGTTGAAAGCATCGTCGGCCTCCATATGCAGGAGCTGATGGGCGAGACCAGCTATCGCCGCAATGTGGATCTGGTCGAGCGGATCAAGGCCGGCGAGCGGGTGGCGGTCGAGCGGCTGTACGAGGCCACCGCCGACCGGCCGGCAATCTACCTGCAGCTGACTCTGGTGATGGGTGCCAAAGGCGCGGGGGGCTTGCAACGGTATTACGCGTTCGGCATCGACATCACCGAGCTCAAACGGGCCGAGCTTGCATTGCGCGCCGCCAAAGACGACGCCGAGCGGGCGGACCGGGCGAAGAGCGCCTTTCTGGCCAGTGTCAGCCATGAGTTGCGCACACCGCTCAACGCCATCCTCGGATTCTCCCAACTGCTGCGCGCGGATGCGCAGGCCTCACCATCGGCCAGCGACAGCGCCGGTGAGATCGAGCGCGCCGGCCGGCATCTGCTGTCGCTGGTCGATGACCTGATCGACCTCGGCGGCGTGGAGGCGGGCCACCTGGAGTTGACGATGCAGCGCCTGTCCATCGAGACCGTCATCAACGACAGTCTGTCGATGGTTGCGCCGCTGGCGGCTAACCGGGGCATCCGTATCGTCTTCGAAGGAGGTGATGCGCGCAACGCAGTGGTGCTCGCCGATGCGGTTCGTCTGCGTCAGGTGGTCATCAACCTGTTGTCGAACGCCATCAAATACAACCGGCCCGAGGGTTCCGTGCGGGTGTCGTGCCGGCGCCACGCTCCCGATGGCGACGAGAGTGACGCCCGCATCCGGATCGCTGTCACCGACACTGGCAAAGGTATTTCGCCGGCGGTGGCGAGCCGGTTGTTTTCGGCCTTTGAACGCCTGGGTGCGGAACGCGGGGCTATCGAGGGTACCGGCATCGGCCTGTCGATCTCGCGTCGGCTGGTTGCTGCGATGGGAGGCGCTATCGGATACGAGAGCCGTGTCAATGAAGGCAGTTCGTTCTGGATCGACTTGCCGCCCTTGATTCCGGGTGCCGTTGACGCGGCTGCGGCGGCGAGCGAGCCGACCGCCCGTGTCGTGCAGCCGCTGCTCCAACGTAACCGCCCCCGTGTATTGGTGGCCGAGGACTACGGACCGAACCAGGCTGTGTTGCAGCAGCAACTTTCCATCCTGGGTTGCAACGTGGACATCGTCAGCGACGGCGTCGAGGCATTGGCCCGTCGCAATACGGTGGCCTACGATCTGATCCTCAGCGACCTCGACATGCCGCGCATGGGTGGCCAGGAATTGGCCCGCACGATTCGCCAGCAAGAGGCACACGGCGCAAGCCGGGTCCCGATTGTCGCCATCAGTGCAGCTGTCGTCGCCGGCGAGCGCGAACGTTGCATCGCCGCGGGTATGGACGACATGTTGACCAAACCGATCTCGCTCGAGGCGCTGGACGCCATGCTGACGCGCTGGTTAGGTATTGCCAGGCCTGCGGATGCGCGGTTGCCGGCGCCGGTCACCACCGAGCGGTCGGCCACACCGCCAGCGACTGCGGCGGTGCTCGATCTCGAGGCGCTGTATGCGGTGCTGGGCCGAGTCAGCACCGCCCAGGCGCGCAAACTGCTGGCAACCTTCATCGATGCCGCCGAGCAGGGGTTGCGTCGCCTGGCCGAGACCGAGCCGCACGCACCGGCGCTGGTGCGCGAAATGCACCGCCAGCAATCGTCCGCGCGCACCGTGGGGGCCCTGCTTTATGCGCAGATGGCGCAGGCCATCGAACAAGGTGCGCCATCGCAGGGACCGGCCGAACTGGCGCGATCGCTGCAATCGCTCAGCGCGGCCTTGCAGCAGGTGCGCCAGCATGTGGCTGCACTCGACATGCTGGAGCCGACATCGATGCCGGCGCCATTGCACGTCGAATCGGCGAGCGGTGAACTGGTGGGGTCGGTGCTGATCGTCGACGATGACCCGGTCGTGCGCATGCAGATGCAGCAGATGCTCACCGGCCTGGGTATCGGCGATGTCTTCACGGCGCGTAACGGCGTGGATGCACTGCAGCAGGTGAGCCACCGACGCGTGCCGCCGGACGTGGTGGTCTGCGACCTGAACATGCCCGAGATGGACGGTGTGGAGATGATCCGGCGTTTTGGGCAAAGCGGCTTGCGTGGCGCCTTGATCCTGATGAGCGGTGCCAACGAGCAGTTGCTCACTACCGTCAGCAATCTGGCCCAGATGCAGGGGCTCAGCGTGCTGGGCGTGGTGCACAAACCGGCCACGCCGCAGCAGATGCTGGCCTTGCTGCAGGCGCCGTCACCGAACCAGGCCACCCTGCGGCCGATTGGCGGACCCTCGGTGATGACGCCGCAGGCCATCCTCGCTGGCATAGCCAACGCCGAGTTCAGCATCGTGTTCCAACCCATTGTCCGGGCCGACACACTCGCGCCAGTGGGTGTCGAAGCGCTGGCGCGTTGGCAACAGGCCGACGGCAGTTGGGTGTCGCCCGATCTGTTCATCGTCGCCGCCGAACGCGCCGGCATCATCGGAAAGTTGTCGGCGATCTTGCTCGATACCGCCTTGCGCGACGGAGCCCGCTTGCATCGCGCGGGTTTCCCGCTGACCATCGCTTTGAACCTCTCGGCCCTGTGGCTGGACGACCTGCAACTTCCCGACCTGCTTTTGCAGACGGCGCAGCTGCAGGGGCTGCAGCCTGCCGACATCCATCTGGAGGTCACCGAGACCGGGGTGACCAAGGACATTGCCACCGCGCTCGATGTGCTGACCCGCTTGCGTCTGAAGGGCTTTGGCCTGTCCATCGACGACTTCGGGATCGGCTATTCCTCCTTCGAACAACTGGGCCGGATCCCGTTCACCGAACTCAAGCTTGATCGCAGTTTTGTCGCACGTGGCTCCCACGATGCGGCCGCGCGCGCGATCCTGGAGAGCAGCATGGCCATGGCCACCAAGCTGGACTTGCGCACCGTCGCCGAAGGTGTCGAAACAGAGCAGGAACTGGCGCTGGTGCGCGAACTGGGATGCGACGCAGTGCAAGGTTTCCTGATCGCGCGTCCGATGCCGGCCGATGATCTCATTGCCTGGTTGCGTGCGCGCGCTGGTTGACGACGGGCGCAGTCACTGGCCCAGTGCCTGCGCGACCCCGCGACCGAGTTCGATCACCGCCATCGCGTAGTAGCTGCTCCAGTTATAGCGGGTGACGACATAGAAGTTGTCCGTGCCGGCGATGTAGCTCGGTTCGGCATTCCCGTTCTGCAGCTCCACCAGGGCCAGTGGCCCTGTGTGTTGCAGCGCCGCACCCTCGAGCACCACGCCTTTGGCAACCATCGAGGCCACGCTGAAGGTGGGCAGGATGTCGGGGGCCAGCAAGGCATCGAGGTCGAGCGTCGCCCGGTCAAATCGCACCGGGTAGTGTGTGGGCATGCCCTTGACCCAGCCGAACGCGGCAAAGTAGTTGGCTACCGACCCGATCGCATCGGACGCACTGTGGAACAGGTCAATGCGACCGTCGCCGTCGAAGTCGATTGCGTATTTGACCCAGCTCGATGGCATGAATTGCGGCAAACCCATGGCGCCGGCATAGCTGCCGCGCAGTTGCATCGGATCAGTGTCCGAGCGTTGTGCCAGCGACAACAACTGCTCGAGTTCACGCTGAAAGAATGCACGCCGCTCGACGGCACGCGGGTGTGCATCGGGAAAATCGAAACTCAGCGTGGCCAGCGCATCCATGACCCGGAAGTCGCCGACCTGGCGGCCGTAGATCGTTTCCACGCCGATGATGCCGACGATGATCTCGGCCGGTACCCCGAATGCCTGTTCTGCGCGTTCGAGGTCCGCCTGGTTCGCCTGCCAGAATGCCACACCGGCCCGGATCCGGACCGGGTCGATGAACCGGCTGCGGTAGACCTGCCAGTTCTTCGGTGTGCCGCTGGGCGCGGGCAACACCCATCGGGTGACCTGCGGCAACAGCCGGGACTGGCCGATGACCGTACGCACCCAGTGGCGGTCGAGACCCCGGCGTTCGGCGATCTCGTCTGCGGCGCGCATCGCGTCGGCGCGGTGCATATACAGGGCGGCGTCGTTGCTGACCTTGCGCTTGCTGGTCGGCTTGGCGGCCCAGCTGCTCAGGCTCAGGCACGAGGCGATACACAGTGCCAGAAGGGTTCGGGTGATCGGATGCATCAGCTTGGCCATGGTAGTTGACGAAATTCTCGTCGCAAGCTGGAAATCGTCGCCCCGCCAGTTCCTGCTCCAGCGCGTGGCGCGTACCGCACCGCTTCCAGTTGCAATAGCCAGGCGGATACTGCCTGTGCCTGCGCATCTTCCAGGCCCCAGTGTCGGCGCACGTGTTGCGCCAGCGTCCGTGGCGGGCTGTTCGGTGTGACCAGCAGGCCGGCAGCGGTGAGCTTGTGCGCTGCTTCATCGAGCAGGCGTAACCAAGGATCCTGCCGGCTGCGGTCCCACAGGGTCCATGCAGCGCCGAGCAAACTGGCGGCCACGATCAAGGCGATCAACACGATGCCGAGGTCTTCCCAGCTCGGAGTCTCGAAGCCGATGTTCTTCAGCAGATCGAGCTGCGTATTCTGGCTGTAGTTGAGCACCCACTGGTTCCAGCGGTTGTTCAGCGCCTCCCAGGAGGCGCGCAGGTTCAACCAGACCACCGGGTTGACGGCCTCCATGGCGCTGGCGATCACCCCCCGTGGCGCGACCAGGCGCTGCAAGGAGCCGATGCGGCCAGGGGCGACGGAGGCCGTCGGGTCGACCCGCACCCAGCCTTGGCCGGCCAGCCAGACTTCGGCCCAGGCGTGTGCATCACTCTGACGCAGCACCCAGTAGCCGTCCAGGGCATTGATTTCGCCTCCCTGGTAGCCAGTGACGATACGCGCCGGGATGTCCAGTGCGCGCATCAGGATCACAAATGACGATGCGATGTGCTCACAGAATCCGGTGCGCCGGTCGAACCAGAATTCGTCTGCGGTGTTCATTCCATACACCCCGGGCTCCAGGGTGTAGCTGTAGCCGCCGGTGCGCAGCCGTTGCAGCACCGTGTCGATCAGCTGCGAGGGCTGCCCGCCTTGCGGCTGGTCGCGGCGCAGCTCGGCTGCCCACTGCAGCGTACGCGGATTGAGGCCCGCCGGCAGTTCCAGGTAGTCTTGCAGTGCTGCAGTGCGGTTTAGCGGACCATAGCTGAACTTTGTGTGGCTTTGCGCTGTGTAACGCAGCAACTCGGTCACCGGTCGGTCGGTTTGCCATTGCAGCTGGCGTGACAGATGCAGCTCCATGCCTTGCACTGTGGGCTTGTCCAGTGCGGCGTCGAGCACGAAGACCCAGGGCCGGCTGTTGGGCTCCAGCGTGACCTGGTAACGGATGGCGTCACCCTGCACCTGCAGGTTGAGCGGGTCCTGCAAGCGCTCCGGAAAACCCGAGCGCAGTGGCAACCACTGCCGGCCTTGCAAGGTCGACAACACCGGCCCACGGAAGTAGAGCTCGGCTTGCCGGGGTGGTCGGCCTTCGAAACGTATCCGCAACGCGATGCTGTCGTCGAGCGCCAACTCGGCGATTGCGCCGACCTCCATCGTTGCGGACAGGCCGCTACGCCCGGTCATCGCGTCGCCCGGCATGCCCCATAACGGCGCGAGGCGCGGGAACAGCAGGAACAACACCAGCATGATGGGAGCGCCCAATGCGGCCATGGTGAATGCGGTGGTTGCAGCCTCGCGCAGTGGCGGCTTGCCCACCGGCATATGGGCATTGACCAGCGCCGTCAGCAGACCCAGCAAGGCGATCAGCATGGCAGCAGCGGTGAGCAGGGACTGCGAGAAGAAGAAGTTGGTCAGCATCGTGAAGAAGCTGAGGAAGAACACGACAAAGGCGTCGCGCCGGGCGCGAAGTTCCAGCGTCTTGAGTGTCAGCAGCACGACCAGCAAGGTCACTCCCGCGTCACGGCCGAGCAAGGTGTGGTGGGTTGTCAAAGTGGCCGCGATCGTGAGCACCAGCAAGCCGAGCAGCCACCAGCGCGAGGGCAATGGCCGGGCGCGCCACGCGAGCACGCCGCGCCACAACAGCACCGTAAGCGCGAGCGTGGAACACCATAGCGGCAAGCGAGCCAGTTGTGGCCCCAGCACCCAGGCTATGACCAGCAGCAGGAACAAGGTGTCCCGGGTGTCGCGCGGCAGGTGACGCAATCGCTCAAGCATCGGTATCACGAGGTGGTTGACGCACGCGTGCCGTACAGCGCCAGGGCTTCCAGGCACTGGCGCTTGTGCGCCTCGCCCCTGGCTGGTGGTATCTCGCGTGGGCCCAGTCGCAATCCGTAGTCGAGATCCTGCCGCTCGGCTGCCAGCACCCAGGCACACAGGCGGGACAACGCGCGCTCCAGCGGTTCACCCGGACCTCGTTGCGCGAGCGGTACGCCGGTGGCGGCCAGATCGAGCCACAACGCGTGGCGTTGCGCCTGGTGGGTATCGCGGCTCACCAGTTCGTCGGCCTTGGCCAGCTTTTTCCAGACCACCAGCTTGATCGGGTCGCCACGCTGGTAGCTGCGTACGCCGTCGAACTCGCCACTGGCGCGCGGCATGTGCGCGCGAGCGGCGCCACCCGAACGGGGTTCCCCCTCGGGCAATGGCGCCGGCCAGACTTCGGGTGCGGGGTAGACCAACACCTGGCTGGCCGGTCGCCAGAAGGTCCAGACCCGGAAGGTGCCCAGCGGGAACCGGGTCTCGGCAGTCAGCGCCGGGACCGGCTGCAGGCCGCGCTGCTGCGGCAGGAAGGCCAGCTGCACGGTGGTGCGACCCTGGGACGGTACATCGGTCCAGATCCAGTGTCCGCTGCCCATCACACTCAGGCCAATGCCATGGCGGACCCGCTTGCGCGTGCTCACCAGGTCAATGTCCAGCGTGGTGCTGGCGCCCATGAAGCCGGCCTCCACCGGCTGCAGCTGCAGCGTCAGACCGCGCAGGGTTCCATGACACAGATGCATCCCGATCAGCGCACTGCCGGCGAGCAGGAATGTCAGCAGATAGCCCAGATTGAGTTGGTAATTGATCGACGCCACCAGCAGCACCAGCAAGGTGGCTGCGAGCATGAATCCGGGTTGGGTTGGCAGGATGTAGACGTTGCGCTGGGTCAGCAGCGTGGTGTCCTGGGGCGGCAGGCGCGATTGCCACCACAGGCGCAAACGGGCACGCAGATAGGCAACCGGGCGCCTTAACGGATGGGGCAGGGGGTGGTGGGCCAGGTCCGTTCCCATGTCTGCACACAGCTGCTCAGGTCAGCGCCACCGCCTGGAGCATCGCGCGTACCTGTTCGATCGGGCCGCGACCAGCATCGCCGACCGGAATAAGGCGGTGTGCGATCGACTGCGGCAGAACAGCCTGCACATCGTCGGGCGCGACATAGTCACGGCCACTGAGCAAGGCCTGCGCCTTGGCCACGCGGATCACCGCGATGCCGGCGCGCGGACTCAGTCCCTGCAGGAACCATTGGCCACTGCGGGTTGCGGCGATCAGATCCTGCACATAGTCGAGCAAAGGCTCGGAGGCGTGCACGTCCAACACCTGCTGCTGTAATTGCAGCAGGTCCTGCGGCGACATCAGTGTGTCCATTGACGTGACCAGGTCACGCCGATCGTGGCCGGTCAACAGACCGCGCTCGGCGGCGCGATCGGGATACCCCAGCGAGATACGCATCAGGAAACGATCGAGTTGCGACTCGGGCAAGGCATAGGTGCCAAGCTGATCATGCGGGTTCTGCGTGGCGATGACGAAGAACGGCACCGGCAAGGCACGGGTCTCACCTTCGGCGGTGACCTGCTTTTCTTCCATCGCTTCGAGCAAGGCGCTTTGGGTCTTCGGGCTGGCACGGTTGATCTCGTCGGCCAGCAACACCTGCGCAAAGATCGGGCCCGGGTGGAATACGAAAATCTCCTTGGCGCGCTCATAGATCGACACGCCAGTCAGGTCGCTGGGCATCAGGTCCGAGGTGAACTGCACGCGCGAGAACTGCAAGCCGAAACAACGTGCCAGCGCATGGGCCAGCGTGGTTTTGCCGACACCCGGGACGTCCTCGATCAACAGGTGGCCACCGGCCAGCAGGCAAGCGACACAATCCTGAATCTGGGCCGATTTTCCGACGATGACCGTGTTAAGCTGGCCCAGAACCCCTTGCAGTTTTTCGTATGGATGCATGGCATGACGTTACCTGAATTTTCCCTTCGGACCTTCACCCCATGAGCAAGACCGGTTACTACACCCACCCCACCTGCCGCCAGCATGAAATGGGCGAGGGCCACCCGGAATGCCCACAGCGGCTCGACGCGATCGAGGACCGCCTGCTGATTTCGGGCGTGGGTGATGCGCTCGACCGCCGCGAAGCTCCGGCGGCGTCGTTGTCGGAAATCGAGCTGGCCCATGGGCGCATGTTTGTGGCCAGTTTGCGTGGCCTGTCCGAAGGTTTGCGTGAAGAGATTGATGCGGGTGGCCCGACCCTCGCGCAGGTCGATCCCGATACCGCGATGAACCTGCATACCTGGGATGCCGCACTCCATGCTGCCGGCGCCGCGATTGCCGCCACTGACGCGGTGATCGCGGGCGAACTGGAAAACGCGTTTTGCGCGGTGCGTCCGCCCGGCCACCATGCCTGCCGTGACCAGGCGATGGGGTTCTGCTTTTTCAACAACGTGGCGGTGGCCGCGAAATATGCGTTGGAGCGCCATGGTCTGCAGCGGGTGGCGATTGCCGATTTCGACGTGCACCACGGCAATGGAACCGAGGACATCGTCGCAGGTGATGAACGTATTCTGATGGTCAGTTTCTACCAGCACCCGTTTTATCCGTATGGCGGCTCCCGGTCCAATGCCGGCAACCTGGTGAACCTGCCGGTGCCGGCCTACACCAAAGGTCCAGAAGTGCGGGAGTTGGTTGAGCAAGGATGGATTCCCCGGCTCGAGGCGCATCGGCCCGAGCTGATTTTCATCAGCGCCGGATTCGACGCGCACCGGGAAGACGATATGGGCCAGATGGGCCTGGTCGAGCAGGATTACGCCTGGATCACCCAGCGTCTCAAGGACGTGGCCCGCCGCCATGCGCACGGTCGCATCGTGTCGTGTCTGGAAGGTGGTTACAACCTCAGCGCGCTGGGACGCAGCGTCGAGGCGCACCTGCGCGTGCTGGCCGACGTGTGATGCGGCGGCGCAGCGTGTCGCTGCGCCTGGAAGTCCGCAGCACATCGAGACGATTGACGTGTCTGGTTGCAGACCAATGTGGGCGCGGTGAGCTGGCCCACTGCCTGCCCATCATTTAATAACACGATCGTTCGTTTAAGTTGGCGACGTTGTCGCCTTCGTTGCGCGTACGGTCGCGGCCGCGAAGTCATTGGAGCCGCGCGGCGCATAGAATGCAGCGATCACCGTCGGATGCGGGCCATCCGGCGTGGAATTCGACAGGTCAATAACCATCCACATGGAGTTTTTGCAATGAAGGTACTGGTGCCGGTCAAACGCGTGGTCGACTACAACGTCAAGGTAAGGGTCAAATCCGATGGCAGCGGCGTGGATATCGCCAATGTCAAGATGAGCATGAACCCGTTTGACGAGATCGCCATCGAAGAAGCCATACGGCTGCGTGAAAAGGGCGTTGTCACCGAAGTGATCGCGGTTTCCTGCGGCGTATTGCAGTGCCAGGAGACGCTACGCACGGCGATGGCCATCGGCGCGGACCGCGCCATTCTGGTCGAGACGGCAGAAGAACTGCAGCCTCTGGCCGTTGCCAAGCTGCTCAAGGCCTTGGTCGAGAAAGAGCAGCCTGGCTTGGTGATCCTGGGCAAACAGGCGATCGACGACGACTGCAACCAGACCGGCCAGATGCTCGCGGCCTTGTGTGACCTGCCGCAGGCGACTTTTGCCAGCAAGGTCGAGGTGGCTGACGGCAAGGCCCGGGTGACCCGCGAGGTCGACGGTGGCTCGGAGACAATCTCCATCACGCTGCCCGCGATCGTGACCACCGACCTGCGCCTCAACGAGCCACGTTACGTCACGCTGCCCAACATCATGAAGGCCAAGAAGAAGCAGCTCGACAACTACAAGCCAGCGGACCTGGGCGTGGACATCAAGTCCCACATCAAGACACTCCATCAAGTCCCACATCAAGACACTCAAAGTTTCCGAGCCCCCTCAACGCGCGGCCGGCATCATTGTGCCCGACGTCGCCACCCTGGTCGACAAACTGAAAAACGAAGCGAAGGTAATATGAGGCATTGTGTGCCAGACCAAGAATTGCGCAGCAATTTTGCTCTGGCACCAACACTTTGAAGGATGTCTGGAAGTTTGGATGTTTGCATTGTGTGCCAGACCAAGATCTGCGCAGCAGATTTGCTCTGGCACCAACTGGAAACGGGAAACTGGATGTTTGCCTTGTGTGCCAGTGCTCTGACCCCAACCGATTAATGGAGATTTGATTCATGACCGCACTCGTCATTGCCGAACACGACAACAACAGCATCAAGGTTGCAACGCTCAACACCGTCACGGCTGCCTTGCAGTGTGACAAGGATGTGCATGTGATGGTGGCTGGCGCCAATGCCGGCGCCGCTGCAGCCGAGGCAGCCAAGATCGCCGGTGTCAGCAAGGTGCTGCATATCGATGACGCCGGACTGGCCCATGGCCTGGCCGAAAACGTGGCAGCCCAGGTGCTGGCGATCGCCAAGGACTACGGCCATATCCTGTTTCCGGCCACCGCCTCGGGCAAGAACATCGCGCCGCGCGTGGCGGCCAAGCTCGACGTGGGGCAGGTGTCCGATGTCACCAGGGTCGACTCCGCCGACACCTTCGAGCGTCCGATCTACGCAGGCAATGCGATGGCCACCGTGCAAAGCCTGGACGCGATAAAGGTCCTGACGGTACGCACCACCGGTTTCGACGCAGCTGCGGCCGACGGTGGCTCAGCAGCGGTGCAAACGCTGGCAGCTATTGCGGCCAGCGACAAGACAACTTTTGTCGGCAGCGAGATTGCCAAGAACGACCGCCCGGAACTGACGGCGGCCAAGATCGTCGTCAGCGGTGGTCGTGCCCTGGGCAGCGCCGAGAAATTTGCCGAAGTCATGACGCCGCTGGCCGACAAGCTCGGCGCGGCAATGGGTGCGTCGCGTGCGGCGGTCGACGCCGGTTATGCACCGAACGACTGGCAGGTCGGCCAGACCGGCAAGATCGTCGCGCCACAGCTCTATATCGCCTGCGGTATCAGCGGCGCCATCCAGCATCTGGCAGGCATGAAGGACAGCAAGGTGATCGTGGCCATCAACAAGGACCCGGAAGCGCCAATCTTCAGCGTCGCCGACTATGGCCTGGAGGCAGACTTGTTCGTCGCCGTGCCAGAACTGGTCGCTGCCCTGTAGGCGATTGTCGGGCGCAGGTCTTGCGCCACCAAGGCACGCAATGTGCAAATGCCGTAGTGGCCCGATCGTGGATCGGAACACTGCGGCTTTTTCCTTTTGGAGTCTGTCATGAGTTATATCGCGCCCGTCAAGGACATGTTGTTCAACATCACGCATCTGGCCAACCTGGCGCAGGTTGCGGCGATGCCCGGCTTCGAGGACGCGGGTGTCGACACTGCGCAGGCGGTACTGGAAGAAGCGGCCCGTTTCAACCAGGAGGTGCTGGCGCCGCTGAACTGGGAAGGCGACCAGAATCCTTCGTCCTGGAATGACGGTGTCGTGACAACGACCGCTGGATTCAAGGAGGCGTTCGCGCAGTTTGCCCAGGGCGGCTGGCAAGGTCTGCAGCATCCGGTCGACCATGGCGGGCAGGGTCTGCCCAAGACGATCGGCTCTGCCTGTATCGAGATGGTGAACAGCGCCAATCTGAGTTTCGCGTTGTGCCCGTTGTTGACCGATGGCGCGATCGAGGCGCTGCTGACCGCCGGTTCGGATGAACTCAAGGCGGTCTATCTCGAAAAGATGGTCAGCGGCCAGTGGACCGGCACCATGAACCTGACCGAACCACAAGCCGGCTCCGATCTGGCGATGGTGCGCAGCCGGGCAGAGCCGCAACCGGATGGCAGCTACAAGCTGTTTGGCACCAAGATTTTCATCACCTACGGTGAACACGACATGGCCGAGAACATCGTGCACCTGGTGCTGGCGCGCGTCAGTGGTGCGCCCGAAGGCGTCAAGGGCATCAGCCTGTTCGTCGTGCCTAAATTCATGGTGGGCACGGATGGTTCACTCGGTGCGCGCAATGACGTGCACTGCGTGAGCATCGAACACAAACTCGGCATCAAGGCATCGCCCACTGCGGTGCTTCAGTTTGGCGACCATGGAGGCGCCATCGGTTATCTGGTCGGGCAGGAAAATCGCGGGCTGGAGTACATGTTCATCATGATGAACGCGGCGCGGTATGCCGTTGGGGTGCAGGGCATTGCGATTGCCGAGCGGGCCTACCAGAAGGCGGTGGCTTTTGCGCGCGAGCGGGTTCAGTCGCGTCCGGTGGATGGCTCGATCAAGGCCAGCGCATCGATCATTCACCATCCCGACGTCAAACGCATGCTGATGACGATGCGCGCCTACACCGAAGGGTGCCGTGCGATGGCCTCGGTGGCCGCGGCGGCTTACGACGCTGCGCACCACCATCCCGATGCCGACACCCGCAAGCAGAACCAGGACTTTTATGAATACCTGGTGCCTCTGGTCAAGGGTTACAGCACCGAAATGAGCCTGGAGGTCACCAGCCTGGGCGTGCAGGTGCACGGTGGGATGGGTTTCATCGAGGAGACCGGCGCGGCGCAGTATTACCGCGACGCCCGCATCCTGCCGATCTACGAGGGCACGACCGCAATCCAGGCCAATGACCTGGTGGGCCGCAAGACCGTACGTGATGGTGGCCAGACCGCCATGGCGATTGCCGCGCGCATCGAGGACACTGAACGCGAACTGCTCGCCAGCGG
>CAJDWO010000074.1_pt1 | contig 13287 bp, 9 predicted proteins | sample 7391601 | NCBI WGS metagenome assembly CAJDWO01 (sample SAMEA7055735, study PRJEB34461) | soil metagenome | biome: terrestrial ecosystem; feature: Peninsula; material: soil | place: Antarctica | collected 2016 | reverse complement strand
TGCGCCCAGACCGATCAATGCAGCCATGCTGACCATGGCGCCGCCTTCCTTTGGCAACACAAGGCGCGCCAGCACGTCGACCGCACCCGACGATTGGAGCCCACGGCTGAGCACCAGCACACAGGCCACCGAAATCACGGCCGGATGACCAAACCCGGAAAACGCCTGATCCGCTGGCAGCAGACCGGTCACCACGCAGGCGAGCAAGGAAGCGATCGCGATCATGTCATGTCGCCAGCGCCCCCACAGGAACATCAATACGGTCAGGAACAGGATGACGAGGATCAGGGCCTGGTCACTGATGATGGCGCTCACTGGACTACCCTCGGTCGTGCGGACTGCGCGATCAAGCGCCTTGCCGTGGCCCGGCGGCAATCATGCCCGACGCTTCCAACTGGTCGCGCAGCCATGTCGGCAACAAGCAGGCAAATCGCGTGATGTGCAGGATCAATGCGCGCTGGCGCCGATCCGTGCGTCGGGCTTGACCTGCTTGAGCAGATCCAGCATCGCGGCCTGGATCCGCTCCAGCGCCGCTTCGGTATGTCCTTCGAAGCGCAGCACCATGACCGGCGTGGTGTTCGACGAGCGCATCAGACCAAAACCATCAGGCCAGTCCACGCGTAATCCGTCGATGGTGTTGATCACCGCCTGCGGTCCGAAATCTGCCAGCGCCACCGCCTTGCGAACCAGTTCGGGCGCCTCGCCTTCGGCGCAGGCCACGTTCAGCTCGGGTGTCGAGAAGCTGGTGGGCAATGCGTCAAGCATCGCATTGGCGTCAGGCACAGCCTGACGATCTCCAGCAAGCGGCAGGCGGCATAGGTGCCGTCATCGAAACCGTACCAACGCTCCTTGAAGAAGATGTGACCACTCATCTCGCCGCCAAAGGGTGCGTCGAGTTCCTTCATGCGCGCCTTGATCAGGGAATGGCCGGTCTTGTACATCAGCGGTTTGCCACCGGCGGCCTCGATCGCCGGCGCCACCCGCTGCGAGCACTTGACATCGAACACGATCGTGCCGCCGGGCACGCGCGACAACACATCGCGCGCGAACAGGATGATCTGCCGATCCGGGTAGATGTTGTTGCCCTGGCGCGTGACGATGCCCAGCCGGTCGCCGTCGCCGTCGAACGCCAGGCCGAGTTCGGCGTCACCATCCGCCAGTGTCGCAATCAGGTCGCGCAGGTTCTCCGGTTTGCTCGGATCGGGATGGTGGTTCGGAAAATTGCCATCGACCTCGCTGAACAATTCGGTCACCTCGCAGCCGATCGCGCGCAGGATCGCCGGTGCCGAGGCTCCGGCAACACCATTGCCGCAGTCGACGACGATCTTGAGTGGTCTGGCAAGGCGAATGTCGGACACGATGCGCTCGGTATAGGCCTTGAGCACATCGTGCTGGCGCAATGAGCCGCCGCCCTGCAAGGTCCAGTTTTCGTCGTTCATCATGCGCCGCAACGCCTGGATGTCCTCGCCGTAGATAGCGCGTCCACCCATCACCATCTTGAAGCCGTTGTAGTCGCGCGGATTGTGGCTGCCGGTGACCTGGATGCCGCTGGCACATAAGGTATTGGCTGCGAAATACAGCATGGGCGTGGTCACCATGCCGACATCGATCACTTCGATACCCACCGCCATCAAGCCACGGATCAAGGCCGCCGCCAGGCTGGGCCCGCTGAGCCGGCCATCACGGCCGACTGCCACGGTACGTTCACCCTGCGCGAGCGCAATCGTGCCAAACGCCTTGCCAATGCCTTCAGCGATCTCGTCGGTCACGGTACTGGGGACGATGCCGCGGATATCGTAGGCCTTGAATATCGATGCGTCTGTCTGCATGCTGGTGCTCCCGGTGGTGACATCGGACCTGTTGCAAGCCCTGGAAAATTGTAAGCTGCGGCCCTGCGCGACAACTCGCCGCAAGCCGGACGCCGGGGCGCCGTGGCCAGTCCGCACCTCTGGGGAAAACCCGCATTTCACCAGCGTTACGAAGTGTATACAGTTTCTCCATCATCGCCGCGGTGCCCACTCCTCGTGGATTGCGATGCCCGCTCCTTACAGTGCCCGCTGTGGTGAGGAGAAATGCAAGGCTCTGGCTTTGCTTTCTCCAACTATTGCAAGGATGTGGCGATGCAAGCCAATATGCGTGACCAGGTCCACCCAGTGGACGAAGTTCTGCCCGCAGTTCGCCTGACCACGCTGGGATTGCAGCATGTGCTGGTGATGTACGCCGGCGCCATCGCAGTGCCGCTGATCGTCGGGCACGCGCTCAAACTCTCGGCGGAACACATCGCGATGTTGATTTCTGCCGACCTGTTTGTCTGCGGCATCGTGTCGGTGATTCAGTCGTTCGGCATGACACGGTGGTTTGGCATCAAATTGCCGGTCATGATGGGGGTAACTTTTGCCGCCGTCGGCCCGATGGTGGCCATGGCGAACGCCACGCCCGGAGTCGAAGGCGCGCGCATGATTTTCGGCGCGATCATCGGTGCCGGCATCATCTCGATGCTGCTCGCACCCGTGATGGGGCGACTGCTGCGCTTTTTCCCTCCGGTTGTCACTGGCACCATCATTGCCATCATCGGTATCAGCCTGATGCGCGTGGGCGTGGGGTGGGCAATGGGCGGGCCGGACTTTCTGGCCCAACGCACCGATGTGCCCAAACTGGTGGCGATGGTCGATAGCGCCAAGGCCGCAGCCACCAGCGCCGCGGATATCAAACTCGGTCCGATCCCGCTAGTGAACAACCCGAACTATGGCGCACTCGACCACATGTTGCTGGCCGGCTTTGTGCTGGTCGTCATCTTGCTGCTGGTGAAATATGGACGCGGCTTTGTCTCCAATATTGCGGTGCTGCTGGGCATCATCATCGGGTGCATCGTGGCGGTGGCCACCGGAAGGATGCATTTCGACAAGGTCGCCAAGGCTGGCTGGTTCGACGTCGTGTTGCCGTTCTCCTTTGGCATGCCCATCTTCGATGCCTTCGCAATCCTGACCATGACACTGGTCATGATCGTCGTGATGATCGAATCCACCGGCATGTTCCTGGCGCTGTCGGACATGACGGGCAAGAAAATCAGCCAGACGGAATTGACTGCGGGCCTGCGCACCGACGGGCTGGGCACGTTGATCGGCGGCATCTTCAATACCTTCCCCTACACCAGCTTCTCGCAGAACGTCGGTCTGGTTGGAGTCACTGGCGTGCGCAGCCGTTTTGTCTGCGTGGCCGGCGGCATCATCATGATCATCCTGGGCCTGTTGCCCAAACTGGGAGCGCTGGTCGAATCGATACCGCTATTCGTACTCGGCGGCGCCGGCCTGGTGATGTTCGGCATGGTCGCCGCCACTGGAATCCGCATCCTGGCGGATGTTGACTTCAGGAACAACCGATTCAACCTCTACATCGTTGCCATATCGATCGGTGCCGGCCTGATTCCGTTGGTGGCGCCACACTGGTCGCAACAGATGGCGCATGGTCTGCATCCGCTGCTCGAATCGGGCATTCTGCTGACATCCATCACCGCAGTAATCCTGAATTTCTTCTTCAATGGCAGCAAGGCAGACGAAGCGGGCGCCATTGAAGCCGCCCGAGCCGCACAGGTGCATTGATGTGCAACGATGCGCCGGCGCAGCTTGCCTTGGCCATAGCCAGGCCAAGGCCATAGTCAGACGGAATCGTCAGTCGCTGTCGCGGCCAGCACCGTGCGGTACAGCGACATGTACGCCATCGCCGCAGGTTCCCACGAAAAATCCTGCGCCATGCCGCGGCGCAGCAGGCTGCGCCAGGGTCCAGCCTGTCGATACAGGGCGATCGCCCGTTGCGCAGCGCCCGCCAGGGCGTGCGCCGACTGCGCGTCAAACACGAAACCCGTCGCGGTGCCATCGGCCATCGACGCTGCGTTGGTATCCACCACCGTATCGGCCAGCCCACCGACGCGGCGCACCACCGGCACCGTGCCATAAAGCAGGCCATACAACTGCGTGAGTCCACAGGGCTCAAACCGCGACGGCAACAAAATCATGTCGGCGCCCGCCACCATCCGGTGCGCCGCGGCCTCGTCATAGGTCAGTTTGGCCGCGACACGTCCGGGATGGTGGAGTGCCGCTTCGGCGAAAGCCGCTTCGAGTACCGCATCACCGGTTCCTTGCACCGCGACTTGCGCGCCCTGCGCCAGCAATGCCGGCAGGGCCTCGAGCAACAGATCGAGCCCTTTTTGCGCAGTCAGGCGGCTCACGATTGCCAGCAGCGGCGCAGCCGGATCGACATGCAGGCCCAGCATGCGCTGCAAGTCGGCCTTGCAACGCGCCTTGCCGTCCAAGGCGCTGCTGGAATAGGTTGCCGCGATCATCGCGTCTGCCCCGGGGTTCCAGACCGCTCCATCGACACCATTAAGGATGCCGCTCACATCCGCCCCCCGCGCACGGATCAGTCCATCCAGGCCGAAGCCGAACGCCTCGGTGGCTATCTCGCGGGCGTAGGTAGGGCTGACCGTGGTCACCCGTTGTGCATAGGCCAGCCCGGCCTTCATGAACGACAGCTGCCCATGGAACTCCAGCGCATGATGTGTCATGAAACGCGCGGGCAACCCCAGCAGGTGGTAGTCCTGCGCATCGAACAAACCCTGGTAGGCGAGGTTGTGCACCGTGAACACCGAACGCGGCGAGCTACCCGGATGCGCCGCCAGGTAGGCGCAACCCATCGCGGCGTGCCAGTCGTGTGCATGTACCAGCTGTGCAGACCACTGCGCATCGATGGCGCCGCTGGCCAGCTGCGCCGCGACCCAGCCCAACAACCCGAACCGTTGCAGGTTGTCGCTCCACTCCTGCCCGTCGGCATCCTGGTAGGGGTTGCCTTCGCGTTGGTACAGATACGGTGCCTCCACCACATACGCGGTAACGCCGCTGTGCGCGATCATGCCCAGATGCAGGCGCACGCGCGCCGCGCCGAACGCGGGGCCGATCTCGCACACCAGGCGCTTACCCGTCACTCCGTCCATGATGGCCGGCAACCCGGGCAACAGCAGCCGCACATTGGCACCTTGTTTCAGCAAGGCCTGCGGCAAGGCGCCCAGCACATCGGCCAGGCCGCCGGTCTTGACGAGCGGAAAGATTTCTGCGCCGACCTGCAGAACCCTCATACGGCGATCGCCTCGAGCATGTCGCGGGTCACCAGGCAGATGCCATTTTCGCTGCGGTGAAAACGCCGCTCATCGAGTTCCGCGTCCTCGCCGATCACCATGCCATCCGGAATCTTGCAACCGCGGTCGACCACGGCGCGCGTCAGCCGCGCGCCACGCCCGACCTGCACATACGGCAACAACACGGACCAGTTGACGGTGGAATAGGAATGCACACGGACGCTGGAGAACAACACCGAGCGGAATACCGCGCCCGAGACGATGCATCCGCCCGAGACCAGGGACTCGACCGCGATGCCGCGCCGGTCGTTCTGGTTGTGTACAAATTTGGCTGGTGGCAGTTGCGGCTGGTAGGTCCAGATCGGCCAGCGTTGGTCATACAAGTTCAACTTTGGATCGGTGGCGGTGAGGTCGATGTTGGCATCCCAGTAGGCGTCAATCGTGCCGACGTCACGCCAATAGGCGTCCTTGTCCGATCCGAGCGGCACACAGCTCAAGGCGAAGGGGTGTGCAGCGGCGCATCCGGTGCGTACCGCATGCGGAATGATGTCCTTGCCGAAGTCGTGATGCGAGTCTTCGTCGGCCATGTCGCGGGCCAACTCCCGGTACAGGTAGTCGGCGTCAAAGATATACACGCCCATGCTCGCCAACGCCAGGTCGGGATGGCCGGGCATGGGCGGCGGATCGGCCGGTTTTTCGAGGAAATCGGTGATCATCTCGTGTTCGTCCACATGCATCACACCGAATGCGCTCGCCTCCTCGCGCGGCACTGCGATGCAGGCGACCGTGCACGGTCGCCCCTTCTTCACATGGTCGGCGAGCATCAGCGCGTAGTTCATCTTGTAGACATGGTCTCCTGCAAGCACGACGATATAGTCGGCGCCGTAACCCTTCAGGATGTCCTGATTCTGGTGCACCGCATCGGCAGTACCGCGGTACCAGCTGTCGTCGTCGTTGCGCTGTTGCGCGGGCAACAGATCGACAAACTCGTTCATCTCGGATTTGAGGAAGGCCCAGCTATGCTGCAGATGCCGCAGCAGGCTATGTGACGAATACTGCGTGATCACACCAATGCGCCGGATGCCCGAATTGAGGCAATTGGAGAGCGCGAAATCGATGATGCGAAACTTGCCGCCAAAATAGACTGCCGGTTTGGCGCGATGGTCGGTCAGGGCCATCAGCCGGCTGCCGCGCCCCCCGGCCAGGACCAGGGCGATGGTGCGTTTGGGCAAATCCAGGCTCTGAGCCAATTCATATGTTTCCATGCGTTCTCCTCACAAAGGGTAATCCTGGTCACATATCCATCTTAATGCCCTCATCACGGCGACGACGCGACGCTGACGGCCGACCGGGCGTGCGAAAATTCCGGCTCGGCACAGACGCGGCCCGACGACACGGCCACAAACCGGTTCTGCCGGGTCCGCGCCGGGCCCCATGACAACGAGGAATCGCGTGTGAACAAGCGAGATGAAAAGATGCCCACCAGCCTGGGCCTGGCCATTGGCACGCAACTGCGCGAGACGGTAGCCGTCGATGCCCGGCACGCGAGTGACGACGAACTGATGCAGGCGGTGTCCCAGGTCGCGCGTGCCCAGCTGGCACAACGCTGGGTCGAGAACGACACGCGCGAACGCAACGTCCAGGCGCGCCGGGTCTATTACCTGTCGATGGAATTCCTGATCGGGCGCAGCCTGTCCAATGCACTGGCGGCGCTAGACCTCACCGACTCGGCACGCCAGGGGCTGCAGGAATATGCCCATTCGCTGGAAGACCTGGCCGACCGTGAGCCTGACGCTGCGCTGGGCAACGGTGGCCTTGGGCGACTGGCAGCGTGTTTCCTGGACTCCATGGCCACGCTGGGTCTGCCTTCGATGGGTTATGGCATCCGCTACGAGTACGGCATGTTCGCGCAGGAGATCCAGGCTGGCAACCAGATGGAGTACCCCGACCCCTGGCTCAAGGACGGAACACCCTGGGAATTCCCGCGTTCGGACCGCGCCTATCCGGTGCGGTTCGGCGGCTGTGTCGAACATGTCAACGGTACTGTCAGCTGGCGCCATGCCGCCGAGGTCGTCGCCAAGGCCTACGACATGGTGATACCCGGGCATGGCAATCGCAAGGTCAGCACACTGCGTCTGTGGAAGGCCGCAGCGCCCAAACATATCGACCTGGGCGCCTTCAACACCGGCGACTATGCACGCGCGGCCGGCGCCAAGAACGAATACGAAAACATATCCTGGGTGCTGTACCCGAACGACAGCACGCCGGCGGGGCGTGAACTGCGGCTCAAGCAGGAATATTTCTTTGTCGCGGCGTCGATCCAGGACCTCGTGGCAAGGCATTGGCGTGAACACGGCACGCTGGACAACCTGGCCGACAAGGTTGCGATCCATCTTAATGACACGCATCCGGCCATCGGCGTGGCCGAACTGATGCGAGTCCTGTGTGACGAACACGGCATGGCCTGGGACGCGGCCTGGGACATCTGCACACGCATCTTCTCGTACACCAACCATACGCTGATGCCCGAGGCACTGGAGACCTGGACCGTCACCTTGATGCAGCTGGTGTTGCCGCGCCACCTGGAGATCATCTTCCACATCAACAAGGACTTTCTGGAAGAAGCCGCGCGCCATCGGCCGGGGGACGACGGCTTCCTGGCACGCCTGTCGCTGATCGACGAACAGGACGAACGCCGCGTGCGCATGGCCCATCTGTCGATCGTCGGCAGCCACAAGGTCAACGGCGTATCCCAGCTGCATTCCGAACTGCTGGTACAGACCATCTTCGCCGACTTCGCCAGCCTGTGGCCGCAACGTTTCACCAACATGACCAATGGTGTCACGCCCAGGCGCTGGTTGTCCGAGGCCAACCCCGGCCTGTCCAGCCTGCTCGACGACACGCTGGGCGGTGGCTGGCGGGTGGACCTGGAGCAACTCACCGGCCTGCGTGCCCATGCCCGGGACACCGCGTTCCAGCAGCAATTCACGCAGGTCAAGCGCAACAACAAGCTGCGCCTTGCCAAACTGATTCGGGACAGCACCGGCGTCGCGGTGAGTCCCGACAGCCTGTTCGATGTGCAGGTCAAGCGGATCCATGAATACAAACGCCAGTTGCTCAATCTGCTCCACGTGGTGACGCGTTATCTGGCCATCCTGGCCGAGCCCGAGGCCCAGTGGGTGCCACGCACCGTGATCTTCGCCGGCAAGGCCGCATCGTCCTACCACGTCGCCAAGACCATCATCCGGTTGATCCACGATGTGGCTTCGGTCGTCAACAACGACCCGGTCGTCAAGGACCGGCTCAAGCTGGTGTTCATTCCCAACTACAGCGTGTCGGTGGCCGAGACCATCATGCCAGGGGCCGACCTGTCCGAGCAAATCTCGACGGCAGGCACCGAGGCTTCGGGCACCGGCAACATGAAGCTGGCGCTCAATGGCGCCCTGACCATCGGCACCGACGACGGCGCCAACATCGAGATCCGCCAGCAGGTCGGCGATGACAACATCTTCATCTTCGGACTGGGCGCCAGTGAAGTGCAGGCCTTGCGCCACCGCGGTTACCACCCGATGGGTTATTACGACAGCATTCCCGCCTTGCGCGGCGCGCTTGATGCGATCGCGGGTGACCGCTTCTCGCCCGATGAACCGGGCCGCTACAGCCCGCTGGTCGACAGCCTGCTCTGGGGCGGCGACCACTACATGTTGCTGGCGGACTTCGGCTCCTACATCGCGGCTCAGGCCCGAGTCGATGCCTTGTACCAGGAACCGACACTGTGGACCATGCGTGCAATCGCCAATGTCGCGGGCATGGGGCCATTTTCATCTGACCGAACAATCCGCCAATACGCGTCCCAGATCTGGCACGTGGCGCCACTACCCGATTGACCGATGCCTTCTGACCTGATCAAGCACCTCACACCGGCCCAGACCTGGTTGCCTGGCCGACCTGGTCCGTTGGGCGCGTTCTGGGATGGCCAGGGTGTGCACTTCACGGTGGCATCCGACCACGCCAGTGCATTGCATATCTGCCTGTTCGACCCGGGCGGAAAACGTGAACAGGCGCAGCTGCCACTGTCCGGCCCGACGGGCGGCCTGTGGCACGGTTACCTCACCGGCGGTGCGCCCGGCCTGGTCTACGGGCTGCGCGCCGACGGCCCGTGGGACCCCCAGCGCGGCCAGCGCTTCAACCCGCGTTGGCCAATGACCCGATGCAACGCGACGAACGCGACAACGCCGCGGTAGCGCTCAAGGCCCGGGTGGTTTCCGACGATTTCGACTGGGGCGACGACACACCACCGCGTATCGCGCCAGAGGATACGGTGGTATACGAGTTGCATGTGCGCGGGTTTTCGCGCCAGCAACACGCACTGCCGCTGCACCTGCGCGGCAGTTATGCCGGCCTGGCCCACCCGTCGTCGATTGACCATCTGCGGACCCTGGGAGTCACCACGGTCGAGTTGCTGCCGGTGCACTATGCGCTGGACGAGCAACGCCTGTCGCAACAGGGTTTGCGCAATTATTGGGGTTACAACACACTGGCGTTTTTCTGCCCCGATCCGCGCCTGGCCAGCGGACACGATGGCCAGTCGGTGCGTAACGAATTCCGCACCATGGTGCGGGCATTGCACCGGGCCGGCATCGAGGTGATCCTCGACGTGGTGTTCAACCACTACGCGGAGACCGACGAGCTCGGCCCGACGATCAGTTTTCGCGGTCTGGACAATCCAGGCTACTACCGACTGCGGGAGGACACACCAGCGCTGTACGACAACTTCAGTGGCTGTGGCAACACGCTCGACATCCGGCGTCCGCAGGTCCTGCGTCTGGTCATGGACAGCCTGCGTTACTGGGTGCAGGAGATGCATGTCGACGGCTTCCGATTCGACCTTGCATCGGTTTTGGGCCGCACCAACCATGGATTCGAACGCGATGCGCCGTTTTTCATGGCGCTGGCACAAGACCCGGTGCTGGCCGGCATCAAAGTCATCGCCGAACCCTGGGACCTGGGGCCGGACGGTTACCGGCTTGGAGGATTCCCACGCGGCTGGATGGAGTGGAACGACAAGTTCCGTGACACCTTGCGCCGATTCTGGCTCGGCGGGCATGACGATGCATCGGACAACGGCCAGTCAAATGCCGGCCTGCGCGGCGTGCTGGCCCGGCGCCTGTGTGGTTCCGACGACCTGTTCCGCTCACACCACCGTCTGCCGGCAGCATCGGTCAACTTCGTGGTCGCGCATGACGGCTTCACGCTGCGCGATCTGGTCAGCTACAACGAACGCCACAATCTGGCCAACGGTGAGAACAACCAGGACGGGCAATCCGACAAACTGAGCTTCAACTGTGGAGTCGAAGGTCCGAGCGACGACCCCGGCGTGTTGGCGCTGCGGGGCAAGTTGCAACGCGCCTTGCTGGCATGCACCGTGCTCGCCCAAGGCACGCCGATGCTGGCCGCCGGTGCCGAGATCGGTCATACCCAGGGCGGCAACAACAACGCCTACAACCAGGACAACCCCACCGGCTGGATCAACTGGGCCGATCCGGACACCGACCTGCTGGCGTTCACGACCCATCTGCTCGCCGTGCGCCGCAACACGCTGCCGCTCGGCCCGAATTGGTATTCGGGCGCCAGTGACCCATCGGAACACGACAACCTGACCTGGCTGCGCCCCGACGGCGAGTTGTTACAAGAAGCGGACTGGAAGAACGGCGACCGCACGCTGGCCTGCCTGATCCGGCGACCGGCCCGGGCGACAACGCCGATGCTGCTGCTGGTCAATGCCGGCGCCGACAATGTCGATTTTCAGCTGCCAAGCGGCAACTGGCAGGCGGTGCTGGACACCGCGCAGCCGCGTGGTGACAGCGACTGGATCGGGTCTGGCGCCGTTGCTTTGCCGGTGCAGGCGCACAGCCTGCAGTTACTGGCCATGAGCGGTTCCGCTGACGCAGCGGCAGCGGCGTGACCATGAGCCGGCACTGTCGCACGAACCCCACCAAGCCGTTGCAGCGCCGAGGCGCAACCGCGCAACCCACGATGAGACACCCGTGAGCGCGACGCGGCACGACACAGCAAACCCGTCTTCGCCAGCCCCTACCGGGCTGTGGGCGCGGTTGGTGGCTGACCTGGCGGACCTGGCGCCCGCCTATTTCGGTCTGGTGATGGCAACCGGCATTGTTTCCGTCGCAGCGCTGCTGCGCGGCTGGCCCATCCTCGCGCATGTCCTCTTCTACCTGAACATCGTGCAGTACCTGGTGTTATGGCTGCTGACGCTGGGGCGTCTGGCGCTGTACCCCAGGCGCTTCTTCGGCGACCTGACCGACCATCTGCGTGGACCGGGATTTTTCACCCTGGTGGCTGGCACCGGCGTGCTGGGCACGCAGGTCGTGTTGTTGCTGGGCGATTACCAGATCGCCTTGGCACTCTGGATTCTGGCCCTGGTGTTGTGGTGTGGCCTGACCTACTCCATCTTCACGGCTTTCACCGTCAAGGAACACAAGCCGACACTGGAAAAAGGTATCAACGGCGCGTGGCTGCTGGCTGTTGTGGCGACCCAGTCGATCGCGGTGCTCAGTGCATTGCTGGCCGCACACGCACCACAACCGTTCCGCCTGGAGCTGCATTTTCTGGCGCTGTCGATGTGGTTGTGCGCCGGCATGTTGTACATCTGGATGATGTCGCTGATCTTCTACCGCTACACCTTTTTCCGCTTCGAGCCCGGTGATCTGTCGCCGCCGTACTGGATCAACATGGGCGCGATGGCGATATCCACACTGGCAGGCGCATTGCTGATCAACAACGCGCCCGAAGCGCCGTATCTGCTGTCACTGCTGCCCTTCATCAAGGGTTTCACGATTTTCTACTGGGTCACCGGCACCTGGTGGATCCCGATGCTGGTCATTCTCAGCATCTGGCGCCATGTGTACAAGCGCTTCCCGATGCGTTACGACCCGCTGTATTGGGGCGCAGTGTTCCCTCTGGGCATGTACGCGGCCAGCACACACCAGATGCTGGACGCCATGCACATCGAATTGCTGGCATTTCTGCCCGGCGTGTTCCTGGTACTGGCGATGGTTGCCTGGAGCCTGGCGTTTGTCGGCCTGCTGCGCTCCGTGTGGCGGCACTTGACGCCTCCGGTGCACATGTCCGAAAACGGCTAGTCCCGGCCTGCCAACGGCGTACCATGCGCCTATGGCCGACAACACCAGCAGCATCGATCCGGACGCCTGTTACCGGGCGCTTACCGCGCGCGACGCGCGGTTTGACGGCCGCTTTTTCACCGGTGTGACCTCCACCGGCATCTATTGCCGGCCGGTGTGCAGCGTGCGTACGCCGCGGCGTGAGAACTGCCGCTTTTTCGCCCATGCGGCCAAGGCCGAAAGTGCGGGTTTCCGGCCCTGCCTGCGTTGCCGGCCGGAGCTGGCGCCGGGAACGCCGTGGTGGTCAATCCAGGACGCCTCGGCGATCCTGGCGCACCAGGCAGCACGCCTGCTGGACGAACCTGACGCCTGGATGGGTGCGGACATATCGGTACAGGCGCTGGCAACACGCCTGGGCGTCAGCGACCGCCACCTGCGCCGCATATTCGAGGCGCAATTGGGCGTGGCGCCGCTGCAGTATCTGCAGACACGCCGGCTGCTGGCGGCAAAGCAACTGCTGGCCGACACCAACCTGCCAATAGCTGCGATCGCCACGGCCAGCGGATTCGGCAGCGTGCGCCGCTTCAACGATGCGTTTGTCGCGCACTACAAGCTCAATCCGACACAGCTGCGCCGCGCCGGCACAACACCGGTCAGCGCCGCGACGCAGGTCCGGCTCGGTTACCGCCCACCGCTGGATGTGGGCGCACTCGGCGCATTTTTTCAGCAACGCCAGCTCGACGGCGTCGAACAGGTGACTAGCGCCGGCGCCGGCACGGGATTCACGTTCGGACGCACCATCGCCTTGCAGGTCGGCACGCGCACCCATGCCGGCTGGTTGCTGGCCCGGGTCGATCCAACCCGCTGCTGCGTGGAACTGCAGGTCAGCGAACCCTTGAGACTGCTGCTGCCGCTGGTGATCCGGCGCGTGCGGCACTGGTTTGATCTCGACGCCGACCCGCACGCCATCCACCAGCAACTCGGGGCCGATTTTCCGCAAGGCGAAGGCCTGCGGGTGCC